>Ga0315533_1001691_pt1 | contig 16468 bp, 16 predicted proteins | sample SalMarSW160130MG_FD_203081 | JGI IMG/M metagenome (GOLD analysis project Ga0315533, IMG submission 203081) | Salt marsh sediment microbial communities from the Plum Island Ecosystem LTER, Massachusetts, United States - Salt Marsh Sediment SW1601-30 ... | reverse complement strand
GGTCAGATGCGAACATCCCGAGATCACCTATGAGCTTCCTGGCCATCTCCGCGTGGTCGTTGCGGAAGTTCGACTGCATCTCGACCACATTAGATCTTAGATTAGATACGAACGATTCCCGGTCATCTTGGCCTTTTTTAGCCATCTCTGCGTGGTCATGGTGGAAGCCCTGCTGCATGTCAGATACATCGGCTTTCAGACCTGATACGAATGTCCCGAGATCACCTATGAGCTTCCTGGCCATCTCCGCGTGGTCGTTGCGGAAGTTCGACTGCATCTCGACCACATTAGATCTTAGATTAGATACGAACGCTTCCCGGTCATCTTGGCCTTTTCTAGCCATCTCTGCGTGGTCGTTGCGGAAACCACTCTGCATCGCGGCCACGTTGTGCATCAAATCAGTAATAAATGTTTCACGGTTGTTGTGCAAAGCATCTATGTCATCACGCAACCGGGTCATATCATTGGTTAAAGGGCCCATTTTCTTTCTCCTTTCTTATTATTTATATCTTAGTCAGCGATGATTCCTGGTAGAGTGTTGATACAGGGCATCTTACCATGATGGACTGTTGAGCCAGCCCCCACGGTAAGAATACCCTTGTTTTTCCGAGTCCAGCTTATGCCGGCGCGGCCGCAGTAGCTGTCAAACCAATGGCCTCGGCATACTTCAGGTAGGTCTCGACTGAAGCGATTACCACCCTTGCCTCGACGGACAGAAGCTCGATCCCGACCAGAGACACTTTTGCCCAGACATCTATTACTATGCCCTTGTCAAGGATCCGGTCTACAACTTCTGCCAGACTCGAAGAATCTGTTGACTTCATGATCTTTGCCATGATGCTCCTCCTTTCTTTATTGTTTTGGCTTGCTAGCATGCCTGATTAATTAATAATGCAACTTGTATGCCACCCGTCAGAACCCCTTAGAACATTCTGCTGGGTGTTTGTAAGATGTAGATTGGATTGTCTTATTTGCGGAGGAATGCTTCATTATTTCTTTTGGAATTTAAATGGGTTATGCCCCTTTAAGGGTGAGGCCCCGCCCTGTGGGCTGGTGGCTTCACTTTGAATTACCACGGTATAAGGACATGTAGGCGGCCTGTTATTATCTTAAAGGTGGAGAATTATTTCATTGACGCCATAGCACGCTTTCCATATTTTAATAGGACTAAATCCTCATTTCAGTGCATTGAGCGTAGAGAAATAGAAGCCACCCCTTGCGGGGGTGATAGTTGAGTTTATTCTTTGACAGTAACCTTATCTTTTGTTAGGCTTCCAATAGACATTTTTAAAGAGGAGGTCCTTAATGGTTAGCCAGCACACTATAATATTTCAAGAGGTTCTCGATATAATTGAGGCATTGCCAGAACATCAACAGGAAAACCTTATCGACATTATTCGGCATCGACTCATAGAGCGGAGAAGAGAAGTTATCAGCGAGAATATCAAAAGAGCAAGAGAAGAATATAAGCGAGCAGAGGTGAGTCGTGGTACTGGTGATGACCTTATGAAAGAAATTGCCGAATGAGAACACTTGTATGGGGCAAAACCTTTCTCAGGGCCTTTCGGAGAATACTCAAAAAACATCCTGAGTTGAGGAACGATTTTGAAAAACCCTACGTCTTTTGGAAGAAACCCCTTTTGCCGACCGGTTGGCGACCCATAAGCTAAAAGGTAAACTATCCGGCTCATGGGCGTGTATCGTTGGATATGACCTACGCATAGTCTTCGATTTTATATGAAAGAAACTCGAAACTAGAAACCCTGGCCCAGACCTGGCATGTAAGACTTAGGCTGTATTGCCAGGACTTATAAATAATAAAGAAATTGCAATATTTGCCAAGGAAGTCGCGCCAGGGCGGGCTTGAAACTAGATAAGAAAGAATTCTACATCCCTACTCAATGAGTAACGAATGACGAGAAATTTTTTCATGCTTCGTTGTGGCTGTAAGGCATGGAGGTTTGTCAAAAGCACGAGTCGCCAAGAAGATGAGTATCAACCGGTTCGATGCGAACGCGGTAAACCGCGCCGCTTAACCGTAGAGCCGCTGTAAGCGTGGTAAGCAAAGGTCATGAAGAGTTTGCGATTTCTATCGCCTTCAAGATCTCATCATGATCGAAGGGCTTTCCAATAAAACTGCTGATCAATCCTTCTGCTACGGCTTTCTGTATAGCATCGTCGTCCCGGTAAAAGTAGCCTGAAATCATCACGATAGGAACAGCAGGATCTAGTTTTCGAATCCGCCTTGCCAGGTCTAATCCTTCCATGTCCGGCAGTTTGGCGTCCAGAAATGCCAATCGGAAGCGATCTACTTTCATCAAGTTGAGGGCCTCCTGTCCGGTTAATGCTCTTTTTGAGAGAAATGCATTTTTTTTGAGTATATGCTCCAAAGCCCAGCACATATCCGGCTCATCATCCACGATGAGAAATAAGTCCTTTTTTTCATTCATGCTTGCTCCTTGCTAGTTGATACTTGAAACTGGAAACTTGAAACTAGGGGTCGGGATCTTCAACCGCTTACCTTGTGCTTTTAATGAATGCATTCAGCTTTGGGCCAAGTTCATATTTGAAACTTGAAACTTGAAACTCGAAACTTGAAAAGACGTCAGAACAGGCACGCTTTATTTAGTGCTTTTGATGAATGCATTGAGTTTTGGTCCTAGCTCATCAATGATTTGTGTATATTTATGGATTTGGTCCTCTTCAATAACCTTGCGGCGAATGAGCTTGCGAAGCCAGGCTTTGGTTTCTTCAAATGACCCTCGTGCGTAACGATAAAAATTCCTCCTATCAGCTGGCGTGAAACGACCATATCCCTCAGCGATATTAGAAGCAATACTATCTGCAGATCTAATAATTTGATAACCGATTGTCTGCTGAACTTTCTTAGGCCATTCATCAAAGCCATACCAAATCAAATCAGAAAGCTCTTCGGACAGTTTGTAAACGTCCAGCTCATGAATTTCTTTCATTCTCAGCCCTCCTAGTATCAAATTTCAAGTTTCGAGTTCCTAGTTTTAAACTACAGAATCGGCAACCTCACAATAAAAGTGCTCCCCTTTCCCTCAACGCTCTCTGCCTCAATGTTGCCCAGGTGTTCCTTCACGATGGAATAGGATATAGAAAGTCCCAACCCAGTTCCTTTTCCCACAGATGATGTCGTATAAAAGGGATCGAATATCTTGTTAATCTCCGGCTTAGAGATGCCATGACCCGTGTCTGCAATGCGAACCGCAACCTCATTGTCCATTATCTCTGTGGAAATGCTTAGCGTTCCTCCGTCCGGCATGGCATTAATGCCATTCAGGAAAAGGTTCATAAATACCTGTTGAAGAAGGCTTCCATTGCCGTTGATCAGCACAGTATTTTTAGGAAAATGTGATGTCGTCTCGATCTTTTGAATCCTGGCCTGGTTTTTGACCAAACTCAGCGTTTCTTTGAGGAGAGGGATGAGATCGACCTGTGCAATTTCACTCTTCTCAGAGGGCCTGGCGAACCTCAAGAGGTTCTCTATAATGATGGATGCCCTCTTGATTCCTGTTTGAATTTTCCCGGTACACTCCTTCCGAAACTCCGGGGTAATAGTATTATCCATGAGAAACTGAGCAGCAGACGAAGAGATTGCCAAAGGGTTTCGAATCTCGTGAGCAATACCTCCACCCATCACCCCCAATGCGGCAAGCTTCTGGGACTGAAAAAGCTGAGCCTCAAATTTCCGGCGCTCTGTTAGGTCTCTTCCCACTCCCACGATTCCTACTGTTTGGAAAGAATCATCTTTCATGGGAGAAAGGACCCAGGAGACCTGAATACTATCCTCCTGCTTTGTAATGAGATCCCATTCAGCCATTTGAGACCTCTTTCCCGCCTTCATGCCGGCGAAAGCCTTTTTTACCTCGTCCTGATGATCTGAAGTACAATACTCGAATAAGAAATGATCCTTAACTTCATAGAAGGAATAACCGGAGAGCTTCCTGGCTGCGGCATTCCAGGACCAAATCCTCCCCTCAATATCGGTAGAGAGGAGAATATCGCTGGCACTTTCAACGATGCTTGCCAGGTGACGTTCAATCCGGCGAACCTCCTCCCCCAATCGTACCTGTTCAGTAACATCGTCCATGAGGAGCATGGCACTCTCAACAATCCCTTTCCTGGAAAAGGGCAGGATACGGTAATAGTAAATCCTCATGGCAACTCCTGGGGCCCGATACGTCATCCGCTCTCCTCTTGTTGCCTGGTTCTTCTCGAAGACCTGGTGGATGCGCTGCGTGATGTCCATGTCATCAAGAATGACGGGTGGAAATACTTCTTTCAGCAGATGCCCGGTGGTGTTTGATATGGTGCGTCGGCTCTTTTCCAGAAAATTTCGGTTTACAGAGATAATACGCATATCCCGGTCGATCAGCAAAACCGAGGAGGGAATGGCCTCTAAAAGCATTCCATAAAGCTCTTCGTAATGTTCAGAGGGCTCTTTGTTAGAAATTTTTGCCATATTCACACCGTTAGTTCAGAACGTTTTTCGGCATATGCAAAGGTCTTATGTAGGCGTTCACAGGTTCAGAGGTTCAGGGTTCAAGGGTTCAGAGTTCACCGTTCAGGGTTGCCCATTGGATTTATTATTGATGATTGTCAATTTATGATTGGTCTTTTCCAATAGTCAATCTTCAATCTTCAATTGCTTGAACCCTGAACCTTTGAACCCATGAACGATTACGGTCTTATATTGTCCCTCGTTTGCTTAAGCCTCCGGCTTCAAAACCCGCTATAACCAACTGCAAGGTATGTTCATCCAACTCAAAATCATCCCAGCCTAAAAAATGAAGTCTGCTGTTCAGATCTTGAAGGCTCCACTCGGGGTTAATTGAGATTGCATTAATCACGTTCCTTACAAATCCCGGAATGATGTCTGAGTGAATTCCCTTCTCTTCCAATCGCTTTATCACAATTTCAGTAAGTTGGCTCATCTATTGCCTCAATTAGAGAATTTATTTTATGTCTTTAGTGATATGCTCAGGCTGAGCGAAGTTATACGGCGGCCACGGGCCGCTCAAAAGAAGCCTGGCGGTTTCGTTTTTGCTGAGCTGTCGAAAGGCACGCCGAAATGCCGCAATCGATTCCCTCGGTATAAGGAAATAGATAGAGGGAAAAGGATTGCGGATTGAAAATTGAAAATTGGCGATCGAGGGAACTTCAGTCTTCCATTTCACGAAAAGGCCACTAAATAAAGCACGGCACCGCTCAATAACTTGCTCAACCTGCTTGTTGAACTTTTCCTCCTGTGCATAATTGGCTTTTCGGGCAGAAAGGTAGGCCTTGCCTGGAGCTACTGATTGCGGATTGCGGAGTGCGGATTGCGGAGTGCGTAGTTTCTGAGATTCATATTCTGCATTTCGCATTCTGCGGTCCGAAATCAAAATGCGTATTCCCATCTCCACGCAACCTTCCAACTCTTTAAGCAGCGATATATATTTCACCCGGCATTTTTTAAGGGTCTGGATAACCTGGGATCTTTCTTTAAACAAACATCCGTAACGCATCGGGATTATCCCGGTTACAGCAGGGTCATTATGAAATGCCTCAATAACCTGTTTGTAAGCGAGGAGCCTGGAGATATTGTATGAGATGTGTGGATGCTGAATCTTAGATACAGTAGCACTGAGACCATCATTAGAGAGCAAAAAAACAGGTTGACCATCCACACCCACGAGGGCTACAGGACTTTGAGTTTTAGGGCTGCTCAAAATGCAATAAAGCAAATAACTCACTATTTTGTCTCCATTTCGAAAGAAGGACAAAAGCTGTAAGGAGGCCATGGTCCTGACAGATGGAGGACCAATCCCTGTTGCTCATTGTCTGCATTCGTCTTCTCTATTCGTGCACGAAAGTCCTCTTTAGTTTTTCGCGATACCAGAAATGCCCAGTTTAGGACTATATCCATATCTATGTCCGTGGCCCCTCTGGAATACACCTTCAATTCGCAAAAATCCATGGCATAACGGTTCAGGTCATCGGCTATCTTTTTGCAAATCTCTTTTAGCCAACCATGGATTTCCTTATCAGCATTACTCCGGATTCTCTGTTCCTGAAAGTAGCGCATCCCCGGAGACAATGAAATTAGGCGTCCTGCCTCTTTAGCAAAGATTAGGTCAAGAACTCTCTTTTTGGACTTTGCCCTATCCATAAGAACCTTGACTGACCATTCATCCTTATCAGCAACTCGATCCAAAAACTGAGATATGGTATCATGGTGAATTTCTAAAATCTTTTCAAGGCTTTTAAGGGAAGTGAAAATGGTGCCGAAGCGAGCTGGAAGTACGGGAGAATAGCGCATCACTTGCTCAACTACTTCCTGGTGGCGACACGCACGCGGCCCTACCCAGGAGAGGTCCTTAAGTCTGGATTCTGCTTCCGGTCCGGTGAAGTCCTCAACTGATATCTTGCTCACCACTGCCGTCACATCCTTAAATCCCCTCTGCCAAACTGGAAATCTATCGTCAATGCCAGCGATCTTCAGGGCTGGTATTCTGTGGGTACGGGCAAAACAAAAGAGATAGATTCCCTCGCCGTTACTGGCGTCTGCATCTATGTGCGTACCATCATTTGGCATAGTGATATTCCCCACTCCCTATCGAGGGTCTGTATCCAAGGGCTTCTCTAATTACGGCGCACAGTTCATGAATTTCAAAGGGCTTGGTGAGGAAATCAAAAGCGCCCATCTCCATGGCGCTTCGAACCGCCTCCTGCGAACCATACCCGGTGAGGATAATAACCTGGATAGCCCAATCTATCGCTTTAAGTTGGCCTAAAATCTGAATACCGTTGCAGTCAGGCAATTTCAAATCTAAGATAACAAGGTCCGGTCTGGTTCTGCCTGCAATATGCAATGCCTGTCTACCGCTTTCTGCTTTCATGGTTATATAACCCTTACTTGAGAGGACCCGGAGGAGCAAATTGAGTACTTTGTTGTCGTCTTCCACAATGAGTATTGTCTGTTTTTGTTCTGCCTGATTCTTTTTCATATAAGCCTCACGTAGCACAAAGAGCATAGAGCAAGGCGTAAATAGCAAAACGCTATGTGCCTGGCACTACGCGCTATGCGGTGTTCATGATGAGTTAGCCTCTTTCTTTCGCGGCAAAATAATCTCAAGCACTCCGTTTCTAAAATATTCGCTGCACTTTTCAATATCAACCTCCTGTGGCAGTGCAATTGTCTCCCGAAATTCCTGATCTCCCCGCTTGGCTACGATTGAGTACTCTTCTGGTTTTATGTTCAGCGAAATATCGCCACGCTGAAATCCGCCCAGATCAATGACGATCAGCACTTCCTCAGCCTCGTGAAAGACATCGACTAGTGGCATTTTTATTTTCTTAAACAGAGGTTTTGTCTGGAATGTCCAGTTCCGTGGCTTTTTAAAGAGCCCTGTCGGAAAAGTATGTTAAGACCACGATTCGGCCCGGTTGGGCTGCACATGCTGGCCCATGCCGAAGTGTAATCCCAGGCTGAAGCTCGAAGGTAATTGGATTCCTTTGCTCTTGCTATCTCGTTTGCGTTGTAATCGGGAGATATCTCCCATTGTCCTGGGCGGAATTGATCGCTTCATATCATTTACATTAACCTTACTGAACCTCTTGCAGTCCGCTAAGCAAGTCCGCTTTCGTAATCTGTAGCCTAATCCTTTTGTCGGCTTTTTCACCTCCTCCTTGTTTCACCACACGGCGAAGGGCTGTTAGCGCTGCCTTATGGCAGGCCCCAGCGATGTCGGCACCACTGAACCCCTCTGCTTTTGATACAAGGTCATCAAGCACTATCCTTGGTGAGAGAGGTTTGTTCCGAAGATGGATTTCGAATATCTCCTTTCGGTCCTCTTCATTCGGTATAGGGATTTCCACTACCTCATCAAAGCGGCCTGGCCTCAGCACAGCCGGATCAAGTATGTCCAGCCTGTTCGTGGCTCCCAACACCAGAACCCCTTTCAGTTCCTCAATCCCATCCACTTCAGACAGAAATTGGCTCAGAACCCGCTCTGCTACATGGGAATCCGATGAACTGCCACTTCTAACAGGGACCAGGGCATCGATCTCGTCGAAGAAAATGATACAAGGGGCAGCCTGCCGCGCCTTTCGAAAGATCTCTCGGACTCCTCGCTCAGATTCTCCCACATATTTGGAAAGCAGAGCAGGACCTTTCACAGAGATGAAATTCACCCCGCTTTCATTGGCGATGGCTTTTGCCAATAATGTCTTGCCACATCCTGGAGGACCTGAGATGAGAATACCTTTGGTAGGTTTGATCCCTGCTTCTTCAAAAAGATGGGGATATTTCAAGGGCCACTGCACCGCTTCAATCAGATGTACTTTAACCTCTTCAAGTCCTCCCACATCTTGCCACCGGACGTCCGGAACCTCAACAAACACCTCCCGGATGGCTGAGGGCTCTACCTCTCGCAGGGAAGCGAGAAAGTCATCCATGTGTACCTCGAGCTTAGCAAGTTGTTCATATGGGATCTGTGTTAAGGCAAAATCAATGTCAGGCATGATGCCTCGCAAACAGATCATGGCAGCTTCCCGACAAAGGGCTTCCAGGTCTGCCCCTACAAAGCCATGAGTGATGTCTGCCAGATGGGTCATGTTTACGTCTTGGGCTAATGGCATCCCGCGGCTGTGAATTTCCAGGACTTCCAGTCGACCGTTCCGATCAGGAATAGGAATAGAGATTTCTCTATCAAAGCGGCCTGGCCGGCGCATTGCAGGATCCAGGGCATTGGGAATATTGGTGGCTGCTATGACAATGACGTTCTGGCGCTTTGTGAGCCCATCCATAAGGGCGAGCAGTTGCGCCACTACCCGTTTCTCCACATCTCCTATTACCTTTTCCCGCATAGGGGCAATGGCATCGATTTCATCCAGAAAGACAATACTTGGGCCCTTCAAGGTAGCGTCCTCAAAGATCTTGCGCAGGTGGGCCTCGCTCTCGCCATAAAATTTGTGTATGACCTCTGGACCGTTAACTGAAAAAAAATTGGCCTCAGTCTCATGAGCAATAGCTCGAGCAATGAGAGTCTTTCCACATCCAGGAGGACCGTGGAGAAGAACACCCTTTGGTGCGTCAATACCCAAACGCTTGAACACCTCCGGGTAGCGGAGGGGAAGTTCGATCATCTCCCTGATACGCTGGAGCTGCGGTTTAAGCCCTCCAATATCCTCATATGATAATGCTCGACTCGCCTCCTCTTCCCTCACTTTTCCGATCATAAGCTGAGTAGTTGGGTTAATGAGCACCGGCCCTCTAGGGGTTGTGCTTTCTACCCTGAAATCGGCAGAGCGGCTGCCGAACAGGGTGGCACGGATTCGATCTCCCTCCACCACCGGCAATCCGTCCAGGAGGCTGCCGATGTACTTCAAGTCACGGTCGGCAGGAGTGATGGTTAACGGGGCAAGCATTACTTTTTCTGCCGGTTTACATACGATCTTGCTGACCTGCACAAACTCGTCAAGCCCGGCACGGGCATTTTCTCGGATGAGCCCATCAAGTTGAATACGGGATTGACCACGGATTTCCTTGTAAGCGGGCATTGCCTTACACACGGTCTTCCGCTTCCCGGAAATCTCCACAATATCGCCGATAGCCCCCTGTAGCTTTTCTAGATCTTCCGGGCCCATACGAGCGAAGGCTCGTCCTACATCTTTGCTAAGAGCCTCGGTCACCTTAAGCTTCAGTTCTTTTGTCTTTTCCACTCATTACCTCCTAGAAATGCGGATTGCTGATTTCGGATTTGCGATTTCGGATTGATTCACTTTCGGCTCTTCCTTTTTCTTGCAGTCTTTATTGAAGAAACCGTCATCGCTAGTATTTCATTTGCTTCCTTCATAAGGGATTCCAATTTCACCGACTCCACTATTTCAGCTTCGATCAGTAACTCCATCCAATATAACGATTCGTCCGCCTCTTCTTCAACAATACCCATTTTTGAGATGAAATCAGCATTCGATCTGGCTCGACAGGCAGCTCTGTAGTTTCCCCCGACTGAGGTTCCACATCGAAGCAACTGCCCGCCAATCACACCGGCAGTCCTCCCTTTAGACAATGCCTCAACAAGCCTTATTATCCTCAAAGCAAATTGCTTTGTCCGTTCTTTTAGATCTTTCTGATCCATAACAATCCTCTCTTTTCCCTAGTTGGATTGTCTTAATTCAGCACTCTGAAATCCGCAATCCCTGGCCCAGACCTGACCCACAGGTTCAACAGCCTTTTCCAATGTCTGGCCCAGACCACAGAGTGAATCACGCTAGGGCAGTCACGTCGCGCCAGGGCAGGCCGAAATCCAAAATCCAAATTCATCTCACATAGTGCACTTTATCTCCAGAACCCCATTATTGCATGAGACGAGCATCTTATCCCTGGGATAACTCCGGGGTAAGAGAACTTCTTTGCGGTATTTCTTACTCCCTTTCTCGGCATAAATAGTCAGCAAATCATCTTTAACATCGAGTCGAACATGCTCAACGCCGATCCCTGGCATTTCTGCCACAACCAGGGTGTGATCCTCTTCCTCAAAGACGTCTACCACGGGTTCCCGGATTTCCTGAACAACAGTCTCCCCGGATTTTTCATCCCTTCGGATGTTTCCAAAGGGCTCCACCTTGACCTCTTCACCTCCCAGGCCCACCTTTACAGAGAAACCATAAACTCCCTTGAGATCCTTTTCTGCGCCCTTTCCCTGAAATTGGCCTGTCTTGGAGAGCTGTTCCCCTTTTTCAGCCAGCTCGCCGAGTTTTTCAATGAGATCGGTAAAGCCCCTCATTATCCCTTCAAAGCCGCCTTGCCCACCAACCTTTTTGTCTCTCTTGTTATTCATATTGTCCTCCGTTTGTTGAAATGCCCAATTGTTTAATCTTTGTATGGATCGTCTTATAGTCTACCTGAAGCATCCGAGCTGCCTTCGCCTTGTTTCCCCCTGTATGATTTAGCGCCTGCTTCAAGATCTGTCGTTCAATAGCTTTGGTGTTCTGGCGCACGATTTCCTTCAAGGACAGGTTTTTTGACAATATTTCTTGATTTTTAAGGGAAAATGCCGAGATGGTTTTGGGCATCCGTTTCATAATGTCGAGATTTTTTTCAGTAATTAAATCATCAGCCATAAGCACACCCCGGCGGATAGTAGATCGAAGCTGCCGTACATTCCCGGGCCAATCAAAGGCCATCAAATCCTCGATGGCAGATTCTGAAAACCCTTTCACATTTTTATTCAATTCTGCATTTGTTATGTCTAAAAATCGTTTGACCAGGTAATGGATGTCCTCCTTACGTTCACGCAGTGGTGGTACCGTTATGGTGAACTCGTTCAACCTAAAAAAGAGATCAGGCCGGAATGACCCTGATTCAGTTAAGGCAAAGAGATCTTTATTACTGGCGACCAGTAAACGAACATCGATGTCTATAGGTTTGGAAGAACCCACGCGATAGACCTTTTTTTCCTGAAGTACGCGTAAAATTTTGGCCTGAGAACCCAAAGGCATGTTGGAAATCTCATCCAGAAACAGGGTACCGCCTCTGGCTAATTCGATTTTTCCAGGTTTTTGAAATTTCGCGTCCGTGAAAGCCCCTTTTTCGTGCCCAAACAATTCGCTTTCCAAAAGCGTCTCTGGAATTGCACCACAATCTACCGGTACAAAAGCACCACCTGATCTGGGGCTGGCATCGTGTATTGCTCGGGCTACCAGCTCCTTGCCTGACCCAGTTTCTCCCTGGATAAGCACAGTAAAATCTGATTTTGCCACTCGATTGGTCTCGAAAATGAGCTGGTAAATTACATCGCTTGTTCCCATCATTTCTCTGAGGTTGTGAGTCTCCTGAAGCTCACTGGTCAGGTGACTGAGCTTTCTCTTAAGATTCCGTTCTGTTAGAGCACGGTGCACCACCCTGATCACCTCAAGATTCTCGAACGGTTTGGCGAGGTAATCGTGGGCCCCCGCCCTCATTGCCTCGACAGCCCCCTTAATATCGGCGTAAGCGGTTATCATAATGACCGGAAGGTCGGAATCTATTTCCTTTGTGCGCTTCAGCAACTCCATCCCATCTATGCCGGGCATCTTGAAATCCACCAGTAAGACATCGGGCCTTTCAGAGACGATTAGCTTTAGGGCGGTTTCCCCATCATACGCCGCCAGGGCCTTAAGACCTTCTTTTCTCACAAGACGGGAGAGAAGCACACAGATATCTTTCTCATCGTCCACTATTAGAATGCGACTGTTTTCTTTGTTTATCGTAGCCCGCCTCTTTTTTTAAAGGGTGGGTTGAGAGGGTAAATTACTTGGATATCATTATCGAGTGTATTACGTAATGAGTGAAACATCCCTATAAAGAGAATCCCTGTTTCGCCTGCAAAGAGGGTGCTATTGATCCGATCAGAGATGAATCGATCACGTCTTTTCAACAAGGAATCTATTATAGCCTTTTTGGAGGCTTCAATTCGGGCTTTTTCTCGGGTACCTCTTGCGGCAAGAATTTGCTTGTCAAGTTCATACTCCTCCATCAATAGCTCTAAAGATTCTGTACCTGTGATAGTGGCACCCCTTTTCATTAAAAGCAGGAGGAGCCGATGATTCCTGCTCCCTGCCTTGGCCAGATCCGTAACGATCTCAGCTTCACGGCCGCACACAGGCAACCCATCCTGGTAGAGACGAGCTTTTTCATATGCGAGGGCAAGGGCATAGATTTTTTGCTCGATCTCCATCCATAGGTTATCTATCATGTCCTCCTTGCGCTTAAGACCCCTTCTGCCAAACTTCTGAAGCGTAGACTTCTGGATAGACTCACTCAGCGTGCCCATATCAGTCTCGGTATGGATAATAGGGATGTATATCAAGGTCTTGATAGGAACCTCTGTGTCAGCTCTCTTCTTGCCCTCTTGGTATTTCATCTGACAAATAATATCAACTGATAGTCCTAAGTTGTCCGTCGAAAATACGGGGCAAGCCAGAAATATGGTAACTACCCAGGTTGTCAGGTTCAAGCCCGCCCTGGCGCGATGGCCGTTATCAAGGAAAGCAACTCCTGACTATTTAAAAGTATCTCTCTTAAATCCAACTTCTTGAAATCAGCCCGCCCTGGTGCGACGTGCTTGAATGAGCCTGTTAAGTCTATAAAGGGTTACATGCTCTGATCAGTCTATTAGGCATATAAGCCAGGTCTGGGCCAGGGGTCTGGGCCAGGGGTTCACAGTTTCCCGATGAAATCGGGATTAATTATTCAGCAAACAACCATTGAACCGTGAACCCGGAACTTTGAACCTGTATAGTTACGAAATATGTTTGACTGCCTGACTACCAATCCTCTATCTATGGAAATAATTCCATAGCGCCAATTCCATACTAATATGGAAATAAATTCACTTCAATATTATTTATGTTAAAATTATTAGATACTTATGTCACTTTGACATTTTTGCTTTCTATTCCCATTATTGAAAGCAATCATTATGCCAGATTCAAGTTGCTTGTTGTTGGATGCTGGTTGCTGTTAGCTGAAAACAGGCCGCAGATGAACCCCAGTGGAATAAAAGGACACAGCGTTCCACGGGGCAGGCGCAGATAAACACAGATAATTATTTTTAAATAATCTTGTAAATCCTGAAAACCCGCCTGCCGGATGGCGGGCAGGTCTGCGTCCCATTAATTATTGCTGGAAGTTACGCATCCAACACCTCCCGGACAGCCTTCGCCAGCTCACTTTTCACCAGCGGTTTCATGACAAACTTCCGAATCCCCATCTCTTTTGCCTTCTCCCCTGTGATGCGCTCGCTGAATCCGGTGCACAGGATAATCGGGATCCCCGGGCGGATAGAAAGAAGCTCGGTGGCGAGCTTATCACCGGTCATCTTCGGCATGGTCATGTCGGTGATGACCAGGTCAAAGTTCTCTGGCTGTTTCCGAAAGACCTCCAGGGCCTCGGTGCCGCTCGTGCTAGTGACCACATCGTAACCCAGGCGCTCCAGCATCCGCCTGTCCATATCGACCAAGGCCGGCTCATCATCAACAAAAAGAATCCGCTCCCTGCCCCCTGGAGGCAGGGCCACTTCCTTAGGTTCCTCTCTCACCTCCGCATCTTCACACCTGGGAAGAAACACATTGAAGGTTGTCCCTTTTCCTGGCTCGCTGTACACAGTGATTGCTCCACTGTAGCTTTTAACCATTCCGTGTACTACAGAAAGCCCCATTCCGGTTCCACCGGTCTTCTCTTTAGTGGTGTAATAAGGCTCAAATATCCGATCTATGTCCTTCTTTTCTATACCATGGCCTGTATCGCTTACAGTAAATCTAATGTATGGCCCTATATGTGTATCCAGATGTCTGGCTGTAAAGTCAGAGTCAAGCTCTATGTCAGTAAGGCTCACCTCCAGCACCCCGCCCCGGTCACGCATGGCGTGGTAGGCGTTGGTGCAGAGGTTCATGATCACCTGCTCGATCTGGGTGGGATCAGAGAGAACCATGCCAGTGGCGGTGAGGTGCTTGCGGATCTCTATGGTTGTAGGGAGTGATGGTCGAAGTAGTTTGAGTGCCTCCTCGACAATAGGTTGGATATGTATGGGTTTTTGTTCCTGTTCACTCTGGCGGCTAAAGGTGAGGATATGCTTCACAAGGTCTCGTGCCCGCTTGCCTGCCTGGTACACCTCCCTCAAATCTTCCCAGAGCTGGCTGCCTTCAGGTACCTCGTCGCGTGCCAGCTCGGTGTAGCCGATGATCAGAGAGAGGATATTATTAAAGTCGTGGGCAATGCCGCCTGCAAGGGTGCCAATAGCCTCCATTTTTTGGCTACGTATGAGCTGGGCCTGGAGGCGTCTTTGTTCTGTTATGTTATTGCCTATGCAGAGGATTTCTACAATGTTTCCATCTTTGTCACGTATAGCTTTATTTGTCCATGCAACCCACACACGCTCGCCGTTTCGCCGCATGTTTTCATTTTCATTGGCAGAGTATCGCTCAGGATGAAGCACAATATCTTGAATCATTGCTACGAGATTACGTCCGGTAGTCTCTGTCTCTGGCACTATTGTGCCAACTACGTTCTTGCCCAGGATTTCATCCTCGGTGTAGCCGAAAAAGCTCTGGGCAAACTCGTTGAAAAAGGTGATGATGCCCTGAGGGTCCCTTCGCAGAATAATACTGTTAGCGTTTTGCACAAGTTCCCGGTACCTCTCTTCACTCTCTTTTAATTTCTTTTCTACCTCATGTTTGTAAAGAGCTATTTCGATGGAGCTGTGCAATTCTCCTTCCCCAAACGATTTAAGTATATAGCCTAAGGGTTCGGTTACCTTTGCTCGCGTAAGTGTCTTTTCATCTGCATAGGCAGTAAGGTACACCACAGGAATCCCAAAGCGCTCCCGTATCTCTTGTGCCGCCTCTATGCCATTCATCTGTCCCTTTAGCACAATATCCATCAATACTAAATTTGGCTGCATCTTCGCTGCTTTCTGAATAGCTTCTTCTCCAGATGATGCGATTGCACAAGGAATATATCCCAATTTTTTCAATCTCATTTGTATGTCATTGGCAACTATGGCTTCATCCTCAACAATCAAAATTCTCGGCTTATTCACGTAACCCTCCTTTGTTACTTGAGCAGTAGCAATTTGGTACTCTGTATCTGTCTTTCAACTGCCCAGAAACCCTTCATTCCCAATCCCCAATTCTCATCACTCCATCACTCCACCACTCCAGTAAGTCCCATTGTTACTGCTGCTTCCTGAACTCTATCCGAAACCTCGTTCCCTTACTCCTGTCCAGGGTGATGGTGCCATCAAGCTGTTCTACCAGGCTGATGATCAGTTGCATGCCCAGGGTCGTGGTATTCCTGAAATCGATTCCTTCTGGAAAGCCGATACCAGTATCACTGACCGTGAGTATGAGGCTGTCTGTATTGGATAGGGTCATGGAGATGGTAATCGTGCCTTTTTGTTGGTGTGGAAAGGCATGTTTCAGGGCATTTGATACCAGCTCATTGATGATTAACCCGCAGGGAATGGCAGTGGTGATAGTAAGGAAGATATCGGTGCCGGCGATTTCCATATTCACACGGGATACTGTTGTGCGATAGGAGGTAATGAGCTGGTGTGTAAGGGAGTGGATGTATCCGGCAATGTCAATGTGTGAGAGGTCCTCAGAGATGTAGAGATTCTCATGGATCAGTGCCATTGACCTGATGCGGTCCTGGCTTTCTTGAAACATCGCAAGGGAGGCTTTATCTTTGATATGCTGTGATTGAAGACTGAGCATACTTGAGATGACCTGCATGTTATTCTTTACCCGGTGGTGGACCTCCTTTAAGAGTACCTCTTTTTCTTTGAGGGAGGCGGTGAGTTTGTCTTGGGCCTGTTTCTGCTCTGTGATGTCGCGGGACACGCCCATGACGCCCTGCACATCACCATGTGTATCGAGCAGTGTGGAGGCAGAGAGAAAACTGGGAAAGACCTCG
>Ga0315533_1001690_pt1 | contig 16475 bp, 15 predicted proteins | sample SalMarSW160130MG_FD_203081 | JGI IMG/M metagenome (GOLD analysis project Ga0315533, IMG submission 203081) | Salt marsh sediment microbial communities from the Plum Island Ecosystem LTER, Massachusetts, United States - Salt Marsh Sediment SW1601-30 ... | reverse complement strand
ACGGGAAACTTCTCGTCGGACAGAGGAATTTCGATAGCCCTATCATAGACCTGCCGGGCGCCGGTGGGGAAATGATCGAGCTTGACTGGGACGGTAATGTCGTATGGAAGTATGAAGATCCATACCTCAACTCCCATGATTTCGACCGCTGGGAAAACGGTAATACGTTGGTAACCCACTGGGCTGCAGTGCCGAAGAATATTGCGGCTCAAGTAAAAGGTGGTATACCTGGGAGCGAACGGGAAGGGGTTATGTGGGGTGATATTATTCAGGAAGTCACCCCCCAGGGAGAGGTCATCTGGGAGTGGAAGACCTGGGAGCACATGGATTTCGAGACCGACATCCTCTGTCCACTCTGCCCCAGGGATACGCTTACCTACATTAACTCGCTTGTTGCCCTTCCCGACGGCAATATCCTGACACATTTTCGCCTTATAAACACCATCGCTATTATAAATAAGTCCACCGGAGACATAACATGGAAGTGGGGTGCAGACCAACTCGGCCACGCGCACAACCCGACCATGCTGGAAAACGGTAATGTACTGATCTTCGATAACGGGTTCCATAGAAGGATCCTTGGTATCGGTTTCCCCTTTTCACGAGTAATCGAGATTAACACGAGCACCGATAAGATCGAATGGGAGTATAAGGATCCGAACCCCTTTGCCTTTTATTCATCGCTCATAAGCGGGGCGCAACGACTCCCCAACGGTAACACTCTCATATGCGACGGTACAAACGGCAGGCTCTTTGAAGTGACCATTAACAAAGAAATCGTGTGGGAATTCCACAGCCCCTTTTTCTATCCCTATCGATCGGAGGCATTCGGTATCAATAACTGGGTGTTTAGGGCCTACCGGTTCGATTCCAACTATGAAGGGCTCAAGGGAAGAGAACTGGATCCGGACAAATATGAATTTGTGCTGACAGAAAGGAAAAAAGAAAACCGAGAAGAGATGGAGAAGCTGGTGAGTAAACGTCTCGCAGGTCTGGGGTATTGATACAAAATGCTTCTCCTTCTTTTACAGGAAGTGATGGGTTGTCACCGAGATGTCAATGAAGGGAGGTGATCGATACACGTGAATACACCTGCTTGGTAGAATCCTATTACATTTAACCATAACAAAGGAGGTCTTGCAATGAGAACAAAACACTTTTCTGTATGGTAATTGTTTGTGTATTTTCCTTTATGAGTATTGCATCGGCAGAGTATCCTACAAAACCGATTAAACTCATAATCAACTTTTCACCGGGTGGCACATCGGATTTCCAGGCCCGCATCTTGGCGGAAAAGGTGGAAAAGGTGCTCGGCCAGCCTATTGTCGCCGTTAACAAGATGGGGGCGGGAGGCACCATCGGAGTTTCCGAGGTATCAAGAGCAAAACCTGATGGATATACAATAGGAACCTGCAACATGCCGGCCTTGTGTATCATACCCCAAATGAGGGATCTGCCGTACGATCCATTCAAATCCTTCACCCATATCTGCCAAGCCCTTCCCTATGAGTACGCAGTCTTGGTGAGGCCCAACGCCCCTTGGAAAACATGGGAAGATCTTGTCAACGATATCAAGAAGAACCCCGGTACCGTTACCTATGGAAGTGTCGGCACGGGGACGACGAATCACCTGACAATGGCTCGAATCGGGAAAACGCTCGGACTTAACTGGATCCATGTTCCGTTTAAGGGGGGAACAAGGGAGACGGCGGCACTGCTTGGCGGGCATGTGCCGATCATCAATAACACGAAAGTTTCCGTGGTATCGGCAATCAGAGCGGGAAAGATAAGGGTGTTGATGGTTACCAGCAAGAACAAGTGGAGTTTCGCACCTGATGCACCCACCATGCTGGAGAAAGGATTTGACTTCCACCAAGAGTCCTATATGTCCATAATTGCCCCTGCCGGAATGCCGGAAGAGGCGCGACAGAAACTCGAAGACGCCTTCAAGGCGGCCGTTGCCGACGAAGAGGTTGTCAAGAAGTCTGCAAAAATGTACCTCGCGCCGGAATTCGCTACAGGTAAAAATTACTCAGCAAAGGTCGATCGCCTCTATAGTGAATGGGGAGCGATACTGAAAGAGCTAGAATTGCTAAAGAAGTGACATCGCACCGAAAAACCGCTTTCCTAGCCGTTGGAAGATCATGGCGTGGAAAGCGGTGAGACTACCCTATTTTTGGACGGCTATGTTATGAGTGTGAAAAAAGACCGGATAATCGGTATCGGCACGATCCTGTTCGCCCTTACGAATTTCTTCTACCTCATGCCGAAATATGTTGGTGAATTCGGGATGAAGGAGACAATCTTCCCCGTTTTCACCACCTCGGTCCTCCTGCTACTGGGGATCATTCTAACAATCAGCCCATTCAAAAAAAAGGGCGTGAAAAAACCCGGTAATGGAGATGAGGAAGAGGCTGTCGAAAAGCGCTCGGTTTTTAAACTTCTTTTTACCGTGTTAATATCTTTCATATACTGTTTTTTTCTGGAGAAGGTCGGTTTTATCGTACTCACGCCCATCTGTCTCGTAGCCACATGGCTCGCTTTTGAAGTGAGGAGCTGGAAGGTAATCGTCTTCACGACGATTATCCTCTGTGTGGTGATCTACATGCTTTTTGAGTTTGGCCTGAGAGCTCCTCTGCCGCAGTGGGATTTTTAGGAACCCGAAAAGGAAGGATGTAATTATGTTCGGCGCCCTTGCTAAAGGCTTTTCGATCGCGTTTACGGTAAGCAATATTATCGGTGTGAGCATAGGGGTGGTGCTTGGAATCATTCTTGGTGCGATACCGGGGCTCACCGGGACCATGGCGATCGCCCTCCTCATTCCTGTCACCTACTACATGGACCCGGTGTTATCGATTTCTTTGCTTATGGGGTGTTACAAGGGCAGCGTGTATGGAGGATCTATCTCTGCAATACTGCTCAACACTCCTGGGACCCCGGAGGCCGCGGCAACCACCCTTGATGGGTACCCGATGACCCTCCAGGGCAGGCCCAAAAAGGCGCTCACCACGGCCCTTACCGCCTCGGTGATGGGTGATTCATTCAGTGATCTCGTGCTCCTGTTTTCCGCCATGCCAATCGCGATGATCGCCCTCAAAATCGGACCACCCGAGTACGCAATGCTTGTCCTGTTTTCCCTCACCGTCGTTGCGAGTATAGCGGGATCATCAATGACGAAAGGAATGATTGCCGCTTTTCTCGGCCTTCTGATCGCCACGGTGGGTCTTGATCCGATTTCAACGCTCAGGCGTTACACCTTTAATTCTATCGACTTGGATCGGGGCATCCAGTTACTGCCCCTTTTGATCGGGCTCCTGGCCCTTTCCGAAATTTTCCAGCAGATCGAAGAAGGAGTAAGCGGTAGAAGGAAAGACAAAGATGTCGTCAGTAAGGAGGATGCAAAAAAGGCGTCTGCCATCGGAGATGAGGGAGGTGCGTTAACCGGAAAAGAATTGCTCAGGTTGCTTCCTACCATATTTCGATCCGCATCGATAGGCACCGTCCTAGGAGCAATCCCGGGAATTGGCAGTATCACTGCTGCATTTTTAGGGTACGACCAGGCCAAGCGCACCTCCAAACATCCTGAAAAGTTCGGGAAAGGTGCTATTGAGGGTATAGCGGCGCCGGAAGCCGCAAATAATGCCGTATGCGGGGCAAACATGATTCCTGTCGTTACACTGGGAATCCCGGGGAGCCTTTCTGCGGCCGTACTGATGGGTGCGTTTATGGTGCACGGTCTGATGCCGGGTCCGATGCTCATGCAGGAGCACCCGTCAACGCTCTACGCCCTTTTTATTCTAATGCTTATCGCCAATGGGGTGATGTATATTATTGCACGGCCGCTCTTGAGGGTGGCCCTTCACGTTATCACAATAAATAAGGCAGTCCTGTTTCCTCCAATCATCATTTTCTGCAGTATCGGCGCATTCGGCACGGACATGAATTTTTTCGACATGAAGGTAATGCTCTTTTTTGCTCTTGTGGGCTACGGGATGAAAAAATGGAAGCTGAGCCCGGCAGTTTTCCTGATCTCATTTATTCTCGGTCCGCTCGCGGAGCATTCAATCAGGCAATCCCTCATTATATCAAAAGGAAGTATTTTGATCTTTTTTTCCAGGCCAATGTCCCTCTTTCTGTTCCTGCTTTGTATAGCCTCGATCCTGTGGTCAATAAAGAGGATGAGAAAGCCGCGCGATCGAAATATCTCCGAAATATAGGAGTGAATGGCTACGAGGTTACACCGCTTCGGTATCGGCGGGGGCGGGCAATGATGCAGGTCTGCATATATACATGATAATGAACACGCCGGATCAAAGTTTTTATTTTGTGGGAGGTATCAATTGAAAAACGTGATACTTTTAACCATCGATGCACTGAGAAAGGATGCTTTGGGATGTTATGGCAATGAAAGCGGATTAACCCCATTTATTGACTCCTTTCAAAATAAATGCATCAGGTTCACTAACGCACACTCCCCCAGCCCTTACACCCAGGCGGCTTTTCCCGGGATACTTACGTCATCATACTACCTCGAATATGGAAGGCAGAAGATGCTTTCGGAGAAGAGGGTCTTGATATCCGAAGTGATTAAAAAAGCAGAGATTACAACAGCTGGATTTCATTCAAACCCGTATCTGAGCGACTACTTCGGCTGGAACAGAGGATGGGATCTCTTCTACGATTCTATGGAGGATGAGGTTGATGATAAGGTTCCCTATGTCAAGGCAGGGGGGATAAACAGTAAGGTCTCTACCTGGTTATCCTCCCACACGGGAAGTGGCGTTGAGTATCCGCCATTCTTCCTTTGGGTTCACTATATGGATGTGCACGAGCCCTATGTTCCTGAGCGAAAGTACATTGACATGGTTGACCCAACGATAAACCTGGATGATGTGGAGATGTTTAGACTCTTCAAAGACGTGCTCTTGAAACGAGATGTCTCAGATGCAGGCATGGTAGAGATCCTCAAGAAGCTCTACTGCGCCCATGTCCGGGAAATAGACGATGGTGTAAAGGATTTTTTCGGAATCTTGGAAAAACTTAACCTCTTGAAGGACTCAATAATAATCATTACCTCCGATCACGGCGATGAGTTCGGGGAGCATGGGGGGCTCTCCCACGACGGGAAGATGTACGAAGAGCTGGTGAACGTGCCGCTGCTCATCTATGAGCCAGCGCGGGAATCCGTTGATGTGAGTGACCTTCTGGTCTCAACCCTCGATATACCCCCAACCATCCTATATCTTTTCGGACTTGATCCAGTGGATACCTTTGAAGGCACATCCCTCCTTCCCCTTCAAGACTATCCTATAAAAGGAGTTTTTGGTGAGGCCGTTGACAAGCATGGCAGTCATGAGAAAGGCGAAGAAAAGGAGGTCCACTATTATCTGGAAGGTGGCCTCAAGATCATCTACAGCGAAACCGACGACTCATGGGAGCTCTATGATCTCAAATCAGATCCAAAGGAGCTCAATAACATCATAGACACATCTTCTTTTGCTGATGCCATGAACCAGAAGGTGATCCCCAGGATAAGAAGATATCAGAGGTAAGAAATACAGCCCTCATTTGGTGTGAAGGCAAAAAAATAATAAGGAGGTTAAAGGATGGCTATTGAAAAAGAAATTAGCGAGAAGAGGAAGAGACAATGCTCAAAGCTTGTTGACATCTCTAAGGATATCGTGAGACAGGCCTTTGACAGGTTTAAGCCCGAGGAACTGGGGGTAACTTGGACAGGAGGAAAGGACTCCACCTTGAGCCTGTGGATCATCCGCCAGGTCTGCCAGGAGAAAAATATTCCTCTCCCAAAGACCATGATCATCGGTGAAGGTGATGAATTCGAGGAGATAGAAGCCTTTGTAGAGAAGTACAGGGCGGAATGGGATGTCCCGCTTGAAGTTTGCAGAAATGAAGATGTACTTAAAGCCGCTAATTATACACTCAATGCACCTGTTACAGTGAAGGATTTAAACGAACGCAACCGGGAGGAGCTTAAACGTATTGGATTCGATGGGGAAGAGTTCCCCTTTGAAGCCGAGTCATATGTGGGTAACCATCTGATGAAGACCGTTGTGTTCAATCAGTTTCTCGAGCGCAATAACATCAAGGGGGTGGTTCAGGCACTCCGCTGGGATGAGCACCCGGCCCGATTTGAAGATGAGTATTTTGAATACAAAGAGGCAGCTCATCTGACGCCTGAGCACACTAGAATTCGCCCTATTTTGCACTTCACTGAAAAGGACCTTTGGGACACCTACCCTGCTTTCAATATCCCCTACTGTGCCCTCTATGAGAAAGGCTATCGTTCTCTGGGTGCCAAGACCACCACAGTTAAGGCCTCTGATATTCCCGCGTGGGAACAGGATCTTGAGAACACCGAGGAGAGGGGCGGAAGGCGACAGGATAAAGAAAAGGCGATGGAGAGGATGCGCAAATTAGGGTACATGTAACCGTTTCTCTTGTTAAAAAGCCATATAAGACATCTGCATCACCCTTTCGGAGTCTGTGCCCCTATATCCTTTGAATAGGACGTCCGGTTTTTTGGATCCCAGGTATACCTTTATGAGAATGTTTTTTGAAGTAATGCTTCCAAGATGTAAGGAGAAGACACATGTCAAGGCTAGTGCTGCCACATGGGGGTAAATTAATCTCGAGATTGCTTAGAGGTGAAGAGCTGGCTGAGTCCAGAAAGAGGGCGAGAGATCTGCCCAAGGTGCAGATGACATCCAGGGAGACCTCTGATCTGATCATGATTGGTATAGGGGCATTTAGCCCTGTAGATGGCTTTATGGGGAGTGAGGACTGGAAAGGGATCTGTAAAGAGTTCAAAATGGCTAATGGAATATTCTGGCCCATTCCAATTACGCTTTCAGTATCCCAGGATCAAGCCTCCGGTATAAAAGAAGGTGGTGAGGTGGCGCTCATTGATGAAGAAAGTGATAAATTGATTGGCTCCATGAGGATCGATGAGAAATATGCCATCGATAAACAGTATGAGTGCATGCAGATATTCAGGACAGATGATACAAAACATCCTGGGGTGGCTAAGGTGATGGCCCAGGGGGAATTAAATATTTCAGGCCCGGTGAAAGTGTTTCGTGAGCTTGACTATCCTGATCGTTACCCAGGTCTCTACGCACGGCCGGATGAGACACGGGCCATATTTGAAGAGCGAGGATGGACCACGATTGCAGCCCTTCAACTGCGAAATCCCATGCATCGATCTCATGAATATCTTGCCAAGATTGCCCTTGAGGTCTCAGATGGTATTTTTATTCACCAGTTGGTTGGAAAACTCAAAGAGGGGGATATCCCGGCTGAGGTCCGTGTGCGGTGCGTACAGGCGGTGATCGATCATTACTTTCCAAGGGAGAGGGTCGTTACCAAGGTTTACCCGATGGAGATGAGGTATGCTGGCCCTAGGGAGGCCCTGCTTCACGCAGTGTTTCGCCAGAACTACGGGGCAAGCCACATGATTATTGGGCGTGATCACGCAGGGGTAGGAGCCTACTATGGACCATTTGATGCCCAGAAGATATTCCACGAGGTCCCAGAGGATGCCCTCGCCATTAAGATGCTCCCCATAGACTGGACATTTTACTGCTACCAGTGTGAGGCAATGGCATCCCCGAAGACCTGTCCCCACGGCAAGGAGGATCACCTCCTTTTGAGTGGTACCTTGTTGCGCGAGATGCTTACTAAGGGAAACCCTGTTCCAGAGGAGTTCAGCCGCCCGGAAGTACTGGCCATTCTTAGAGGCTATTATTCAGCCCTAAAGGAATAGGTGGTAAGGAATCAACGGTTTAGATGTGCGTACGGAAGTCGCAAGAGATCGTTGGAGGTGTGAATACTGCGAAAAAGACCCTATTTATAAAGTCAAAGGGAGTCTGTCGTGGGCAAAAAAAACAGAGCTGCCATTTGGGTGGCAGCTCTTTCTATTATCTGCGGGTTAATAATCTGGCATGCGGTTCACTGACATTCTACAGGGATGTACATGAAGATGTTTCGCTGGCTGGGGACTGGTAAAGGTTACATTACTGTGCTTTACAACCTTGGATTAATGCTGGTGTTGGGAGGCACCTTAGGCTTCCTTATGGAAAAGATTACTGATTTATTGGGCTATGAAGTTCACGAGATAGAGCACTTTGATGACAGAGGCAAGGCTGACAAACTGCAATGATCACCTTTCCAATCCTACCAGGCATTGAGATCAATCTATTTTTGCTTGTCTTTATCGGTTTCACTGTTGGCATTGTTGGTGCGTTCATCGGTGTTGGCGGTGGATATATGATAACACCAGCACTCATGGTGCTCGGTTTTCCAGCGAACTTTGCAGTGGGTGTAGGTATAACCCATATAACGGCTAAGTCCTTTATAGCTACGGTCAGGCATAAACAACTCGGCAATGTAGATGCAAAACTGGGAGTCCTCATGATTGCCGGCACGATGGCTGGAGTCGAGATAGGGGTGCGACTCCTGAACTGGGTCAGGGACCGTGGCGTTGCCGATGAGGCCGTTCTCACCGCATCAATAATAGTAATGCTTATCATCGGGGGATATATAGTATGGGAGAGTACTAAGTCAAAGACCAAGCTTGATGAGATGGCCCAGCGAAGGGAGCGGCTGCCCCGGGATATGCAGCTGTCATCCATACCGAAGAGGCTTCAGGGAATCGAAATCCCGCCGATGATACATTTTGCCAAATCAAGGCTCACAATATCCCTGTGGGCAGTACTCGCCGTTGGGTTTTTCACCGGTGCCCTTGCCGGCTTTATGGGTGTTGGTGGCGGATTTGTCAGGGTGCCGTCCCTTGTCTACCTAATTGGAATGCCATCTATTATCGCAGTTGGAACTGATCTTTTTGAGATCATAATCTCAGGTGGTTACAGCATCATCAGACATACCATGAGTGGGAACGTGATTATCTATGCTGCCGTTCTCATGGTCTTCGGCGGCTCTGTAGGAGCCCAGATTGGGGCCATTGGTACCAGATACGTGAGAGGAGTATCAGTAAGATATGTTCTTGGCTACTCGGTATTCCTTGTTAGTCTAGGATCAATGTTCAAACTAGCCCATATCCTTATTGGAGAAAATATCAGTTGGATCCAGAAGGGGGCCCAGGTGATTATCTTTGGCAGCATGGTCATATTGGTGGTCATGATCGTAGCATTAATATTGATGGCTGCCATCTACAGAAGAGGGGGAAAAATACCAGTATGGGCAGCGTCGCTTGTATGGGAAAGAGAGTAGATTCAGGGATTATCCGTTTCTTAAGGAGAGGATAGAGGACAATGATAACGCTTCCCATGGTTTCGGGCCTTGAAATAAATATATTTCTTTTGGCGTTTCTCGGTCTTGCGGTGGGGGTTGTGAGTGGGTTTATCGGTGTGGGCGGTGGTTTCTTGATTGCACCAGCACTCATTATAGTTGGTTTCCCAGCCAGCTTCGCAGTAGGCACAAGCCTTGCCTGGATAACCGGAAGCGCTCTCATGGGCACACTGAGGCATCGACAACTGGGTAATATCGATTTAGGGCTTGGAATATGCATGATAGTTGGCACCATGTGTGGGGTTGAGGTAGGGGTAAGGATTCTCAACCGAGTGAAAGAGATAGGCCTTGCTGATCATGCCGTATTATCTATCTCAATAGCTATTTTGCTTGTCATTGGCACATATACATTGCGTGAAGCCCACAAAAGAAAGGCAGCACTTGATAATATTGTGCGAAGGAGGGAGAAACTCCCACCAGCGATGAGAGTGCTCGCAATATCACAAAGATTACAAAGCATAAGAATACCACCTATAATACACTTCACAAAATCTAGGCTTACGATTTCGCTGTGGGTAATTCTATGCATCGGTTTTATCACTGGATTATTGGCAGGATTTATAGGTGTGGGCGGAGGCGTTATTATGGTTCCTTCACTCGTGTATCTTATGGGACTGCCATCCTTTATGGCAGTGGGTACGGATATGTTCCAGGTCATTTTCTCTGCCGCCTTTGGCTGCCTAAGACACACCATGAGTGGCAATGTGATTATTTTTGTTGCTTTTATTCTGGTAGTTTCTTCCTGTCTGGGGGTGCAGTTAGGTGTGCTAATTACCCGATATGTGAGAGGGGTATCAATGAGGTATATTCTAGCTGTTTCAATTCTATTCTCTGTTTTGGGCTCATTGTTTAAATTACTGGATATACTATTGGTGCTGCCTGGCCCATGGCTGCGAACGGCTTCTATAACCATTACATTCGGAGGTTTGGGGGTAGTAGTGGCGATGATTCTTGGCTTATTTATCACTGCTCTTCGATATAAAAACGGTAAACATATACCAGTCTGGACGATATCACTAATACATAAAGAGAAATAAGCGGCCATATACTTTTAGCTTTGATGAGATCTTAAGCCGTGGCAATTACTTGTAAGGCGTTCGTGCAGAACGTGCGTGACATCTCATGAGCTATCTGACAATATCACACCATGCTTAGACTTATACGAGTAAAGCCAGGTCGTCTTGTCTGAGCCTCACGATGGCGGACGGGCACCTGGTGTCTTACATCCCATAAAATTCGTGGCTAGACTTCTGACGGAATTTCCCCAGAAGAGAAGCTGAAGAAATTTGGGCTTACCTGAAAAATTCGGGATCAATCTTGAAAGTTCAGCCCAATGTACCTGTGTGTAAAACAGAAGAAGAACTCAATATCACTCGAGAACAAACCTATGCTAAATACACCGAGGCGTCTTTAACAGAAAATTCGTGACCAAGGTGCCCGAAAATTTTCTTGAACATCATAGTGCCTTGTTTCATCCTTATATCGGAATTCCAGTTACAACTAACCGAGATATTGACATGCTGTACCTCTTAGACTATACCGCTAATCATTAATTCGCATTTCTTCTTATTCACCTTAAACCAGCCTTGCAGAATCTATGATTAAAAAAATCTTTTATGGATGGTGGATAGTACTCGCTTGTTTCCTCATTGCCTTTTATTTTGGCGGTGCTATATTCTATGGCTTTTCTGCCTTTTTTGAGCCAATCAGAGAGGAATTTGGCTGGAGCTATACACAAATATCCCTTGCGGCCAGCCTTCGAGGCCTTGAGATGGGTATCTTTGCTCCCCTTGTGGGTATCCTCGCCGACCGTTTTGGCTCTAGAAAGCTCATATTTTGGGGAACGATCACCGTTGGATTTGGCCTCATCCTCCTCAGCCGTACCCAGTCTCTTGCCATGTTCTATGGCTCTTTTTTGCTTATTGCATTTGGGGCAGGAGGATGTGCGAGCGTAGTGACAATGGCTGCAGTGGCTAACTGGTTCCACAGGAAGGTTGGTTTAGCGCTCGGTGTTATGGCCTCTGGTTTTGGCGCTAGTGGATTGGCTGTTCCCCTCATCGTTCACCTTATCGACGTTTCTGGTTGGAGAACCACCTTGATTATTTTAGGTTTGGGGATGTGGATCCTGGGGATACCATTATCGTTGGTTATCCGCAACAGGCCAGAACAATATGGCTACTTTCCGGATGGAATATCACCGAGTGATCGAATGCCAAACCTGGAAAATCAAGACACGGGAGTTAAGGCAGTAGAAATTGGCATTAAGGCGGTTCTTAAAAATAAATCCTTCTTATATCTAATCATAGTGGAAGCAATGCGGATGATGATTATCGCAACAGTTGTCATCCATGTCATGCCCTACCTTAGCAGCTTAGGGCTACCAAGGCTTACTGCTGGACTTATTGCAGGCGCTATTCCCCTGTTTAGCATTATCGGAAGGTTTTTCTTCGGCTGGTTAGGCGATGTCTTTGATAAAAAGTATGTTATGGCCTGGGCATTCTGCATTATATCTTTGGGAATGCTGGCCTTTTGTTATGTACAAGTGGTATGGGTTGCTTTCGTCTTCCTTCTGCTCTTCTCTCCAGGCTATGGGGGTAGCACAGTTTTAAGAGGGGCGATTCTCAGGGAATACTTTGGAAGAAATTCCTTTGGCAAGATGATCGGGATCACCATGGGAGCTGGATCAATAGGAGGGATTATAGGCCCAACTCTCGCTGGGTGGGTATTTGATACCTTTGGAAGCTATCGTCTTATCTGGCTTATCTTTTGCGGGCTGAGTGGCCTGGCAATAAGCTTGGCGTTAAAGATAAAGCAGTGAAAAACGGGACGGGGCTAAATAAAAAATAGTAAATGTAAATGGGGTCAGGCATAACTAAATAAGTATTGGTATTTAATCACTCCTTTACTGCATGCAAGGTATGGTGAGAAAACCACGTATACATTTTCCTGGTGCCTTCTACCATGTCATTGCCCATGGAAATAGGCGTGAGAAGATATTCCGCGATAAAAAAGACTCTCAAGGCACCCTAAACTTTTTAAGCGAATATAAAGACCGATATGGTTTTTCTCTTTATGTTTACACATTAATGCCCAATCATGTGTTATGTGGATGGGTTGAGCTCAAAATAACAGTTCCACCTGCTCTGCACAACAAAGAATTGGCCATTGTCATAGAGCATGAGGATATTGCTCAGCGGGTGTGTGTGGTAAATGTCAACAAAAGCTGCTACAATTATGACAGGGTTAAAGGCCCTGGATTTATGATCGATAGAGCTTTCACCCGTAACAATGCCTGTCTTATTTACAGTGTATCTTCTTGTTGGAGTAAAAGTTCCTTTTTAGAAAAGATGATAATGTATTTTTATCCCTGCCAAACTATTTGAATTGGTCCATCATCTGTTTGAGCAATACTATCTCAATCTCTTTAATCTTCTTTAAATTATAGTCATTGGAGAGGAAAATGGTAGCCTGATTTTCAATAGCGGAGGCAACTTGTAATGCATCTGGGGTTCGGATTCCATATATTGCCCTTAACTCAGCCCCTTTCTCTGCCACATTGGTATCTATGTTTACCATTTTGAGGTTAGGAAAATTGTTGAGAACAAATTTATAATTTCTTACCGCTTTTAGATTCTGATCTTTTATGGGCTTTACCAGGATCTCTATAAGGGTTATAACCGATGTAACTCCTTTAGCAAGGCCTTTTTCTATATAATAAAAAATAGATTTCAGAAATGGAATATATGGTTTTCTGGCTTCCAGAGAATATATGAAGGGCATGGTATCAAGGCCTACCACCTGGTGTCCCCTGAACAATTTTTTGACCTTGACATCTATCTCTTCCATGATTCCCTCTCTTTATTGATGTAGGTATCAGTATTCATATTCATCCAGACATCCTTATGCAACCCTACCATATAGTCAGTATAGCTTTTTGGTTTTGGGTAAACAATTAGACTTCCTTCCTTAACTTCCATCAATAATTCATCTCCTGGACCTATCTTCAAGGCTTCTCTGACACGTTTGGGAATTACCACTTGACATTTACTGCTCAATTTAATTCCTACTTCCATTTTATTGTCTCCTTTTCTCTTACTTTTTAATCAGTGATTTAATTATAGTTAGTAGTAAAAACATTGTCAAATTATTTTACCCCATCAGAATAATCCATGCTGAAGCGTGGGGTTGTCATAAAAAATATTATCTATTTTCTCACAGAGTAAACAATGACTTGTATGAAATTCTAAAGCTGTTTCTGTTACTTAGACATATTATTCTTAGTAGAATAGTTGATTAATGAAAAAAACCTATGAGATAGCTCCAGAGACTCAGAGAGAAAAGAGATAAAAGGGTAGAAAAGGTTACATCCGTTGAGGCAAATTTAACATCTCCTTCCATCTCGCTTGACATTATCACAGAAACCGTGGCTGTTGGTACCCCCAACAGGGTTGCAGCCACCTGAATGGAAAAGGGATGTACTCCGGCATTATGGAGTAAAACTGCTCCTAAGCCGGGAAGAAAGAGAAGTTTGAGGATTGAGGAGGAAAAAAGCCAGTAAAGGCTTTTTGACATCGCTGACATTGATAAGGATGCCCCGATAATTAAAAGCGCCATAGGCAGAGCCATGCCAGAGACAATTTCAAGGAATCTGTTTAAGAAATTAGGCAATTTCAAACCAAAGAAGGAGAAGGTTATTCCAACCAATGCGGAAATAATAATTGGGTTTAGAAAGATGCTCTTGAGCATTGTTATAAATGATTTAATCTTTTTTCTTTTCGTAGCAGAGTAGATATTGAAAGATAGAACAGATAATATGACTTGTGGAATTATAATAAATGGCGCCAAAAAACTTGCAATACTAAGGCCATTGTTTCCTAAGGCGTAGAAGACTACGGCAAGACCGATATAGCCAATATTTCCATGCATAGAGGTTTGGACAAAGCTCGCAGCCGAGGCAGATCCCAAAGTGGAGAATATCTTAAGCCTGACAAATACAAGAGAAAATAGCCAGACAATAAATACGGATAAAGATGAAATGAGCGCAAGGTTTATGTCAAATGTTTCATGAAAAGGCGCACTGGATAACTTGATAAAGAGAAGCGCCGGGATGCCTATATAAAATACAAGTCGATTAGCTCCCTTTACAAAGACATCAGGAAAGAAGCCCAATCTTTTGGCCCCTGCGCCTAAAAATATTACCAAAAAAACCGGGAGTATGTTTAGAGCTATATCCATGAGAAAATATAGTATTTGTAACCGTGAACGCTTACGATTATCTCAATAAAAAACAGTTTATTGACCCCAAAGCATATTTCATATAAGAAATGGTCTATTAATATATAAAGAATCCAGGCCCAGCCTCCGGCCTATAGGGCCTACGGCCCGGAGGGAGGACCCGGCTTTGATTTATCCCCATAGGGGATTTGTGATGTTGACCTTGCTTAGAGAGTAAGGTTTTTTCCGCTAGATATAGATGAGTTTTTACCTATGAGCGTGCAAAATAGCAATGGAAAAAGTTCTCTCTTTAAACTTCCCCATGTCTGGGCATTCACCACCTACTTTGCAGAGGGTCTTCCTTATACGATAATTAGAATGGTCTCTTCTGTTTTTTTTAGGGATATGCGGGTTAGCCTTGAGGCAATTGGCCTTACATCCCTCTTTGGCGTACCATGGGTTATGAAATTTTTATGGGGCCCAGTCATAGACCAGTTTGGAACCAAAAGGAAATGGATCCTTATAATGCAATTTCTTTTGGTTATCTTATTTATTATCGTTGCCTTTATGAGCGCCCTTCCATATGGGATTAAGCTAATAGCAGGGCTTTTTTTTGTCGGTGCAGTTTTATCAGCTACCCATGATATTGCCATTGACGGCTACTATATGGAGGCGCTCGATAAACAGGGTCAGGCTAAGTTTGTAGGCTACAGGGTGATGGCCTATCGCCTGGCAATGATGGCAGGAACAGGTATAATTGTTACTATCGGGACAACAGCGGGCTGGCTTTCTGCTTTCTTTGCAGGAGGGGCCTTTCTTGGTCTTCTATTTGTCTACCATGTTTTTTTCCTTCCTCATGTTGAAGAGGAAAAAATAAAGATACACACTTTGTTGAAGAGGGTATTTAGGATCAAGTTCCTCATTGCCGGTATTACCCTGGTTTTAATCTTATGGGGAATGAGATCTCTCTTCTGGAAAAGATTGAGTGACAGAGTAATTACATTGCTCCCATTTTTAAAATCAATAAGCCTTGCGGGGTGGGTTGCAATCGGGCTTCTAATTCTGTTAATTGGGCTGGCCATCTTTAAAAACAGGATAAAAGAGCTATTCTTCAGGGATAAGGAATCATTTTATTCAAGGGCCTTCTTTGACTATATGGATAGGGATAAGATGGCAGTGGTCATAGCCTTTATAATCCTTATGAGGACAGGGGAATCAACGCTATCCTCTATGGTTGCGCCCTTTATGGTTGATCTGGGGATAAAGATTCATTACGGATGGCTTTCCGGTGGAGTCGGACTACCTTTTTCCATTATTGGGGCTATGGCTGGGGGATTTTGGATCTCTAAGTTTTCATTAAAAAAGACAATCTGGCCTTTCCTGTTAGCCCAAAATCTCACCAATTTAATATATATGGGTCTGGCCCTTAGACTAACAAAATATATTGCCGTAAATACAGGTGCAGATGTTGTAGTATCTATAGGACATTTTAATCTTTTTTTAGTTGCATGTGTGCATGCCTTTGATCAGTTTGCTGGAGGTCTGGGCACGGCAGTTCTCATAACCTTTTTAATGAGAACATGCCTGGAGCAATTTAAGGCAGCCCATTTTGCTATTGGCACGGGCCTGATGAATATTAGCGGGGTTTTGGCAGGCGTTGTTAGTGGCTTTTTAGCAGAAAGGCTGGGTTACGGAGTTTTCTTTGGAATTAGCTTTTTGTTATCCATTCCTGGCATGTGTTTGATATTCTTTATCCCTTTTTTAGATAACAGTTCGCAGATCTTAAAGAAACAAAATTAATCCTCTATTTTTATCTTTAGATAGAAATCCCCTCTCCTTTCCCCATTCAACTGTCTACCCAACCCAGGAAGCCTTAGCTTGCTCCCCTCAGAGGTACCTGGCGGGATGTTTAACATAAACATCCTTTTCTTGAA
>Ga0315533_1001688_pt1 | contig 16476 bp, 14 predicted proteins | sample SalMarSW160130MG_FD_203081 | JGI IMG/M metagenome (GOLD analysis project Ga0315533, IMG submission 203081) | Salt marsh sediment microbial communities from the Plum Island Ecosystem LTER, Massachusetts, United States - Salt Marsh Sediment SW1601-30 ... | reverse complement strand
TTGTATTTTCCGGAATAAAAATCGCAACCTGATAAAATGGAAAATTTTATGCGCTTAGCATCCATTTAAATGACTTTAATCCTTAAATTTATTTTGAAAAAACAGGTTTTTACACAAACTCCCGTTATATGAAATTGCAATAAAGAAGAACAAACTGTGAGAAACGATATTGAAAGGTGGCTAAAAGAAGAAGGGAAGGTATTTTTAGAGGACATCGGTATTAAAAAGGGTCAAAGTATACTGGATTTTGGCTGTGGTGTCGGTCACTACACAATTCCTGCTGCAAAGTTAGTAGGTAAGGATGGAAAAGTTTATGCATTGGATAAAGACAGGGAAGTTCTGAATCAATTGACGCAGACAGCAGAATCAGAGAGTTTAATAAATATAGTGGTAATAGATGATCAATCAGAGGGGTCAAAAATTAATTTAGAGGGCGAATCTATCGATGTAATGTTGCTTTATGATGTTCTCCATTACATGGAATTAGAAGAAAGGGAAAAAGTCTATAAGTACGCCTATAGGATTTTAAAAAATAGTGCAATACTTTCGGTTTATCCAAAACACCGTAAATCGGATGAACCCTCAGGGAATCTTGCAGATATGGAATTAGAAGATATTATAGAACAGATAGAAAATGCAAATTTTTATTTGGAGAGGAAATTTTTAAAAAAACTTATCCACGATGAGAATTATAATATGGGCTGCATTCTAAATTTTAGAAAAAGCAAGAAGGGATGAATGATGGATAAAAGCATCTCCGAAAAAGAAATTCGTAAGGCAATAGCAGGGATAAAACATCCTGCAATCGATCATACCCTGCTTGAGTTGGGGATAATAAAAACTATAAGTATAGAAAGTTGTAAAGCCACAATCATCTTGGCATTTCCATTCCCCAATATTCCTGTCAAAGATCATCTTATAAATATTGTGCGAGAACCAATAGAGAAGCTGGGTGTAGAAGTGGAGATGAAGGCAACAGTGATGAATCAAGAAGAGCTTCAAAGATTTTTGGCTATGGAGCAGGATGCTTGGAAGGGTGGTATATAAACTAAAGATTGAAGAATGGACTGAAGATGTGCACTTATTATCCAGAGTCAAAGGTTGAAGTCAGCGGATTTAATGCAAGACATTATGATATGTTAATGGATATGATAACATTGGGGAACTATTCTTCTATGATTCGAAAGGCTATACGATTAATGAAAATTAGACCGTCTGATAAAATTCTCGATTTAGGGGCAGGAACAGGTAGGAATGCTTGTTTGATGAAAAGATATTTTTCGTCAGGAGGAGAGCTTATAGGACTTGATATATCTGAGGAGATGATATCTCAATTTCAAAAGAATTGTGCAGATTTCCCTAATGTTAAAATCATCGATGCAAGGATTGATCAGGATTTGGCTTATGAAAGATATTTTGATAAAGTTTTTATCTCTTTTGTGCTGCATGGATTTCCTCAGAAAGCTAGAAACCAGATTATTAGGAATGCCGTTAAGGCATTAAAAAAGGGTGGTGAATTTTTTATTCTAGACTATAATGAGTTCTCGCTAAAGGAAATACCTTTTTATTTAAGGATTGCTTTTAAAATTATGGAGTGTTCTTATGCATTTGATTACATTGAAAGAGACTGGAAAAAAATACTGCAAAAAGATGGTTTTGATCATTTTACCGAGCATCATTACCTGAAAAAATACGTTCGTTTGTTAAGCGCTCAGAAAAATGGATAACAATTCAGTAAAGCCTTTGTTAATAGCTATCCCTACTAATGATGGAAAAACTATTTTCCCAAAAATGCTTGGCATGGCCAAATACTTTTACATTTATACTACAACTGGTGGCAGACAATTCAACCTTGTTGAAAAAAGGCTCAATCCCTATGAAACAACAATGCAGCATTTAAAGACGCTGGATGTATATGCTGTAATTAGTGATTGTGATGTTATTATAGCTGCATTGATCGGGAAGAAAGGAATAGAAAGGCTTCGGGAAAAAGGGGTAAAACTTTTTTTCAGAAAGGGAGATATTCAGGATGCTTTAAACAGTGCTTTCAGCGATGAATAGTATAACACATAAATTGAATGAGGCAGCCGAACTGATAAAACATTCATCCCGTACGGTTGCATTTACAGGAGCCGGAATATCCGTGGAAAGCGGAATACCTCCCTTTCGTGGGGAGAATGGTTTGTGGAGTAAATATGATTCCGTTTTCCTGGATATTAATTATTTTCACCAAAATCCTGGGAAATATGATAATTAAAAAATATTTAATTATAGCATTATTGATTAATATAAAATTTTGGCAATGTCATAGATATAGGTAGCAAGATCAAACAGAATATAGTTCTTTTCTTAATAATTCTTTCACGATAATTGGAATAATTTCTATTTCTCCTTCTTTATCTAATCGTTTTATTTCTTTTATTGCATCTTTTGTAAAATCAAATGAAACAAAATATCCTTTTCTTCTTCCATCTCGTCTTATTGCGGTTTCAAAACTATCTATATCAGGTCTGCCTGCTTTTTCTTTTTGTTTTACCTGAATAGGATAATAAATATCTGCCGATCCAAATAGTGTTTCACCCTCTTCTTTTTTCTTTTCAATATCAATGGGATAAAGTTTTCCATCAATTCCATAATCACCCACTTTAATTTTATTGGGAATGCCACCAAGAGCAACAACTGCCCAATTTTGAAATTCAAATGGTGGTAATTTTAATAAGTCCTCCTCTGTTTTGTATAGGCTTATAACAATAAAATCTGATCCTTCATCCATTTTAAATATTTTCCATAATCTATCTCCCATAATTCTACATGCAGTAGGAGAAATATCTATCCCTATCCATTTTCTCTTATTCTTTTGTGATGATACTAAGGTTGTACCACAACCACAAAACGGATCGAGTATAACATCACCTTCATTAGAGCTTGCTTTAATAATTCGATCCATTAAACTAATCGGTTTTTGAGTAGGATAACCTTCTCTTTCAGGGTCTTTTTGTTGTAAATGTTCAATGTCAATCCATACATCAGTCGGTGGTACTGGTTCATCATCATAATATTTATAAATTTTCCCTGCTGATTTTATTGTACGAAAAATACGTCCTGAGACATCAACTTCTTTTTTTAAATTATGACTATCGGTAATGATTAATAACATTTTGATAATTAGTAGTTACACAGGCGATTAACAATCTGTCAAATAATTGTTCGCCAAAATTTCTTCTATTCACCTTGTAACAAAACTCGTCCAGATAATTTTGAATGTATTTCGTGGACATCATATGATGCACTCCAAGCAACGTTCTCTTAGCATTACTTATCATCGTATGAACCCAAGGCAGTACCTTCTCAGCATCTCTTGGACTTACCTTCTGTGGTATATGGCACCAGACATGGTCTTTAATCTTTGAGTAACTTGAATAATTATCTGTTTTTACAACAGTATTATATTTAATGTTTTCCGAGACTTTTTCTCCAACTGTTTGCCCTTTAAGATTATCGACCACTAACATCCTGACAAATCTGAATTTTGTTGGTTTATTGAATTTTCTGGTTTTTCCAAAATCGTGTACCGTTGATGCCATTACCATGACTGTGCTTTGCTTTTGACTTCCTCGCCCTCTCTTTTTTGGAGTAGATTTTGCATCATCATCTTTCTCTGTATCAACACTTTCAAAAAAGCCTTCGCCCAATTCAACAATTTTATCCAATTGATATTTACTGTCCCTGGATCCCATAGTCATCCTGAGTTTCTGCATCATATACCATATTGGTTCGTAATACTTATGGCCTATTTGCCTTTGTAGTTCTAATGCAGAAAAGGTTTTTTTGTACCAGTTAACAGATGGATCGCTATAAACCAGTGTCTGAATGGAAGATTGCTTGCCTGCATAATAGTACCGCTTCGTAATGAGGTCCTGGTTTTACATTTCTTACATTGGTATTTCTCTATGGTACATAACCAATAATGATCCTTGCTTCCACATTTTCTGCATATGACTCCTTGTTCATCTCTAAATTCCTTAAATTTGGTCCTGCATGAGGATTCATCCGGAAATGACTCAATAAATTTGATTAGATTCACGTCAAATATTTTCTTATAATATAATCAATTTATTTATCATTCCCGACACTCATTTAAAATTAAAACTAATAATCTTTCGAGGATGATTTTCTCGATTTTTGATGTCGAGAAAATTTACTCTCAGTTAGCATTTACACAATCTAATCTGTACTACCAAGAAATTAGCTAAACTCAAGTCACCGGGTGATTCGAAGTCACCCGATGAGTAAAGGGAAGGTTTATGGTTTTATTTTTTAGGGCCCAAAGTTCCACCCATGTTGTATTTCTGCAAGTCTTCCACATCGTATTTGCCAACTCCTTTGGTCATTAGAGTTTTTAATTCTTCCAGATGGTTTTGATAAACACCTCGGGGGCTGGTTTTATTTTGAATGGCAACTGCAGCAGCCATTCCAACCACTTCGCCCATCATTCCGGTTGTACGCATTACCCTCACTGTTCCGAGTGCTACATGGGTAACGCTGATATTTCGCCCAGCCATAAACAGGTTGTCCACATTACGTGAATAAAGGCACCGGTAAGGAATAGGGTAGGGGTGAATTTGTTGATGTACAGCTATGGATTTAAACTCTTTGCCAGGGAAATGTTTTGTATTTTTTGGGTCGGGGTAGTGCAAATCGATAGTCCAACTCGTGGGCGCCGAAGCATCAGGGTATATTACATAGTCAACGATATCCTGTTCTTTCAAGATAAAATCGCCCAATAACCGACGCGATTCGCGTTTACCTGCTATGTAAGCCACCCATTCAAGGCGACTGTTTTTATAGTTATCTTTAAAAGAACTGCTGTTTTTCAAAAACGACCAGTTGGAATAAACCACTAGCAATCCGTAATCGCGAATCTGTTCAAAATCGTTGATCTGGTCTAGATTCATCCCCGTTTCCCAAGTCCATTCCCCCATTTTTACTTTTTGAGCGTTTGTTTCGTTGAAATCAACTCCATACCTGAAAACCGGAAAACTGCTTTCATGAGTGTTTTCCACAGAATACCACTGAACCGAAGATCCCATCGTCATTTTGTCGGCCTTTTCAGGAGCTGTTGGCTCTCCAAATTCGTCTTTCCCTTCGCGCCCCATGGTAAAATCTGCTTTTGCCAAAAAACCTATGGTGCCATCGCCTGTACAGTCAGCAAACAAAGGAGCTGAGAAAGCCAGCTCTTCCGACGTTTCAATGTGGCGGGCATATACTTCGGTTATTTTTGAACCTTCCATTTTGACTCCAAAAGCATGGTAATTTGTAAAAAGGGCGATATTTTCTTCAGCAATCACCATTTCCATTTTCTTTTCATCTTCGTAATATTCAGCTGGCTGGGCATTTCCACCCCGCGATGGACCTATTTCTTTAACTACGTCGCCCAATGGCGGAAATGGATCCAGGTTAATTCGCCCTCCCAAATGAACCCGGACTTCCGAACTATTGTTGCCCCCCAAAACAGGGCGATCCTGAATTAAAGCCATTTTCAAACCCAATCGGGCTGCCGAAATGGCTGCCGTAGTTCCGGCAATTCCTCCGCCCACCACCACAAGGTCGAACTGGCCGGCTTTTTTAGGTTTGGTTGGGATTTTCAGAAGTTTTTTTCGGAATTTTTCCAAAGCAGTCAGATCGTCGGGAGGAGGTGTGGTTCCTTTGGAAAAACAAATGGCATCAACTCTGCCGTTAAATCCTGTCAGGTCGTGGAGGCCCACCAGAGCCGTTTCCCCCTGAATGGTGACTGTTCCTGCGCTTTGCCAAATCCAACCGGTACTGGTAGTGCCCAGCGCCGGACTGGTGGGTTGGTCGTCGATGAGCAATTGAAATTTCCCCGGTCCCGTTCCATTGTACCAGGGTGAAGTCCAGTTATAAGTCCGCACAAAAACACGATACTCACCCGGTGAAGGAAAACTTATTTCAGAAACGGCGTCCTTTACCGGTATGCCCATTCCGTGGGCCATAAGGTAAGGCGATCCCATCTGGTCCATGAACTGCTGATCGACAACCCATCCGCCTTTATTGGTAAAATATTCGGCTTCAATTAATAAGGAAGTTTTTTTATTTACTGACAAACATGCTGATATAAAAAAAAGTGCCAGTAAAAATGGTATTTTTTTCATGCTCTTATTTTTAGTAAATGTTAAAATTTATAATAAAATATAGGATAAATATAAAGTTCTCAAAATTAATATCATCAATAAACAACAATTTGGATAGTAATTTATTTAACAGGAATGCCTGCTTTCATCAACTCTTTTAACTCTGTTAGGTATTTCAAATAAACTGATCGTGGTGAGGCTTGGTGTGCTTTGCAAATAGAGGCTGCCATGCCCACTACTTCTCCCATCATAGCCGTTGTTCTTTGAACCCGAATTGTGCCAAAGGCTACGTGGGTAACGCTGATATTTCGCCCAGCCATAAACAGGTTATCAATGTTACGCGAGTAAAGACAGCGGTATGGTACGTGGTAAGGGAAAATCTTTGGATGAATGTAATTACTGTAAAACTCTTCTCCTGGGAAAAATTTGCTGTTTTCAGGATCGGCAAAATGCAGGTCGAGCGACCAGGTGGTCGTAAAGCTTGCATCGTCATATTTTATCTGATTCTGAACGTCATTTTGGTTAAGTATGACATCTCCCAGTAATCGGCGTGATTCTCTTTTGCCTCCTATAAAAGCCACCCAAGTCAATTTACGTTTGGCATATTTTGGATCATTATTTTTAAGATATGACCAGTTACCAAAAATTGCACGTAGATTTTGATCTCTTATATTTTCAGCATCGGTTATTGTATTTTTATTGAATCCACCTTCCCATCTCCAATCCGGCTTATCTTCATCAATGTAGTATTGTTTGCTGAATTGGCAAGCCCAATCTAACAACGGGAAAGTAGATGGGTTATCAGTAGTTTCAAACGACCATAAATTTGACGTCCCAAGTGTCTGTTGATCAGCAAATAAAGGGGCAAGTGATTCAAATGCTTCATAAGCGCTCTCCCTTCCCATCCTGTAGTCGGCGCCAGCTAGGTAACCCACTGTGGCATCACCTGTACAATCGGCAAACCAGAGTCCCCGGAAACGCATTTCCTCTCCGGTTTCAATATGTTTTGCGATAACCGACCTGATTTTATTGCCCTGCATCTCAGTTTTAAACACATGCATGTTCAGAAATAGTCCAATATTTTTTTCCGCACGAGCCAGTGCCTCTTTCCGGTCATCGATGAAAGCTTCTGCAGGGCCGGCATTGGGGGGACGCTTGGGATTAAACTCCTTCAATACATTGCCGATATTTGGGTAAAGATTTTTATCTATATCTCCAGAAAGACCGACTCTTACCTCAGAACTGTTGTTTCCCCCTAAAACAGGTCGATTATTGATAAGGGCAACCTTAACGCCTAACCTTGCAGCAGAAACCGCTGCGCAAATCCCGGCAGCACCTCCTCCTACCACCACTAGGTCATAGTCTCCGCCATCTTTAGGAAGACCTATCCCAAGCAGTGTTTTCCGAAATTCCAGTAATTTTTCTCCCTTTGACGGCGGAACCAGTGACATATCTTGAGTAAATAGAACTGCATCGCAGCGTCCGTTAAACCCAGTCAAATCTTGCAAAGCAATTTCAACATCCTTGGTTTTTATGGTCATTTTGCCTACATCCTGCCACATCCATTGTTCCCCCTTACTTCCTAAAACAATGGGTAAGGACTTCCCGTTTACAATCAGTTTAAATTGCCCAGGACCTTCACCTTCATACCAAGGCGAAGTCCAATTAAAGGTTCGTACAAATACTTTGTAGGTCCCCTTTTCAGAGAAGGATATTCGTGTGATCGCGTCTTTCACTGGTGCACCCATTCCGTGGGCCATAAGGTAAGGCGATCCCATCTGGTCAATAAACTGCTGGTCAACTACCCAACCGCCTTTGTTAGTGAAGCTTTCAGCTTCAACCAGTACATTCTGTTGGGCAACTAGGATTACTGTAACCCATAACATTAGTAATGATGTAAATAAGATTTTTCTTTTCATAATTATCGTATTTATTCTTTGTTAAAATTCATCGCTGTTCCCAAAAGTTTATTATAACAACCATTTAGCATCTTTTCATCTGTCGGATTTTACTGTTAATTAATTAACTCAAGTTGCTATTTATAAAAATGTTTTTAATATCGCATAACCAAAAATAAAAATTACAACTTTCAAAATAAATCCATACTCGGTAACTGCATGAATTGTTTTTGGAAAAAAGTTTGATATTTCACTGAATGTTGTTTCAATTCTTTTTCTCATTGTCGAGATCAAATACTCTACATAAGGCTCATGTTTCCTTTTCGAGGTTGACCTTCTTGCCACTAACAGGTCAATATTTTCCGCATCCTTTAACATGTCTTCAATGGAGTAATTTGTATAAGCATTGTCAGCATATATTTTACTCCCGGCAGCTACCAGCAGAGGCATTTGCTTCAGAGCATTTGAATCATGCTTGCTGCCAGGCAGAAATGTGTATTCCACAGGGATCCCGTCAGCAGTGGAAAGGATATGCACGTTATATCCATAAAAGTATCTGCGCATTGAGACCTTTTTACCCCTATAAATCTCACCCTGAATTAGTTTTGAGTTTGGTATCCGGATATTATCACAAGTATGTATGGGAAAACTGTCTATGGTATACTCTGAACTGATATTCAGTTCCTTAATCAAAGAAGATAACTGGAAGAACAGGTCGACAACTAACTCTCGAACCTGATGTAGCCTTCGGTTAAACCTGCTTTTACTTAACATATGTGTAACCATTCCTGTTGATCGCATAAAGCTCATAGCCTTCTCATGATGACCGGAAAAATATATTGCCGACACAAGGACTGTTGTAATAACCTCTGCATCAGACATATTTCTGTTTTTTGGCTCATTGTGTGCAAGTTTTATGAGCAAATCATCAATAAATACGTAAATTGCAATTGTTTTATTAATCATAATCCTTCAGATTTTATGTGTTTGGCGACCTTAATCTGAAGGATTTTTTTATATTTACAAAGGATTTTTGTTATTCATTTGCCTCATTGTTAATAACTTAGAAGATATTGTTAATCACACTTAATATTTCAACTTTTAAAACAATTAACGATGTTGATAACCATAATAAATTTGTTAATACATATTTATTTTTGAGGTTCAAATCATTATATTACATCCGTATAGTTAGCAACTTGAGTTAATTATTCAGATACCTTCTTTCCATTCCCTCTCATTTATTAGTAATCATGCTCTCAAGATCAAGCTGGTAGGGATCTTCAAATGTATTGTTGGTTCTCCTCTCCCAATCCTCCAAAGACTTTTCAAATTCTGCAACGAGTGCTGGATTGACCACGGCCAAGTTATTCAGTTGAAAAGTATCTTTCTTGACTTTATACAGTTCATATTCAGGTTTTTTATCGGCCATAAAATAATTTTGCTCATCATTTAGCTGATTATTTTCATGAAGGACTTTCAGTAGCGTAAATACAAGATAAGATCTTCTGAATTTACAAAGTACCCAGCATCATAAAGGTAATCATATAATGATTTCACTCCATTAGGTAGTGGGAGTCTATTTTTCTCCGAAGTGTCACGAAAATCTGCTCCGATAGCTGTCTGATACATCCCGGTTATGAAGCCTGATCGGGAAGTAGAGCACACTGGTCTTAATGCAGAAATATTCTCAAATTTTACACTATGGCCTGTTAGTTTATCGATATTCGAAGTCTGCACAATATGGTGGGCATAATAGCCAAAACCAGGAGAAAGGTATTCCTCTATCAGCCAAACTATATTAGGTTTATCTAAAGTTCTTTCGCAATATATTAATGTTTTTGCAAGACCTGCGAATATTGAACTTGTATGTTTCATTTTTTTGTAAAAATATTTAATCTGGTTCACTAGCACACTTTCCAGACTAGTTAAAAAAAGGCCAACCCGTTTGGGCAGGCCTCAAATCTAACTAAACAACTAATAACCAGGATTTTGAATTAAATTTCCATTAATCAAAATCTCTTTGGTTGGTATAGGCCATAAATATTGTTTAGGAGCATCAAACTGACGGATTGCAAGTAGTTTGATAAGTCCGGCGGCGTACATGGGTGAAAGGTCTGGAGTCCCATTTTCATCAATATCCGGCGTCATCGGGAAAAACCAAAGACCAGGTTGTACTACTTTTGTACGCAACTCATCAGGATCCAACATGCCATAAATATTATTGTTTAATACTTCTTCTGCAATTTTCCACCGGATAATATCCATGTAACGAAGTCCTTCGAAAGCGAACTCCATGCGTCGCTCGATGCGTACAATTTTCCGGAGTTCTGCCTGATCAGTGGCAGTAATTGCCGGATAGCTATCTGTTTGATCTTTACTTACACCGTAAGCCCTAGACCGTACCATATTCATAGCATCCAATACCGATTGATTAATCTGGTCCAATTCAACACTTGCTTCGGCATACATTAAAAGAACATCGGCATAACGCATAATCATAATATCATTCTCTGCACGAAAGTTGTTTTGTAAACAATTCTCATCTAAACCTTTTTTCCATATAAGTCCATTAAAGGAAGCATAGGTAGCAACTGAACGGGTATCGTAATTTGCCTGATAATTTCCTGTATTGAAATTCATTACCTGTAAGGAATCAGGATGTGGTTGGTACATGAATCCCAAAAAGGGTGTTTGAAATTCTACAATGGTTCCCGTGCAACGCGGATCCCTGTTTTTAAAAGGTTCGCGAGGATTGTACAGAGGTGATTCGTCTATTGGTAGTCCGTCGGAACATAGGAAAGCACAAAATAAGTCCCAGGATGGTGCACCATTTCCGCCCCAACCACCAGTATTCCTGGGTAGGTAGTTTCGGACATTCCAGGTTACATTTAACGCTAATGAACGGGGTATTCCGAAGATTGACTCTAAGGGATTTTTAGTTTTGGGAAGAAAGAGTGTCCTGAAATCAGGGAATAATTCATACACTCCCAAATCCATACAGGCTTTGGCAGCGTCGCGGGCAACAGCCCATTCTCCCATGTACAGTGCAATACGGGCCTTCATGGCCAGAGCAGCCCCTTTGGTAGCCAGCTTGTTTTCGGAACTACCGTAGCTTAACGGAAGTTTTGATGCGGCTACATCATAATCGTCGTAAATAGCTTCTAATATGGTAGCTTTGCTGGTTTTTGACAATGAAAAGGATTCATCCAAATCGAGAACACCAGTATAATAAACCACATCGCCAAATAAAGATATCAGTTTTGCATATTGTGAAGCCCTCACAAAATAAGCATTGCCAGCGAATTTATCGACTGTAGCTTGAGGGATGTTTACTTTTCCCTCAGCGAGGTTCATAAGAATGGCATTTGCCCTGGCTATTGCTTTATAGCAATTAGACCATATTCTACTGACAGTACTCCATTCACCATTGATAGTTCCTGAAGTGATTGGTGTTAATACATCCCTTCGGGTCCAGTCATCATTCCACTCATTGTCGTCCACAGGCCAGAAAGTACTCCTAAATAGGTCATTAACTGCCATACTTATCTCCATCTCGTTAGAATACCAGTTTTCGCTGGAACCTTCGGATAGGGGATTAAGGTTTAATTCGGTACATGCAGTGACAAATGCAAAAATCGTCAGTAAAAGTATTAATTTAGTTTTCATTTCATTTTAAAATTTAACAGATACTCCAAAAACAAACGATGAAGTGATGGGATAACCACTTTCTGCTACTTCCGGATCCCAACCTTTCAGATATTTGTCAATAGTCAGAATATCAGAAATATTTACATATAACCTTATATTTTGCATATTAACCTTTTGCGATAAACTTTGTGGCAGGGTATATCCTAAGATGATGTTTTTGACCCTCAAATAGGCCCCGTTAATCAACCAGTAATCCGACATAACATAATTATTTGGTATGCTAACTCTTGATAGTCTTGGATATTTTGTCTTCAGGTTTTCTTCCTCACTATTGTAAACGCTCCAACTAGTTCCATCCAAGATTTTAGGGAAATGTCCCCAGTTATTAAATGGTTGTACCATCAATAACCCTAAACGGTTGTTTTGCTTCCCTACTCCCTGCACAGTCAACAAAAAATCAAATCCTCTGTAATCCAACCCGATATTCCCGCCAAACATATAGCGGGGTAATGAGCCTCCTAACAACACACGGTCGTATTCCGGGGTAATATTTCCATCCGGCTTCCCAGTAGGTCCACTAATATCGATATATTTTACATCGCCAGGTACAACCGAAGGATTCAATGTCGCTGAATTATCAACCTCTTCCTGGGTTTGAAACAATCCTTGCGATTTGTAACCATACCATTCGTTAAATTCACTTCCTTCCCGTTTTATCTGGTCGCCTATAAACTCGGTTCCCCCCAGATCTCCCATTTTCGATTTAAAATCGGAGATATTAAACGTCACTGAATAGTATAGTTCTCCTATCCGATTATTGTATGATGTTTCCAATTCCCAGCCTTTAGTATTCATTTTGCCGGTATTCTGGTCGGGATTGTCGAAACCGATGTAATCTGGAATTTCAATGGGTAACAACATATCTTTGGTTGTTTTCAGAAAATAGTCACCGGTTAACCTTAGTTTGTTGTCGAGGAAATTGGCATCGAACCCAAAATCGAACGATTCTGTTTTTTCCCAGGAAATATCTCTTATAGCATATTGGGTTTGTGCAGCAGTTTGGCTCGAAACCACATTGGATCCCTGATGAAATAACGCGTTACTAAACGCAATGGTTGACTGGTAAGGATAATTTCCGATACGCTCGTTTCCAAGGGTTCCCCATGATGCCCGTAGTTTTAAGTACGACAAAGCTTGAATATTTTGCATAAAGGATTCTTCAGTAATTATCCAGCCGATTGAAAATGAAGGGAAGGAACCCCACCGATAATCCTTATGAAATCGCGATGAAGCGTCGTACCGAATGTTGCCTTGCAGGAAGTATTTATTTCGGAAGTTGTACAGAAACCGGCTAAACCAGGAGCGGTAAGCATTTTCCCATGCATTACCACTGTTTCCGCGATAGGTAAGCGGACCAAGATTCAAGTATGGGAATGAGGTCAAATCGTATTGCTCCCGCGAAGCTCCCAGATTTTCGTAAAAGGTATAATAATTTTCATAACCACCCATTAAGTTAATACTGTGTTCTCCCAACAATTTAGTATAATTCGCTAACAATTGGGAGGTTACCTGATAGTTATCGTTGCGGTTTTCGTATAGATTGGTGGCACCTGCCCATTCTAATGTTCCCAAGATTAATGTGGGATCATCCCAAGCAGAATAGGTAACTTTTTTCTGAAAATTCTTTGCTTTGTCAAATTTCAGGTTGGGCGAAACAACGGCAGTAAGTTTTAATCCATCCAACGGAGTAAAGTCAATAGATATTTTACCGCCAACTTGGTTATCCCAGTTACTTCTGTAACCACCGTATAGAATTTGTCCGTAAATATTATGCCCAGATTTCCCTTCAGCAACCCGGCCATCCGACCATTCAGCTGGATATTCCGGGGAAGCTTTCAATATATGAAAAATTGGATCTTGACTGGGCTGCTGGTTGATTGCGCGTCTAAAATATATATCCAATGAAGCTGAAAGGAATTTGTTAATTGTCACGTCGTTGTTGAATCTTGATGTTATTCGCTCATAACTACGTCCAATATACAAACCATCAGTTTTATCGTATGCCAGCATTATTTTGGAACGAATAGCATTGGTACCTATTGAAACACTTATAGTATGGCTTTGCCGGGGAGCATTCTTTTTCAAAACCAGATCCACCCAGTCGGTGTTGGGGTATAAATCCGGATTTTCTGCATTAAGATCCCAATAGTTATCTATCAAATCTTTTGAAAAACGAATATATTCATTTCCAATGTTTTTATTATCATTCCAACGTAATTCATTTTCCATTTGCATGTATCGAATAATATCTACATATTCCGGAATTTGTGTGGGTTTTTCGATGCCATATTCGACATTGTATTCCAAATTCAAATCACCTTGTTTTGCTCGTTTAGTAGTTACAAGGATTACTCCGGCTGCTGCACGCGAACCGTAAATAGAGGCAGAAGCGGCATCTTTCAGGACAGAAATGGTTTCAACATCATTGGGATTAATATCGTTAATGCTCCCTACCGGAACCCCATCAACGATGATTAACGGATTGCTGTCGCCAATGGTAGTAATCCCGCGAATGCGGATGGTTCCGGTTGAACCAGGCGCGTTGTTGTTGCGGGTAACCATTACCCCTGACATGGCGCCCTGTAACGCTTGGGAGATTTGTGTGGTTTGTCGTTTCACAATCGCATCACCCGTGATTGAAGTAACAGCTCCGGTAAGGTCGCTTTTTTTAACAGTTCCATATCCAATCACAACAACTTCTTCAAGAGCGAGAGCTTCAGATTTAAGGGTTATGTCAACCGTAGTTTTTCCTGCTACAGGTATCTCAACAGTGGCATAGCCAATAAAAGAGGCTACCAACACAGCATTTGGATCGGATACAGTTAACGAATATCTTCCGTTTACGTCAGCGATGGCGCCAATGGTAGTTCCTCTAACGACAATGTTTACACCAGCCATTGGCTCTCCAGTTTGACTATCGGTAACCGTACCAGTAACAGTTTGTTGCTGGGCTAAAACACTCAATCGGAAAAGTAGGCAGATCCCAACAATTAAAATCTTCTTAAAGAGTAACAAATGACTCTTTAGGAAACACATTTTACTTGCATTTCTTTTCATAGTAACTATTAATAAAGTTATCATTGATGTTAAATCTTTGTTAGCATTAATCTCCTACCGAGAATAATACTAAAATTGTTTGATGATAAATTGAACAAAATGGGCTAGATGAAATCCAAGAGATAAAATTCGTAACTTTCTTGAAGAAATAAGAAAGATCTGCATTACACAGATGTACTTCCATCTTAAATAGACGGATAAGGATGTTTATATTTATCGAAATTAGTATAAATATATATGCAAGTCAAATTTATTTTTGCATACCACCAGATCACCCTAATTGAGGGACCTGATGAATGGTTCAGCCCGGTTGTTTTTTAGTGGAACTTGAAATTTTGCTTTCTGAATAGGCTTTTTCCTGCATCTGCTGACAGTATTTCTTTCGGGTAATGGTTTATATCACCCAGGAAGAGATAATTTTTTGCACTGTGTTTTTTAAACGATGCTCTTAGTAAAAATCGCAATAAAATGACCTTCCCCCTGAGTGGTTAGGGAAAAGGGTTAACTATCGAATGTAATGATATAATAAGTGTCCAGTTGGACAGTTAAATGATTATTCTTTAAGAGAGTAATCCGAGCACTATATATAGTCGGAATATGCATTTAAGTGTTAATAAGTGTTAATTCTATAGAATTTTAAAATTCATAATAAAAATAATAGGAACTTTGAGAATAATAACAAAATAATATGAGTATCGGGAATCATGAATAAAACAAGAATTGCTTAATAGCTATTACCCTCTTCCCAACCTTCCCCCACGGGGGAAGGAGCACCAAGGAAAACTTTTCCCCCTTGGGGGAAACAGGAAAGGGGGTAATTTGGGAAAAATGGAAGTACCTGGATATTAACATCATAAGAATATATTTATTTTATTTATACTGTTATATTATTGATTACCGATAGTCATAAAATTAATTACATAAGTTTATGTCAATGAGTTTAACCATTTTGTTAAAATTTTTGTAGGATTCGTATAACAAAAAACCATCCACCCAAGACTTAGCCTAGATGGATGGAATTAGCACGGTTGATTTTCAGTGGTTCTTGAGACGTTATATTGAGATGACAAGTAATAGATTAACAGAAAAACCGGGTGAAGGTATTTTTTTTCTTAACAGAAATTGGATTAGTATTTGGAAGGTTTTCAGTATTAAAATTTCACACATTTTTTATTACTATACATGTTTTATGTAGTGTAATTTGTAGCCAATATTTTCAATTCAACTAAAGTAAGTCTTTATCTGCGATCAATGCATGATTTTCGGATGTACCATCCGAAACCGAAACCAAAAACCCGAACCCACCCCCTGCCATTGCGTGCATGCGATCATTTTAAATACTCAAAAAAGCGGTTATTCTCCAGGTTTTGGAAAATATTAATGTTCTATTAATGATTCAAAACGATTGAATATAATAGAAGAATTTATGACATAAGTGAATAACCAGCCGCCTTCAATGCAATGACAAAATTTAATTTGCTAACTTTTATACACAAAAAAATAAATAATCCCCTAATAATGTATGAATTAATTGACTTAAGTTTCCTGGTTTGTAAACTATTATAATTCAATTAGTTAGTATTTCAATTTTTCTTCCAAATACTACTTTATATATCTAACATACAGCGCATTACAATGTCATTGGCTTATCATGCAGCCGG
>Ga0315533_1001683_pt1 | contig 16518 bp, 13 predicted proteins | sample SalMarSW160130MG_FD_203081 | JGI IMG/M metagenome (GOLD analysis project Ga0315533, IMG submission 203081) | Salt marsh sediment microbial communities from the Plum Island Ecosystem LTER, Massachusetts, United States - Salt Marsh Sediment SW1601-30 ... | reverse complement strand
CTTGAATCCGGTTGAAGTAATTTCAGTAACAGTATCTGTATATATGGCCAGATAGTATTCTATCATATTGATGTTCTGCGACATGAAAAGAGATATATCAGCCTGGCCGGTAATTTCTCCGAAGCTGATTCCCTGCTTGATACCTGCCTCTGTGCTCCATCCCGATTCAGGGTAAATGTCCGGATTAGGAAAGATCACCACTGATCCGAGTGTTGTGGAAGCATGTTTTTCGGCTATTGAAGGGTAGCGGTACCCCTGTCCGAATGATGCTCTGATAAAAGTATAATCGGCAGCCTGCCAGTTTATCCCGGCCCTGAAGACAGGGACAATCTTGTCTTTTATTTCATCCAGTGAATTTTGTTCTATCCTGAAACCGGCTACAGCTTTAAGCCTGTTAAAGGGACGGATTTCAAGCTGTGCATATCCTGCCATGTTCAAGCCAACATGGTCGTTATACATGTTTGAGATTACCCTGCTGTAGTTTTCCGAGATACCTGCAGTGATATCCATGAAATCCGTCAGGTAATGCCATAACTGGTATTCGGTAAATAGTGAAAAAGCATCGCTGTTCGTTTTCTCGCTGTCAGGGAAACGGTTTAATGATGTCTGGAAACGCATCCGCAGATCATGTTTATAACGATTGCTTTTCTTGAGGGTGATATATGGATCAATAGCAAAGAACCATCCATTAAGCTCTATTGTAGCTGATTCCTGTTGTTTCAGGGCTCCTGTTTCAGCATTTTCCCATAGGACAAAATCTCTTTTGACTGTGTAACCTGAATGCATATTCAGCCCGTATGAAAGACCTTCGATTTTATTATTGAAATGTTTTAATTTTAAGCTAAGACGTCCAAGCTTTTCACCATTCAGCCTTCTGTATCCTTCGTCAGCCAGGAGATTGCCGCTGATGCCGAAGTCTGTTTTTCCGAATTTTTGTAAATGGGAAAATGAGACACTTGAAAAGAGTCTTGGAGTATCCCACCAAACCCAGCTACGGTTTTTTGGCTTGTCGAAGATTCCTGTTTCAGCATAGAATTGTGTAGATGGAATATTCGTTGCATCGGCAGTCCTGAAATTTATTATCCCGTTCAGGGCCGATGAACCATAAAGAACTGAAGAGGCTCCTTTTATTATTTCTATTTGTGATATGTTTTCCAGGGGCAGAAACTGCCATTTGATATTTCCTGCATCGGCTGATACCATTGGAAGACCATCGATCAGGGCAAGCACCCTGCTTCCTGCACCATAGCTGAATCCGCTCCCGCCTCTGACTGATGCCTGCCCGTCCATAACCTCAATACCCGGAGTTTTGTTTATCAGTTCCTGTGCATTGGTAATATGATTATCAGAGATAAATGCCGTTTTAACAATGTCCATTGATACTGTCAGCTCAGCAATTTTTTGTTCGGTTTTATTTGCGCTTATTACTATCTGGTCTATCTCCCTGACCTTCAGCTCCATCCCGATATTCAACACTACAGTATCATTCTCGGTTACTGTAACTATTTCTGTAACAGAGCCATATCCGATGAACTGAAATGAGATGGTAACTTTACCCGGTACTGTTTTAAAAATGTAAAAACCCTCCTGTCCGGTTGTTGTGCCAAGGTTTTTGCCATAAATCACATAGACCCCTGCAAGCGGTTCTCCGCTATTCTTGTCAGTGACTTTCCCCCTCACGAAGCCCTCTAATGCAGCTCCGTTTAAGACAGGGCTTAAAAGAATCAGAGCAGCAACAAGGATGTAACGCATCACTTTGCTTTGAATGTCATTCTGATATTAAATGGTGTATCCGGATCGAGCTGATTAGGAACAACAGTTGTGATCTTTAATGAAATGCTTGTTAATTCTTTAATATCCGCGATAATCGGGAGCGGTAGGGAATCAGTGATGATAGTAAGCTGGGTCTCTTCCCCATTAAATCTCCATTGTCCTGTATAATCGCCAAAATAGCCGGAGCCGTCTTCATTGAATTTTGCATCTCCCGCGAATTTTTCAAGTATTTGTCCGGGCCCCGTGGCATCAATTCCATTGGCAAGAAGAGAATCTGTTCTCCATATCGGTGAAGTAAGCAGTTTGAACCTTTCCGACCGGTCATCCTTATTGCAGGCAAATATCATCAGGCAGGCTGAGATGAACGCTAATAATGCAATATTTTTCATGACAATCAGGATTATTGTTTATTTATCCTTTCTATTTATTGATCTTAAAAATATCAAAGATATGAAACTTTAATAATACACATTATTAAATATGTTTCCTACTTTTGATAAAGTAAACCTTATAAATCATGACAAATCAAAAAGCATTGAAAGGACTTATTGCCCTTCTGATAATATTTACATCCTGCAACTTTTCACAGAATACATCTGACCGGCCGGTTGTTGGTCTGGATAACTGGTTCAACAGGGAGATTAATACTTCTACAGGAAAGCCGTTTCATTACCTGTGGAGTGATACGGAATGGAGCGGGTATTCACGCTGGGGTGAGATTTTTAAAAGCAAAGGAGTTAAGATCACAACTGTTGAAAGACCTTTGGCACCAGTGCTGAAGAACATAGATGTATATATTATTGTTGATCCGGATACAACAACCGAATCAAAATCACCTAATTATATCCTTCCGGAAGATATAAAAAATATAGAAAAATGGGTCAGGAGGGGAGGAGTGCTGGCCGTTCTTGCCAACGACGCCCCAAACTGCGAATTCACCCATCTTAACAGACTGATGGAACGATTCAGTATTACTTTCAATCATGTTACATTGCATCGCGTTACAGGTAACAACTGGGAAATGGGAGCCTGTACAAACTTGCCTGATCACCCTCTTTTTAAGGGAGTTACAGAAATTTATATCAAGGAGGTTTCTGACATAAATATTTCAGGTGCGGCCAATGCTGTTCTGAATGAGAACGGAAAAGTGCTGATGGCTGAAAACAGTTATGGCAGGGGATATGTTTTTGCTATAGGCGACCCATGGATCTATAATGAATATATTGATCATGACAGACTGCCAGAGAGCTTCGAAAACCGGCAAGCTGCAGAGAACCTGGCGGATTTGCTGCTGGGAAAAGTCGGAAGTCGGAAGTCGGAAGTCAGAAGTCGGAAGTAAAAAGTGACAGGATCGCAAGATTCAAGGAGCGGAAGCATGATTGCATGATCGCACGATAAATACCTGGTAATTAATTATTGAGTAAAAACCATACTGTTATGAAAAAGAAATTCAGTTTTAACATTTTTTTGATTGTACTGCTGGCTACGTCAGCATGTACAAATGCTCCTGTTCTTAAGGAGGCTTCACCCGGATCTGCAAAAATGTCTGCAGAGCGGCTTGACCGCATAGATAAAATGCTTCAGCAGGGCATCGACAGCGGATGGACTGCCGGAGCTGTCGGATTTATTGCACGCAATGGCAAGATAGTATATAACAAGGCTTTCGGTGTGAATGACCTCGAAACAAAAACCCCGATGCGGACAGATAATATCTTTCGTATTGCTTCACAGACGAAAGCAATAGTCAGCATCGCAGCCATGACACTTTTTGAGGAAGGCAAGTTTCTGCTTGATGATCCGGTTTCAAAATACATTCCCGAATATGCTGATCCCCATGTGCTTGACACGTTTAATGAAGAGGATACAACATATACAACAATTCCTGCAAAACGTGAGATTACTATCAGGGATCTTCTCACTCATACCTCCGGGATTGATTATGCAGGTATAGGAACTCCTGTCATGAGGGCAATATATGCCAAAGCAGATATTGCACCGTGTTTTGGCAGTGATATAGAAATAATAGGTGATGAGATGAAAGCCCTGGGGAAGTTGCCCCTGGCCCATCAGCCCGGTGAAAAATGGACCTACGGTCTGAATGTGGATGTCCTTGGTTACCTTGTTGAGGTCTGGTCAGGCGAAACACTTGATCAGTATCTTAAAAACCATCTCTTCGATCCCCTGGGTATGGATGATACCTATTTCTATTTACCGACTGAAAAGCAACACAGGCTGGTAAAGGTAAATACCGAGGATGATAATGGTCATGTTATGGTACTGCAGAATGATTATTTTGATTACCCGTTACTGGATGGCACTTATTTTTCAGGTGGTGCAGGATTAAGCTCAACAGTAAAGGATTACGCCATTTTCCTGCAGATGCTTCTTAATAATGGAGAGTATAATGGCAAAAGATTTCTTTCGAGAAGGACAGTAGAGTTGATCACCTCAAACCAGATAGGAAAGCTTAACCATGACCACAACAAATTTGGCCTCGGCTTTGAAATTACAACCAAAGAGGGGCAGGCTGTCCTGGGAATGTCAGAAGGATCATTCTCATGGGGAGGCTATTTCGCAACCAACTATTGGGCTGATCCGAAGGAAAGGATTGTAGGACTGATATTTACGCAACAGATTCCGATGAGCCATGGTGAGATCCATGACAAGTTCAAAGCCATGGTTTACCAGGCACTGGATGATTGAATTTCGGATTTTGAGGAGCAAAGCGACGAAACCGAGCCGAAGGCGAGCTCGGCGAAGCCAATCCCGCAGAGCGGGAGTGGATTGCGGATTTTACATATTTTCCCGGATTGTTTATTTTTGACCTTAATTCTGCTTAACTTTAATGGTCTAAATACTGTCCAATGTTAATCGATAATAAGCATGAATTGACCAGAGGCCAGGAGACTACTATTTTTTAATATCTTGAGGGCAATATTTCTGAAGGGGGGAAATTTGATTTTGTAACTGGATATTTTACTATTTCTGCATTATCAAAACTTAAAGACAGAATACAACCTCAGGTAAAATACAGAATAATTCTTGGTGATCTTTTTTCACTTAAGCCCGACAGGCAAAACATAATAGACATCATTAACCAGAAACATGAAATAAATGAGATATTCAGCCTGCAGGAGGATTGCGAAAAAGCAGTTGAATTCCTCAAAAGGGATAATGTTGAAATTAAAACTGTAGATAAGAACTTCTGCCACGCCAAAACCTACATTTACCATAATCCGGTAATATCAAAGCACAAAGATGACTTCTACATTGTTGGCAGCTCTAATTTCACCGATGCCGGTATTGGAATCAAACCATCATCCAATATTGAACTTAACAAACTTGTAAGCGGCACCGACGCAGGATATGAAAAAGCCGGAGAATGGTTCGAGATGATCTGGAGTTCGGATGCTACCCGGGAAACCATTACACTACCCGGTAATCAGGTACAGACGTGCAAAGTTTTTCTTATTAATCTGATCTCTGACTTTTTCGAAAAGTATGAGCCCTTAATTCTATATTATAAGACTCTGTATGAGCTTTTTAAAGAGGATTTTGATCAGTTTGAGATTGACCAGGCTGCCAGACGCGATATAATGCACCTTCGCGATACAGTTATCTACAATAAGCTGTATCTTTTTCAGCAGAAGGGTGTTATGAGTCTCATTCGGATGCTTCAGAAATACAATGGAGCCATTCTCGCTGATGCAGTAGGTCTTGGAAAAACATGGTCAGCTCTGGCTGTAATGAAATATTTTGAGCTCCAGGGATACAAGATCCTATTGCTCTGCCCGAAGAAATTATCCTACAACTGGACTCGTTATCTGAAGGACCGCCATTCTGTCTTTGAGGCAGATAAATTCGAATATTACACACGTTATCATACCGACCTGTTAAGTAACAGAATGAATAAGGATGGCATGACTCTTTCCAATTTTAAGAGATTTCAGAAACTGCTTATCGTTATTGATGAAAGCCATAACCTCCGGAATGATAATTCAGGGAGATATAAATTCCTGGTGGAACACTTCTATCAGACGCAAGGTAACAGAGATATTAAAACCCTGATGCTCTCGGCGACTCCAATCAATAACAAGTTGACAGATATCCGCAACCAGTTTAAACTGATGGTTAATGGGTATGATGAAGGTTTTAAAAGCGTTAAAGGGATCGAAATAAAATCATTGCAGCAGAAGTTCGGCGATGCACAGAAGTATTTTAATAAATGGCAGTTTGATGATAACCGCAAGTTAAGCGAATTGAGAGCAAACATCCCTGAAGAGATATTCAGGCTGATCGATTCCACTGTTGTTGCAAGAACAAGACAGCTGATAAAAAAACACCTTGACGAAAACCTCCATTTCCCAAAGGTTGAACCTCCTCAGAATATACCGGGAGATGTAATTGAAATTGGAAAATATAAGACAATTGAGGATCTTCTTACAGCGATTGAAGATATTCATATGACTGCTTATAAGCCGGCATTCTATATGAAAGAAACAAAAGCTAAAGATGCCACGGAAGATGAAAGAATGAGACAGAAAGCTCTTGCAAAGATCATGTATGTATTGCTCATAAAACGCATGGAGTCCAGCTGGTTTGCGTTGTTCAATACTATTAAAAATATATATGACTACCATAAAGCTGTCTACGGAAGAGTGCATGAATACCTGAAGAACAAATCTGATTCGGACATAAGCCCTGAAGAAATTGATGAAGAGGAACACGATTTAAGAGAAGTTTATGAAGCCATAGAATTTGACGGTTCCGATGAGATTGGCAGAAAAGCGCCCGTAAAGATCAGTGATATTGTGAAGATTGAGGATTTTGAAAAAGATCTCAAACACGACATTGCTGCTTTAAAAACACTGCATGACAATCTTTTAAAGCTTGATATTGAAATAAAAGATGAGATAAAATCCAGGGGAAATTATAATTCATCCGACACAAAATTGCAAAGGCTTATGGAGGTCATTCTAGAATGCCATAAAGAAAATCCTCTCAGGAAGATAGTGATATTCAGCGTGTTCCGTGATACTGCAAAATACCTTTACGATCATCTGAAAGCCCGCGGATTTGACAAAATGGCGCTTATAACCGGTTCTGAAAATCAAAGCACTTATATTATCAGGGGACGCAGAAGTGAAGATGACTTTGAACCTATTCTTGAACGCTTTGCCCCGGAAACAAAACTATTCCGTGAAAAGGACTGGTCATATATCTATGAGAATTATAATATTGAGGAACCGAAAAATTTTGAAAAGTGGAAAGAAATCATAAATACTTATGATAAGGAGACCTCTGCGATCCTGAAGGAAGACATAAACCTGATAATTGCCACCGACTGCCTGAGTGAAGGACAAAATTTGCAGGATGCGGACTTCATGATCAATTACGATATACACTGGAACCCGGTCAGACTCATCCAGCGTTTCGGCCGTATAGACCGCATAGGATCAAAACATGATAAGATCTTCGGTGTAAATTTCTGGCCCGCAAAAAATGTCGATGATTACCTCAATCTTAAAAAACGCGTTGAATCAAGAATGGCAGCCGGAGCATTGGTAGGTACCGAAATGCATACTATTTCAAAACAATTTGAAGAGATACTGGACGACAAGGATAAATTGATCAACAGGCAGACAGAGAAACTGTTTAAGCAGCTTGAAATAAGCTGGGAGGACATTGAGGAGCAATCCGGATCTTTCGGCTTCAACGATCTTTCTTATGAGACATTCCGGCAGGAACTGATCGAGCTGTTCAGCTACAAACGTGAAGAGCTTGAGAATATTCCAAATGGTGTTTTCAGCGGATTCAGCTCACTTCCTGAATCGAAGCTTCATGCATTTTCACCCGGACTTATGGGCTTAATTGGATATCCCAAAAAAGAGGAAGGAAAGAAAGATCAAAAGTATCAGCATCTTGAGCTTTTTTATGCTTCGGCAGATGGTAAATTCTTTATTCTCAATAATATGGAGGTGCTCTATTCTCTCCGTGAGCATAAAGAATGCAACCGGTTTGTGCCGGGTGATATTGAAAGACCAGACGAGGAAACTATACTAAAGCTGAAATCATTCATTGATAAATGGATGAAAAGAAAAGCAGGTATCGAAGCCGAACAGCTTGCAGTTGATATTTTTAACGGAGGGAACCTTAAAAAGAAACAATTTGAGAATGAGACACCTGAGGATAGGTACCGGATCGAAAATTATGACCTGTTAACATGGTTCGCAGTATCTCATAACAGGACTTTTTGAAATGGACAAATCTTTAATTCCGCTGATTAACGATATCAGGAGCCTCCTCGAAAGAGCAAGGTCTCTGGCTTATAATCAGGTTAACAGACTGAGTGTCATTACAAATTTTGAAACAGGAAGAATAATTGTTGATCATGAGCAGAGAGGAAACAAACGGGCTCAGTATGGGAAAGAAACTTTGAAAATAGTCAGCAAGGAATTATCCGGTGAGTTTGGACGTGGATACTCAGTCGATAACCTTGAACTGATGAGAACTTTCTTCCTGGTTTACAGAGAAAGATACATGTTAGCCTCAAATCAAAAATCCGAGACACTGTCTCGTATTTTCAAATCTGTCGTTGAATTTACCCTGCCTGAAGGGAAAGATCATATTTTCTCAAGAGAATATAAATTATACCTTCCTGATAAAGAGGAACTTAAGAAGCAACTTGAATCAACCTTCTGATATCTATGGATTTAACATTTTTCTTAAACGGAAATATCCTCGAATCCGGCACAAAATTCTTTAAAGATGTCCTGGATATAAATGTAGCCCCGGCTACAAAAATGGAAATCAGATTTAAAGAGTTCGTCAGGGATTACCTAACTGATGAAAAACTACTGGATAAAGTGGCAGATGCTCGTTTTATAGGACTGGTAAATGATCTTTCTATTGAAGGGAAAAAACAGAAAAAAGATGTAGAAAGTGTTTTGAGAAATCCTCCCGGCGATTATGATATGCTATTGGTTTTCGGTATAGAACTGAAAGCAGGTATTATACCGACAAAAACTGATATCGGCCGTCTCACCCGGGCTCTGAACAGACGTTCTTATAACCGGCCGGTGGTACTGCTGATAAGGTATTCAGGACTTCTTTCTTTTTCTGCCGCTGAAAGAGGAGAATACCGGAGGAAAGGACAGAAAGGCGAGAAGATCGGAAGAATCAGCATCCTGAGGGATATAGATCTGAATAATGTCCATTCCGGCCATGAGCGTATTCTTCTCCAGCTGAGAATCAATCCCCTTAAGATCACTTCTTTTAAGGATCTGTATGATCAGTGGCTCAATGTATTTAATATCTCAATTCTGAATAAGGAATTTTATAGTGAACTGTTTACATGATATTTATGGGCAGTCATAACTGTTTCTTTCCCCAATAAGGTTAACGATGAGAAAGACGATACCATTTATAATTCCGAAAATGTAATCCGCCTTCTTACCCGGCTCATATTTATCTGGTTTGTAAAAGAAAAGAAACTTATACCTGAGAATCTTTTTGACAGGAATTTTTTACAAAATGTCCTGCAGAAATTTAATCCTGAAGCTGCAGACAATAGTGATTTCTACAAAGCAATCCTCCAGAATCTCTTTTTCGCTACATTGAATACTGAAATGCTGAAAGACGGGGGCAAACGGCAGTTTCTGAACGAATCAAAAAAGAATCAGAACACGGGATTTACCGAGGAGTATATGGATCATCTGGCTTACAGGTACAAAGAGCTTTTCACGGACCCTATGAAAGCGATAAAGCTGTTTGAAAATATTCCGTTTTTAAATGGTGGTCTCTTTGAATGTCTCGACCGCAGAGATCCTGAAACAAATGAAGAGATAAGAATAGACGGGTTCTCTTCAAAACCGAAGAAACAGCCGACTGTTCCCAACGTACTTTTTTTCGGACGCAACAATGACCTTGATCTCAGCAGTGAATTTGAAGAAGGTAAAAAGCATAAGCATTCTAAAGCAAGAGGCTTAATAAATATTCTCAACAGCTACAAGTTCACTATTGAAGAAAACACGCCGCTGGAGCAGGAGATCGCGCTCGATCCGGAACTGCTGGGTAAAATATTTGAGAATCTTCTCGCCAGCTTTAATCCCGAAACTAAAACCACGGCAAGGAAGCAGACAGGCTCTTATTATACCCCTCGTGAAATTGTTAATTATATGGTCGATGAGAGTCTTATTGCTTACCTGAAGACAAAGCTGACAGAAAAAACACAGGCTTACCAGCAGCTTGGAAATCCGCAAACAAACATGTTTGGGAATGAGTATAAAGCCGGGCAGCTTGATATGCAGATTGATCTGGCAGCAAACAAATGGGCAGGGAAAGATAATGCTCTCGAGACGAAGCTCCGTGAATTGCTGGCTTATGAAAGTGAGGGTAATCCTTTTAAAGATGATAAAGAGACCACCGATGCCATAATTGCTCACCTCAGCGAATGTAAAATACTCGATCCCGCATGCGGTTCCGGGGCATTTCCGATGGGCATGCTGCATAAAATGGTTTTTGCCCTCAGCAAGCTTGATCCATATAATTACACATGGAAGCAGGCGCAGCTTGAAAAGGCTCTGCGCGACAGGCAAAGGGCCGAACTTTTTGAAGATGAAACGCTCCGTGATGAAGCCATTACAGCAGCCGATGAGAAAGTACATTTTATTGAGGCAAGTTTTGGGGAAACAGGACATGAGCTTGATTATGCTCGTAAGCTGTTTCTGATCGAGAATTGTATATACGGTGTAGATATTCAGCAGATTGCAGTACAGATAAGTAAGCTGCGGTTCTTTATTTCGCTGATGGTTGACCAGAGAGTTGACGAAACGAGGCCAAACCGTAACATTTTATCGCTTCCTAACCTCGAAACGAAATTCGTGGCTGCAAATACGCTGATCCCGGTCGATAAGCCTCAGCAGTTACTACTTAAAGATCCCGAGCTTGAAAAGACTGAAAAAGAGCTTCATGAAATACACCATAAAATATTTTTTACCCGCAGTTACACCGACAAGAAGGCGCTGAAAAACAAGGAACTTGTAACCCGCAGATTATTGCGTAGATTGTATATCGAAAAAGCCGGTTACAGCAAAGAGGCAGCGGAGGAAATTACCAGATGGAATCCGTTCGACCCTCTTAAAGCAGCTCCATTCTTTGATCCGGAAGTAATGTTTACTCTTGAAAAGAGAAAAGATGTAGGGTATTTTGATATAGTAATCGGGAATCCTCCATATATTGATTCCGAAACTATGGTTCTCACTTAGCCTGCCCAAGAGATTCTCGCATTTTTGAACAACCTAAAATAATCATGAGGGAAGCTGGTAAAGAAATTGTAGCAACTTATGATGATAGGGACTTCTATATTATGTCATCTCTTTATAATGTAATATTAAAAGATAATAACTATTCATTAAAATATTGCCTTGAGCTATTAAATTCATCTTTGTTCCAATATTTAATGAATCTTAGGACATTTGATAAAACTAAGGGTGTATTTACAAAAGCTAAAATATTTCATTATTATAGTCTTCCAATTTTTGATGCAAATAAAAAGGATCAATTTATCTTCATAAAGAAAGTAGATAGTATTTTAAAAGTAAAGAATTCACATACTAACCTCATTAGCAAAGAATATCAACTAAATTTTATGGTATTCAAATTATACAAACTTACCTATGATGAATGCAAAATAATTGATCCTGAGATTGAGCAACTAATCAGCCGTAATGATTATGAAAAAGCCACCATTGAGGAGTTAGCGGAATGGGAGTTTAAGTAGTGCGTTATCAGTTTATTAATGGGAATAGAATTAAGTTGGCAGTATGCAAAGGGCAGTTGGCAATGCGTGCAGGTTATTATAAAGACCAGCCTGTAATAACAAACTGGTCTTTATTATTTACTACCCTTCCCTCACTCTCACCCGGAAGGTTCAGGTTAACAGATTTTATGAGCTCTGTTAATTCTCTTTCCTCACACCTTTAAACTTCCCTCCGGAAGTCTTTACGTCCATAAACCTGCCACCCGGACCACGTTTACAAACATACGGGTCCTGGGATTATGAACCTGGGTGCGTCCGCGAACGGCACAATTCCGGTGTCCATCGCCAACTCTTCCATTCCTGGCTATAACAATAAAGTATTTGGAATCCAGACTATTTCATACTGAGGCGTCTGAAATAACTGCCCAAGGAATAATATGTAAGAATAATTTTTTTCTTACATTTACAGTAGAAATGTGTTAACCTCAACGAAAACACTTTCAACCTGACCGAAGCCTTATTCCACAGGCTTCGGTTATTTTTTAATATACTTTATAAGGTCATCAATTTTTTCTATCGGCATGCTTATATTTATTTCTTTCAGAAACTCAAGTAACTGAATCCCTTTCTCTTTTTCAATCAATCCATTTTCCACTAATGTTTTTATTATCCATGGGCTGCCATGAACTTCAATGCCTAAATCTTCAGCTTCACATCTTAGCTTTCTGTCACCGGTCAGCAAAGGGCATGACAATTCTGTAGCTTTCCATAGAACTGATTTATCCGTTATGCCTTTAAATGATCTTTTGGTTTTAAAACTCTTAACTATTTCAATCTCCTTTTCGTTTAATTCAAAAACAGTCAAGCTTTTCGCTCTTATGAAAGATTCTATCTGATAGCGCTGATCTGACAACAATATCTCTTTAATCACGAAATCGGTCGTACATATTTCATATTCCATAGAAAAAAATTCAGGCAATGCGCCGATTTTTATTATATCAAAAAAGATATTTGTATCTGTAACAATCAGCTTCATAGAATTGAAAGAATTCGTTCCCTGAACCTCCAAACCGCAATACCTGAATAAAATGCGGCTTCATTAACTGATATCATTTCTTTGCCGAGAGCAAAGAAAATCATCTGTTCAAACCTTACAGGTTTTTCCATACTCAGGTATTTGCCAGGTTCATTCTTATGCAGCATCCTGCTCCTGTAACCTATATTAAGACGTCTGTAAACACTTTCATTTATTATACCAAGATTCAGGGCACGGCTGAATATTGCCGGAAAAGAAATACCCCATCTCTCTTTAATAATCTGGAGTTCAGTAGTGTAAAAATTAAACCTCTCTTTATGAAGATCTCTTCTCACCATTTCTTCCGGATACAGTACGGCCCCTGCGAACACACTGCAAAGCTTCTCTTCTTCCTTTAGGGAGATTCCTTCCTGAAATTTTATTGAGTGGTGAGCAAGCTCATGGAGAGCAGTAAGTCTTTTTCTAACAGTATTGGATTGCTCAGGATCTTTTTTTAAGACGATTACCTTTTTACCGTTAGTCTTAGCCTTAAATCCATCAAAGCTCTCAGGGGCATCAATCTCTATAACTTTATACCCTTTATCTTCGAGCATTTTAACAACGTCCGGAATTGGATCATATCCCAGGTTCCAATCTTTCCTAAGCTTTTTTGCAGCATATTCTGCATCAACTACATTCTTAATGGTTGAAGGATAGGAAAAGTATGGGATCTCTTCTTTAAGGTTAATGAGAGACTCCAGTTCCAGATACCTTTCAAGCAGGTCTTTCGCTTTTTCTTTAATTGCATTTTCTTCAGTAACTGATAACTTTGAGGTATATCTTCTAAAGTCAACCTCAGTCAGCTGGACTTTGACCGAAGGATCAGAAAAGAAAAAATCTACAGTTACATTTAATACTTCAGATAATCTGATAATCAGGTCACTGTTCGGTTTCATTTTTCCCTGTTCATACTTACTGAGAGCTTGTTTGGTAATCACATTGCCAAGCGAATCAGCCAGTTCCTGCAAGGATAATCCGGCCATTTTTCTTGCCATAATCAGTCTTTTTGCAAAACTCGTTTTCATAATTCAGGGTTTGTGTTGACAAATATAATAAAAAAATATAAAATGTCAACCTTTTGAATAAAATATTTATTAACAGGGTAATGCTATGTAATACCTTTGTACTTTTGCGCAGTTGTACCTTTGCTCCGTTGAGTCGCTGGAGAGAATAAGGTAGGAGAAAAAAAGCAAACATTGAAGAGTTGGCAGAGTGGGAGTTAAAGTAGTGCGTCATCAGTTTATTAATGGAAATAGAATTAAGTTGGCAGTTTGCAAAGGGCAGTTGGCAAGGGGCACAGGGCGGAGGGCGCAGGGCACAGAGCAAAATTAAAACTGTTGGCGTACGGGGACAGATGATAAATTAAGCCCAGGGTTAAAAAAACATTAAAAATATTTGTAAATATTAACCAATAGCTTAAATTTGTGAAAAGGGAATGCCGTTATATTATCTCATCAAAGGAGGGCAAACGGGCAAAATGAGTTGAATCAGAGGATAAGATTATGAAATTTAAAGATAAATACAATGTCAGCGAAGAGTTCGCTGACCTGTTCACTTTCAGGAATCAGGAAGAAGAGATTGAACATGAGGCATATATGATCATGTTTCGGTTCCTGAGCGAACTGGAAAAAATAAGTTCCGGGGAGCACCCGCTGAAAAAGAAGGAACTGGCAGAAAAGCTCGGTGTCTCCCCAAGTTATATAACCCAGCTTTTTAATGGGCGTAAACTCATAAATCTCACTACGCTGGCGAAAATTGAAAGAGCATTTAATATCACATTTGAAATCAAGGTCAATCAGAATGAACCACTCTGTTTAGCAGGAGATATCCATTTATTGGCAGATTAAAGCGCATCTCGCAAAAGAAGAAGTAAATGATTTTCTACCAGTTGGTTTATATTATAAAAAAATTATTTTACCTTGCATTCAATAATACCTGCCACACTTCCCGCAAGAACAGCGCACCCGGGCGGGTTTTCGCTTTTTAATTAAAGTTAAAAATTCCATTGAGTATTCCATTATCACAATTCCTCCAGCTAGCCGATCCGGCGATCCTCGATCGCGGCCGTGATTATTTCAGGAACGGTCACGTTATATCATTCGAAGAAATAGAACCGGGAGAATATGAAGCTGTAGTTGAAGGGAACGATGACTATATTGTAAATATTACAGTAGTTAACGGCAGCCTGGAGGAATACTCCTGCACCTGCCCTTACGACTACGGTTCGGTGTGCAAGCACATAATCGCTGCAGTGCTTTACCTGCAAAAAGAAACAGGCGAGCCCCCGGACTTTGAAAAGAAAAATAAGAAGGAAAAGAAACCGGCTACACGGAAGAAAACCGTTGCCGAACAGGTAGATGAGCTGCTCGGATCAGTATCACATGATGATCTGAAGGAATTCATTAAAAAGCAATGCATCTCCGATCCTTCTTTCCGGAGATTGTTCATGTCGGGATTGTTGTATAAATCAACCGCCGAATCACCTGAAAAATACCGCGAACAGGTTAAGGGTATTCTCCGAAGTGCAAAAGGAAGAGATAATTTTATAAGCTGGTCGAGGGTCGGGATGATTGGTAAGGCTGTAAATGTTATGCTTGAAATAGCCGACCGCCATGTAAGTAACGGTAATTTTATGAGCGCCATTAATATCTGCTTCCCGGTGGCAGAAGAGATGGTCAAAGCTCTTGATTATGCCGACGACAGCGATGGCGATATCGGAGAGAATATCAATCTTGCTTTTGATATTCTGGCACAGATTTCAGAATCTGAGATATCTGAAGAGGTGCGCCTTTATCTTTTCGAACAGGTCCTCAAAGACTATAAGAAAGAGATCTTTTCAGGCTGGGACTGGCAGATAAACCTTCTTGAAATGGCTGTCAGCCTCTCAAAGACTGAAGCAGAGGCAAAAAAAGTCATGACACTTCTAAGCGAACATTCCCATCATGAGTATGAGAGTGAACAGATGACCAGACTTGAATATGAACTGATCAGAAAAATGTCGGGTGAGGCTGAAGCCCAAAAGTTTCTTGAACAGAACCTTGACAATCCTGACCTGAGACGCAGGGCTCTTACGAAAGCATTAAACGAAAACAATTTTGAAAAAGCCGAATCATTGGCTAATGAAGGCATTAAAAAAGATACAGATGATAAACCCGGACTGGCCAATGAGTGGTACGACTGGCTGCTGAAAACAGCAATAAAAAAAGATGACAGGGCTAAAATAATCGCATATGCCAGATATCTTTTTATTGACGGTTTCAGGCATGACCAGGATTACTATTCAATCTTGAAAAGGAACATGGATCCGTCCGTGTGGAACGATTTTGTAGAGGGGATGATAAGTGAAATTAGAAGGAAAGATCATTGGTCCGACACTGATGTGATAGCTAAAATATATATAGCAGAACAGTGGTGGGACCGACTCCTGGATATTGTCAGCGGGATGAGACACCTTCCGGGAATAAGACATTATGAGAAATACCTCTCTGATAAATACCCTTCCGAACTTGCAGATATCTATGAAAGTGGTATAAAGGAGTATTTAAAAAGAGCTCAGGACAGGAACCATTACAGGGAGGCCTGCCGGTATATACAAAGAATGAAAAACCTTGGAGGCCGGAAAAGGGCTGATGCACTCATTTTTACACTTCGGAAGGAATATCCTAAAAAAAAGGCTCTTTTGGATGAGCTGACCGGGATTTGAGGATTTCTGATTGCAGATTTCGGATTTATAATAATCTATTGTATTATACGTGATTGTATGCAAATTACAGTATAAAGGTATGCGTGTATTTGACCATTATGGTCCTGTTAAAAAAAGAAGGCAGTGAGGGTGTCTGATTTCTTCCGGAAAAAGCTCTGAAATCGTTAAAAACCAGGTAAAAATCATTGCCTTCACGGGGATTATAAC
>Ga0315533_1001681_pt1 | contig 16524 bp, 9 predicted proteins | sample SalMarSW160130MG_FD_203081 | JGI IMG/M metagenome (GOLD analysis project Ga0315533, IMG submission 203081) | Salt marsh sediment microbial communities from the Plum Island Ecosystem LTER, Massachusetts, United States - Salt Marsh Sediment SW1601-30 ... | reverse complement strand
TTTCTGTAATGTTCCGAGGAGGTATATCATCAGTTCTGCGACATTTGTTTTTTGATGGATCGTTCCGAAACCTGCGATCAACAAATGGTCCTGATTTAATGACTTTGCTTGAAACCTTTTTCATTTCACCCCCCTATTGAAAGTTTACTAAATTACAGCAGGCAAACCAAAGCAAACCATATCCAGAAAAGCGCCGGATCTTATACTGTTTCAGCCTGACCGTGATGCGCTTTGCTATGGGTTGATATTATAGGACAAAAATAAATAAATAAATAAATTTCTTATCTGACGTTATTATTTAAAGTTTATTGATAAAGAGTTTAGACCTCGCCGTCTCAGCGACGGCTAAACGTGGACAAAAGCTTAAAATCACAATTCGTTCCATTAACAAAATCAGGTAGCAATAGTAGCTAAAACCTGTGGCAGTAGGTCGAGTACTTATCGAATAATCAAGGTGCGATGTAAGTGACCTCCAGCTTTGGTGCTTGGCTTTTACCTCGATTATACGAGGAGAACCATCGGTAGCCACCCGAAGCTATCCGAGTGCTGTAGAAAATCGATATCGCGTTACCCGCTGACCATCCGGGACGGTTAATAATCTCCTGGATTGCACTGGCGATATCAGGACTAACGTACCAGGTATCCGGTGACCAGGGTAGATCATGATCCCAATTTGCTGAAGCGCTGGTCTTTGGCAGATTAGAGATATCATATTCTCTTAAGTCAGGGGCGTTGTCAGCAGCTTGTACCTCAATTTTGCCATAGACAGGATCATCCAAATGCTCATTAAAGGATTGTATTACTAAATGAGCCTTGATGATCCTGGCACCCTGCGGAATGGTCACATTTGTAAATCGCATGCCGGACATATAAAATGGTGGATTACCAGAGCTGGAAGTTCCAACCTTCAGATAGGGTGAAGTCACATTTTGATTTGTGCTGTCCCAGGCATATACATCATCGTAACCTGAGGAGACCTGATGTTGCACCAGCGTACCTCCCTGGGTAGTTATTGATACTGTTGCTATGTTGGAGTAACCGCCATAAGGTGGTGTGCCACCGTCGTAAGCCTTATATGTAAAGATATCCTGACCGATATAATCTTTATCAGGGGTATAGATGACCTGGTTGCCATAACCGACCAGCGGTGTGTTAGGGTCGGTTATAGAGCCGGCGCCGGGGTCTTCCAGCGTGCCGTTTGTTGGCAGCGAATCGATGATATAGGTCAATATTCCGGGCGGATCGGGTTGACCGTCATCAACGACCTGGAGATTGATTGTTATTGGTGTAAACAATGCAGTGGTATCATTAATATCTTCAGCAAAGGGACGGGGGTCCGCTATAGTGACGGCGGACCTGGCGTTTATTAAGCCGTATCCGTAGTATTGGTTCCATCCATCTCCATTATATTGCACAGGTCCGATTTTATCACAGCTCTGCTGCATGATAGTGCGAATCCTTACCGCAGTGAGATTCGGATTCTTCGACAGCATCAAAGCCGCTACTCCGGAAGAAAGGGGAGCAGAAGCAGAAGTACCTCCGAAATAATCGGTGTAATTTCCTAAACTATATCCATTCATGCCGGTACGATCTGTCGTAGCTATGTATTTAAAACCACCATCACTTGGTGCTACGAAATCAAGCCCTGTACCGTAACAGCTGTAATCTGAACGATAGTCATATTCTGTACTCGCACCCACTGCAATTGTATCCGCGTGGCTGGCAGGATAACTTATCTGTGTTATAACAGGGTATCCATAATCGTAGTACCAGCGATCTCCCGGAACGCCTGCATTAACTTCAGCCCCGAACATACGCATTTGATCCGTATTGACAAAACAGACAAAAAGCCAGTCACCGTCGTCTCCTTCGAGCGGATAACGGGGGAAACTGCTGTCTCCCTTTTCCGATGAAATCCACGTATCAAAATACAATGGATTGTTGCGATTTAATTTAAAAGATTGTGTTTTTAAAATTGAACTCTGATTGTTTCCGATTTCCCCTGAACGTGCCACATATCGGCCTGTTCCGAAGGCATGACTTGGGTCATCTTCGATTGTGAATGCTAAATCTCCTGATCCTGACCAGCCCGGAGGCATTGTTGGAGAGTCAAATGTTACTAACGTCATATTATCATCGGGTAGCTGAACATCACCTATCCAGACCGAATCTTCTCCGGAAGTTCCACCAGGATCTTTGCAATATTCAAACAATATGAAATAATTACCGGAAGGTAAGCTAGAAGTACCATAACCAAACCACTGATAACCGCTTGCATCATTACCGACTGAGCAGAATATGGGGCAGCCTTTGCCGCCCCGCCCTTCTTTGGATGCACGATGTAAGGCTTCATCAATAATATTAAACCTGTTAAGTCCTATGCTGAAATTAATCACATCAGCACCCCTCCATCTCCCCAGGCCGTCCTTGGTAAAGCCTGCAGCGTATAATATTGCTTCAGCTATCTGGCTCGATAGGCCGAGTTCTACTCCTGTGAAGACCTTCAATGGCATGAATCTGCTGTTGAACGCACAACCAATAACGTTTGGATCGTGCTCTCCTTTCGCGACGGCAACGCCCAAGACCGCCGTTCCATGAAGGTCAAGTGAATGGGCATGACTTGTGTCATTATCGTTGTCGAAGAAATCCCATCCATTGCAGTCGTCAATATAGCCGTTTTTGTCATCGTCTATTCCATTTCCATAGATTTCCCCGGAGTTGCTGGGCAGGTTCTTTCTTAGGTCTTCATGTGTTAAATCCACGCCATCATCGAGGTCTGCTATGATGATTTCCTCACCTGTTGATGTGGCCCAGGCTTGTGGCACATTGATTTTTTCGAGATGCCATGGATATTGGTTTAGATTAGAGAGTAAAGCATTAGCATTATTACATTTTACAATCTGGCTCAGAAAATCCGGCTCGGCCCAGTCAATCGCAGGATTCTGATAATAGAACTCACATGCGGCAAGAAGCTCCTCGGATTTGGCATTTGGTAGTGTCAGGATGAACTGGTCGGTTGTGCCGCTAAGGGGTTTTGCTATAGTGATGCCCATTTTTTTGTTGATGGCTTCCATCTGTGTAAGAGTAGTTCCTGCAGCCAGTTTAACAACGAAATTTTCAGTGCAAACCAGCTCCAGACCGCTATCCTGATGTATATAAACCGGAACTGCCCGTTTGACACCTGGTTGCTGTTCGAGATGACGAATAGATTCTGCAAGGCTATCCGATGATTCCAATCTTCCTGTTCGAAGAACCGTTATTCCAAATCTGGAAACATTATTATCTACAATATATTGACGTTCTGCTTCACGGTTACTTTCTAAATAGGAGGTAATAACAGAACCTTCTGTTGGAGCATACCGAACCGCGACCTTTTCAAGAGACCGCAGAAGGCGGATTTTCTGCCCGCCGACTCGATAGAACTCACCGGCATTATGAGAAACGCTGCCTATCAGCGAAGAATCGTCAATATCCTGGTTGGACCATTGTGGTGCGTAAACGGACAATCCCAGCAGGAAAACTAATACCGGCGCTAAGATTTTTGACCTTTTCATAATTCACCTTTTACGAAGATTGTTAATATTGCACGGTGCACAGCGTGCACACCATTACATTTCTTGGAATATAGATGAATTGAACTAAAAAGATAACATATTTCTCCTCACTTTGGTGAATCGCAGATATCACTCGTATTTTACACTGCTTATATCAATAATTCAAAAAAAAATAAAACTGCATCAAAATTACAGGTATTTGGGTATATAAGCAGGGGGGTTGTTTCTGGTGAGAACATGAATTATTGTCCAAACCTCAAACTTGACAATCTGCAGCGAAACCTTATAATAAAGGAGGATAAGTTATTGTTTTTCCAAATCTTAGATTTCTGTTTTTCTAACCCGTCCTGAGCCGGGTCGAAGGATGGGATAAAACGTGCTTTACTCCGTTAGAGAAAGCCAACAATTTTAATCGGTGGTCATAACCAGTTGAAGCCGACTGTGGTTTATAGCCACCGTCGGAGTAGTCCGTTAGAGAACTTCGTTCTCTAACGGGGTTTACGCTGCATCTTGTTATTTGGAGTATCTTATGTATGCTATCCCTTAGGGACGGCTAAATAATGGCAGATATTATGAGCCCTGAGCAACCTATTGATACTTACAAAAAGCTTGACCATGAGCCGAAACTGCACCGTTTCTTCCGTGCTGCTATCAAAACTCATGCAAACGACCTGCATCTAAAAGTCGGTCAGCCGGCTAAATTGCGCCTCTATGGACAGTTAAAGAGTACTACTGGTGAAGAATTAACCCAGGAGCAAATGGAGGAGATGGTCTTTGAGATTCTCACGCCCGGCCAAAAAGAGTTTTTCCTGCAACACGGCACTCTCGATTTCGCTCATGAAATCGGTGATGAGCATCGCTTCCGAATAAACGTATTTCGCCAGCGAGGTGTTATCAGCCTTGCTGCAAGGCGGGTAAGCGCGTATGTACCATCCTTTGAAGAGCTGCATTTACCGCCGGTGTTGGAAACAATAGCCGACACTAATCAGGGTCTGGTCATGGTGGTAGGGCCGACCGGCTGTGGTAAAACCACCACAATAGCATCAATGATAGATTATATAAACCGCAACCGCTTATGTCATATCATAACCATCGAGGATCCTATTGAATATTTATTCAAGGACCAAAAGGCGATAGTATCGCAAAGGGAGATCGGCCTCGATGTGCCGGACTACGAAGATGCACTGAGGTATCTGATGCGGCAGGACCCGGATGTTGTATTCATCGGCGAAATGCGTGACGCCAAGACGGTTACAGCCGGCATGAGGGCCGCTGAAACAGGTCATTTGGTCTTTGGAACTTTGCACTCGGCAAATGCCTCACAGGCTGTTCATCGGCTTTTAGACCTGTTCCCACAAACGGAGCGAAATCTAATCAGACAAACCCTGGCTATAGCCCTGCGTGCAATTCTCAGCCAGGTATTACTGCCAAGCATCAAAGAAGGCATCGACAGAATACCTGCGGTCGAGGTGCTGTTGTCGAATCCAGCCGTTAGAAAACTAATTTCAGAAGAACGTGAAGGTGATCTTCCCAGCGTTATACGAAGCTCGAAACAGGAAGGTATGCAGTACCTTACAGATAACCTTTGCGAGTTAGTAAAAAATGATTCGATAGATCCCAAAGAAGCATATAAGTATGCACCAAATAAAGATGAGCTGAAGATGGTGCTAAAGGGTATTAGAACCACAGCCGAAGGTATTCTATGAGAATCGCTAAAATTTTGTAATGGAGCATCTTATGCCGGATTTAGCAGTAATTTACATCCAGTACGGCACCTATTTATCTATAATCGAATTTGTTGTTTTTTTGGTCTTATTCTTTTTATGGCTGCTACTGTTAAACTGGGTTTATGCTGATGCCACAGTAGTAGAAGTCAATGCGGCTTTCTGGACGGGCCTCATTTTCGGTGCGGGCATTGCAGCGACGATAGTCTGGCTGGTTTTGCCTGCCAAATTCACCATTATTGCAATGGCGCTGTACCCAATAGTGGTAGGAGTAACAGCTCTGCCTTATGTCAAGCAACGCAATACTCGGGTTTTGGATGTAGATCGTGTTCTTACTTTCCAGCACTTTAAAAGCTTGATGTCTGGTAAAAGCGCTAAAAAGGTTGGCAGCGAGAGTTTTATTTTTACGACAGCGAATAATAACGAGGTTCCTGTACCACAGCCTAAAACGGGTGAGTTTTTCGGCTATAGGGCTGCTTATGAGATATTGAACGATGCTATGTGGCGAAGAGCGAGTACCATTACTTTGACTCCACAACCTGAAAATTGTAAAGTTGCTTACTACATTGATGGGGCACAGGTAGAGCAGCCGACCATGTCAAGGGATCAAGCAGATTATCTCGTTCGCTTTCTTAAACAGCTTGCCAATCTGGACATCAATGAAAAGCGAAAACCACAAAAAGGAAAATTCAGGACCAGCAAGGACAAAAATAATACCGAATGGGAAGTAACTACCGCCGGTTCCACCGCTGGAGAGCAGGTAAAAATCAAGCATGTATTAAAAGAGCACATGGAAAGACTTTCTGAGCTTGGTTTGGCGCCGGACCAATACGAGAAGCTACATAAATTTCGCCAGTTAAAACAGGGTTTGTTTATCATATCCGGCCCGCTAAAAAGTGGTGTAACAACCACGCTTTATGCTATGCTGCGCAACCATGATGCCTTCATCAACAGTATAAACACCCTCGAAAGGCAACCTGCTGCAGAACTGCCGAATATCACTCAAAATGTCTTTACACTCAGCGATACTGGTACTACCACGTACGCCAAAAAGCTGCAGACGGTGATAAGAATGGGGCCGGACATTGTTGGTGTTGCCGATTGTGAGAATGCCCAAACGGCCCGAGTTGCTTGTGCAGCTGCCAAAGATGGTAAAGTTGTGTACGTTATAATAAAAGCTGACAGCGTAATACAAGCATTCGGTATGTGGATAAAGTTAGTCGGCGATAGAAACATCATAGCTGAAACCATTCTTGGCATAAGCAATCAAAGACTAATTAGAAAACTCTGTGATGAGTGCAAACAGGCATACGCGCCGGACAAGGAGCTTCTGCGAAAATTCAATCTTCCAGCCGAGAAGGTCAAGGCTCTTTACCGTCCAGGAAAAGTCATATATGATAAACGCGGAAAACCAAGAACCTGTGAAAGCTGTCAGGAGACAGGTTTTATTGGCAGAACGGGTGCATTCGAGACCATCTTAATAAATGATGAACTAAGAGAAAGCATAAAGCACATAAAGTCGCTGTCGGACCTTGGCACACAATTTAGACGTGCCAAGATGCTTTATCTACAGGAACAGACACTTAAAAAAGTTATTGGCGGCATAACGTCGGTGAACGAAATGATTAGAGTGCTTTCAACATCTAAAGTCAGAAAAAGGAAACAACAATAACCACGCCCAGCGCTGAGCAGGGCCGGAGAGACCCTTATGACTGGTTCGATTATAATGTTAGCTGTGATATTAATAATGGTAGGCTGTGCTGTTTTTCTATTTTTAAAAGGTACGTTTATTAAAGCCTTTGCTATGGCGATAGCTGCTGTCTGTGCCAGCACGGTTGCTCTGGGCTTTTACGCTGTTTTAGCAAACACTCTGGTTAGTTTTAGCAGTAATAGCGATTTGCTCAAGAAGTGGGGACCATTACTTTGTTTTGTATTATTGTTTATTGTGGTCTTTGCCGTACTACAAACAATCATAAATTTGCTGAGCCGTCAGCCGATTGATTTGGGGCTTTGGCCTGAGCGCATTGGGCGGATTGCCTGTGGAGCCTTCTTAGGCTTTACATTATCCCGTGTCTTATTTGCGGTTCTTATCATGAGTTTGTTGCCTGGACTGCAAACAAGCAGTATGGGAAAATATCTTGGTTACAAAGGATTCAATCCTCCGAAGCATACTCAGCCTCGACAGGTCGGGACTAAATCCCGACAAGTCGGGACTGGCCAGCGTGAATCCAGCACAACAGAAAAGTCAAAAAGCACTTCTGAAAGGAGAAAGCTCAGCGACACCAGCAGGTCAATCTTAGGCCCTGATTTTGAATAATAGTACTTGAATTGCCGATTTACGTCCATTCTCCGTAGCACTGCGAAGGATGAAATTTAAAATCGCAAATCTCCACAGGACACCTTACGGTGGTAAATTGAAAATCAAACTATTGGTGCTTAGTTACAAACAAGCATTTCTTTCAAATCCAGCTCCATTAGATGCTCAAGGTAGATGTTTAATTCATCTTCGGAAAACTGAGCAAGAAAGTCTGGCCTGGCGGTTTTGTTGATTTCGCAAATGCAGTCTATCAACTCCCTTTTCTCCATATTAGATATCCTTTCTTTAATTGGTTAAATGGTAATTGGTAATTACCAGTTACCAGTAACCAATAGACAAGTATCGTCAGACAGCGATTCTTTTCTTTAACCAGCCGTTTAAGTGATTAAAGAACGCCCTATAACATAAACCACCATATAGCGTAATCAACTATATGATGAGCCACAATATATAGCCCCCAGTAGGAAGGACGGTTTCTTTACCTATCCAACTGTCCGAAAAAAACGCTTATGATGCTGCTAAATTTGAGCTTAAAAAAATGTAAATTTTTCTTTTTTTACTCTGTTAGAGATTTTTCTTAGACCGAGCCAGCACAAATCTTGACTGTCATCAAACAAGTAAGGTAGTTCGCCCTTGACAATCAAATCCCGACTCGTCGGGATTTGATTTTTCCGTCCCGATACTACTCTGCGAAGTGCCTACTCCGCCGTAGCAGCCTACGGCTACGAAGGCTGGACCCTTAGGGACGAAGTGCGAGTTAATCGGGATAGTTACATACAATCAGGTGCCGTACATTGGAGCCAATGACTTGCCATTAGTGCAAGGTCTGTAAAATCAACCTTGCAATCCTTGTTTACATCGCCTGGCGGATAAGGATGGTCTGAGTCGCCACAACAAGGTGAAGGTTTGATGGTTATGTCATAAAGTATAGGTGAATTTTCTTCCGAAGAGCTTGCAAACATTGCTTCAATCTCAAAATAGCGTCCGTCTTGAATTCTACGTGGTCCTTTACCATTGTGGATCAGCTCCCAATCCGACCAATTTTTATTATCGCTGGAGCTTCGCACATTTACATTAAGAAAAGAGCCTTTTGGTTCATCACTGGTCCAGGAAATCACACCCAGTTGTGACTCAAACAATCCTACATCGTGCAAAACCGTCCATGAACCTATATGCGTGGTATAAGTTCGTGATACTATGCCAGTCATGTCACTGTAGCCATAGTGCTGGGTGCCGGTAATTATCTTGGTCAAGTCGATCTGATCTGTGCTGGGATCGATTCTGAAGATATAGCCGCCGCCGAGGCAAACCACCCAGACTTTTCCGGCGCTGTCCACTGCTACGCCTGTCGGCGTATTGCCAATACTTATTGTATTTTTCAAATTTCCATCATTGTCGTAGTGGGATACCATGCCCGACTCCGAATCCGCCGTCCAGACGTCGCCATCATCTGTACATACAACCCCTCTCGTGCTGTAACCACCGGGCTTGGTCCATAGTATTTCATCAGTGTGAATATCTATGCAGGAAAGCTTCCTTTCCTCCCATCCTGAGATAAACAGATGGCCTTTCCCATCTATACCTAAGCCGTAAACATAATGGTTTAGTTCAATAGTCTGAAACGAGAAGTCCGTTGGGTCCAGCCGGAGAACATGTTTTTTATCCTGTCCGGAGGACCAGAGGATACCGTTTTCATCCACGACAGCTCCATAGGGTGTGTGATTTACAGAAGAAACATCTATCGTGTGCAATATTTGTCCGTTGGACCCATCAATATAGTAGTAGGTCCTTGTGCCATAGCATCCAGCCCAGATATTGTTCTTGCTGTCTACGGCGATGCCGCGAGCGCCGGGATTGCGGTCATCTTCCGCGTATGTTCCTTGGAATTGACCTGGTATATATGTATTTTCCATTCCTGGGATGAGCACAACTTCGTAAATAACACATTCATCACTTGCCCAGGGCAGCATTTCATCACCTGTTATGTGACCATCCCCATCGATATCGCTGGATGTTTCAATTACACCATTATAATTGCGATCCATATACTGGCCGTTCTCATATAGGCCTATTTTAACAACAGTGCCGGTACGGCGGTTGCCAACCCAGCAATTACCGTACAGGTCGATAGTAGTTCTCGAAGGGTTGCCGTTGAGATTACCAGGTCCTGTTCGATATCGGCCTAATTCTCCGCCGGTTCTTGTATCAACTTTGGAGACCGTGCCTTCATTTGAATTCGGCACCCAGATAAATGGTAGAGTCACTGACTGCTCAGAAAGCTGTAGCTGATCGTGAACGGTTTCGTGCTCTACTGCAACCAGAGTTCCCAGATCAAAATCTGTGTTTGTTGTGTACACGGCACTATAGGGTGGGCCGGTACTATGGGCCGTTACATGCGCAGAGGTAAAGCTCCAGACGCTACCTGTGTAGATTGTAGTGCCATCGGCCTCGACCTCATCTACACGCCAGTAATAAGTTGTATCTGGATTCAAACCAGGAGCATACCAATAAATAGGAAATTCTTGGCGGCCTTGATAGTCCGCAGGACCTAATGTTGGACTGGTGCCTAAGTACACATCGTGGAAGGCTGCGGTCTGTCCCGCGGTCCACTGAAGAAGCGATGCGGTCACATTCACAACGCCATCAGCAGGTTTTGGCTCAGAAGCAAGCGACCTTGGATTCACTTCGATAAGACTAAGGCGTACATTATCTAAGCCAAGCCGGTTGTAAGTACCAAGAGTTATATTGTCAAATTCAATACCGATTTTATGACCGATAGATGCCGGAACATCTCTGGTTGCGAATAACAGTGTATACTCATTCATTGTGCTTGTAAGTGCTACTTGATTAGTCACAACATAAACTGGGAAGCCACCGTCGTCATAATAGATGTTCATTTGTAAAGTCGTGGTACCTAAGTTATTTTTTGCATTTACTTTCAGTTCAAAAACTTCACCATCAATAATGGAGTGATCGGTCAACTGCCAAACCGAGGGGTCACTACCCGTTAAAAAACCGGCCCAAATCCCGTCTGTAGTTCCCCACCCTGTTGTTACGCCTGATTCAATGGCTAATGAATCGCTGCTCCATCCGGGGACATTTTCCCAGTTCCATTGTGTTGTACCGCCGGGCAGCTCAAAGCTGAAGTTTTCAATCATAATCGGCACTACTGCCTCTGCCATGGTGTTTATGACCATAAGCATTGTTAAAGCTAATAATAACTTTTTCATCTTATTTAACCTTCGATAAATAAATCTCCGTTGATAACCAATACTTTAAGGAATATATCCGCACTCCTCACTACTCTATTTATACTAAATCAGCGACCTTAACTTCAAGAAGAATTTTTCGACTTTGTATTTTCCTAATTCGACTGTTTTCCGGATGTTGTTCTCCGTAAGGAGTCCATAGGACTAAAATACAGCCAAATTTAAGGGGTGAGATAGGAAGTAAGGCTATATTTATCCTCAAACTTTTTTTTATCTCACCCTTTGAACTGGAAAAAGTTGGCTGATTTGGTATAATTTTAAGAAGATAAAAAAGGTTTTAGGAGGAAAAATGAGAAGACTAAAAAGAGCCCAGCAAAGACATGCTAAAGGGCAAAGAAAATTCAGACACAAAGCTCTAACGACCAGCGCGGCAGCAGCAATTGCCTTCGGAGCTGGTACAAATCTTGATAAAGCCCTTGCGCAATACAAACCTGATAATCATCAGCTATCCGTCAACCAGGATGCAGACGCTGACCTGCTTAGCAACAGGGAAGAATACGCCATTGGATACCGGTCATTCACAGCCGACCAGAATCGCAACCAAATACCTGACGGCATAGAATTAGCCCAACGTTGCGCCGCAGTTGTCAACGAGCTGCCGACCTATATTCCCGGTACTATGATGCCGATACCAAACCGAACGTACAAAATACAGCACGCACTATTCGGTATCGAACGATGTGACGTCTGCGGCCAGGATATAAATATGGGCGGCTGGGAAATCATCAATCCTATTCTTGACCTGCGATACCCTGATCCTAACGATCTGTTAGACGGAGCATTTTTGCCGGATTTGGCATTACACTATATGGAGCACGGCTCGTTCGATTGTCTCGGCGATACTCACAGAGGAAGAGTAGACATCGCGCGACTTCTCAGGGTGCTTGAGCTGCGTTTTCCCTACGAACCCAATGAACATCAGTTGTCTATACAGGAAAGCGATCTTGATGAGGACTTTCTGACGGACAGTGAAGAATTAACAGCAGGCTATAACGTGTATGATGCCGATCAGAACGAAAACCTCGTCCCTGATGGCATAGAACTGGCCAAGCAATGTGCGGAAGTGATTGAAGCTCTACTGATTCTTGACCCAGATGGACCGGAGGTAAATGCGATACATAAAGTGGACTTTTTACAACGAGGCCTTGAACTGTGCGAAGTGTGCGGCGAGTCGGTTAACATGGGTTATTGCCAGATTACAAACCTCAAGCTCGGTCTTTCTATCGAGGTACCTTATATTGTGTGTCACTATATGGAGCATGGTTCTTTTAGCTACTATGGTGATGTTCATGGGAAAAATAGAATCAATGTGCCTCTTTTAGCAAAGATTCTTGAAATGCCCAGCCGATGCAGGGATTTGGGAGCGGTATATAATCCAATCGACCTGAATAAGGACTGCAAGGTGGACATCGAAGACTTCGTTGAATTTGTTGAGAAGTGGCTGCAAGATTCCGAGCAAATCCAATAGATGTACTTGCTAAGTTATAAGCCCACAGGGGCCATTTGAGAGTAGGAAGTTGTCTGTATTATTAAAAAACCTGCTTTGTCTTACAATAGGTTTAGTATGCCTTGTTCCAACAATCCACCCTTCGCAGTGCTACGGAGGACGGGTCGCTGGGGCACAAATAGAAATAACATCTATTTCGCAAAATGCTGAGACCATCGGCCTGTATAAAAAGTTCGAGTTGACATTTACCCTCTCAAAAAGCTACGATAATCCCTTCGACCCGAATATAGTTGACGTCACGGTTGCCTTCGCGGTGCCAGACGGAAACACAGTGACGATACCAGCCTTTTTCTACAAAGAATACGATTACAGAAACGGGCGTTACGTCAACGGACGCAATCCCTGCTGGAAAGCACGCTTCGCACCTTCCCAAACGGGCGAGCATAGAGTTAGTTTGATTACGATTATAGATGCAAGCGGCCCAACTACGATTGATCCAAACATAACTTTCACCTGCATCTCCCGAAAGGGATGGCCAAGCCCAGAAAACGCTGAAAAAGGTTTTATCAGGACTGACCAGCGCGACCAGTACTATATGCGTTACGCAAATGGAAGCCCATATATGCCTATCGGCCACAATGTGTGCTGGCTACCCGATGGGCCCAGTGACTGGGAACACTACTTCACCTCGATGGGCGCTGTAGGCGAAAACTGGACCCGCATCTGGATGACTCATTTCTACGAGGGCCAAACCCTCGAGTGGAGCAGAAATCATTGGAGTGGTTATTTCGAGGGCGTGGGACGGTTTAGCCTGGAAATGGGCTGGAAACTCGACCAGATAATCGAATTCGCTGAAGAAAATGGTATCGGTATTCAATTAGTCCTACAGCATCATGGCCAATTCAGCACAACAACAAACTCCAACTGGGACGAAAATCCCTACAACATCGCTAATGCTGCTGCTGACGGCGGTTTCCTTGAAAAGGCCGATGATTTCTTCACCGATAGCGAAGCTATCAGATACACTAAAAATAAGTATCGCTATATCGTCGCCCGCTGGGGCTACTCGAGCGCCATTCTTGCTTGGGAACTCTGGAACGAGGTCCAATACACCGACGGCTGGAGGAATAACCAGTCAAGCGTTGTGGCATGGCACGATGAAATGGCTGACTGTATTTCCTCAATTGATCCGTTCAACCACTTGATCACTACCAGCAGCGATACATCCGGCTTCGATGCCCTCTGGGGTTTTGATAATATTGACGTGATACAGGTCCACCATTATGGTGCTGAAACGATAGCATTTTTCAACAACACAGCTACCAGACTTTCCGGTTATGGAAAGCCAATCATAATGGGCGAATTCGGCGTAGGCAGGACCGGCAATGTCAGCGTGCCGGAGTGCGATTACGATGGCTTGAACGAGCCGTACAAGACACAAATTCTCGAAGCCCTGGCTCTTCACAACGGCGTCTGGAGTGCGTTTCACCTCAAGAGCGGCGCGCACCTGTGGTGGTGGGATTGCTACATCGAATCACTTGATCTCTATGATGAATTCAGCGCCCTTTCGAGATATGCTGAAGGAGAAGACCCGGCGGCTTACAACCTCTCCAAGGCAAACTTAGATACGACAGGATTGCCGAAATGGGTTTTAGCGAGCCCCGGCTTATCAGATTTCTGGGCTGTATCGACCCAGACTGAGTTCACTGTCCAGCCGGACGGAACCGTGCCTGGGACTGAGAATCTTTCCACTTGGCTACACGGTTCATCCAAAGATTCCTACCGGTCTGATCCGACTTTCAATATCAATCTGATTAACGGTGATGTGCTCAGAATACACGTGCAGGAGGTTTCTGCCTGGGGCAGAAACAATCTGCGTGTCCTTGTTGATTCGCAGGAGGTTTTTTCTTCATCTTATGCGAATGGTTCGGCAAGCTTTGTAATCGAAATTTCGCTTCCAGCCGGTCAGCACGTCGTGCAAGTCGAGAACACAGGTCAGGACTGGTTTAATATCTCCAGTTATGAATTCATAAATACCACTGAAGGCTGCCTCGAATTCATAGGGTTTTCGGGAGCCAACCACGCATACATTTGGGTTCACGACGTTGGCAGCCGCTACGGTAGGACTGAGTATGGGACTTTTTCCGATGTCAATTTTGTTCTGCGTGGTTTGGACGATGGGCTTTATATTATAGAGTTTTATGAAACCCGGGGGCCTGGCGGCATCATCCAAACCAACAACGTCTTTTCTGAGGCAGGCGAACTGCTCCTTGCTCTTCCCGATTTCACTAAGGATATCGCCGTAAAGGTCAAACCGCGCTTTGTTATATTAGCTGATTTCAATGACCTTGCGGTATTCTGCAAGCAGTGGCTCCAGCAAGGTCACGGGCTTAGCGCTGATCTGTATGGACAACGACAACGTTGACGTGAAAAATTGGTGTTAAAAGTCCTAAAAATCCACCTACAAGCTCGACACACACCGCCAGCACAATCATACTATTTCTGAAACTTGACATAGATTATGGCTGCTCGTATGATTTGTGCCAATAACAATTTATTTTTGGAGCGCATATAATGTCCAATATAAAGAAAAGCTGGGAGAAACGGCTGGCAGGGCAGCCGGATGAGCTGATGATTAATTTTGTAGAATCACTTTCTTACGACAGACGCCTTTATAAATATGACATCGTCGGCTCAATCGCCCATGCACAGATGTTAGCCGAACAAAAGCTGATTACTAAAGATGAATTCAAACAGATTAAAAGCGGACTTATCGAAATCAGTGAGGAAATAGCCCAAGGACGATTCAAATTCGATAAAAAATATGAAGACATCCACATGGCTATCGAAGCTGCACTGATTGCCAGGATCGGCAAGGCCGGTGAGAAGCTTCATACCGGCAGGAGCCGCAACGACCAGGTCGCTACCGACATCCGGCTTTGGATGCGCGACGAAATAGAGATTTTGCAATCCAAGATAAGCTCGCTGCAAAAAGCCTTCGTTACATTAGCAGGCAAGCACACCGAAGATATAATGCCGGCTTACACCCATCTTCAGCGCGCTCAGCCGATTGTTATCGCATCGTATTTGTTAAGTTTTGTAGAACAGCTTGAGCGTGACTTTGTTCGCCTGAAAAACTGCCGGAGCTTAGTCAGTATTTCGCCTTTGGGTAGTGGCGCCATAGCTGGTTCTACCCTGCCTTTAGATAGAAAAAGCACCGCCCATCAGTTGGGTTTTTCGGATATCAGCTATAACAGCATCGATGCGGTAAGTGACAGGGACTTTTGCGCTGAGTTTATTTTCGATTGTGCGCTTATAGCAACGCATCTTTCCCGATTAGCTGAGGACTGGATAATTTACTGTTCAAGCGAGTTCGATTTTTTGCGGCTTGATGACAGCTTCTGTACATCTTCGAGCATAATGCCGCAAAAGCGTAATCCCGATTGTTTGGAACTGATTCGCGCAAAAACCGGCTCGGTTTACGGTTCATTGATGGCTATGCTGACGATTCTAAAGGGTCAGCCGTCAGGTTATAATCGCGACCTTCAGGAAGATAAAATTCATATTTTCGCCGCCAGTGACACGGTTGAAGCATCGCTGGATATGGCGCAGGCCGTCGTTTCGCATATAAAATTCAACGCGAAGAAAATTTCAGTTAGTTTGCAGGAAGGTTTTTTAGATGCTACTGCTTTGACCGACTATTTGGTTCAAAAAGGCGTGCCTTTCCGCGAGGCTCACGGAGTTGTCGGGACGTTGGTTGCCGACTGTGAAAAACAGAATAAGAAATTAGCTGAGCTGGGTCTGGATGAGCTGAAAAAGTGTTCGGCTGTTATTGAGAAAGATGTTTACGAGTACCTTGGCCCAGCAAACGTAGTTGGAAAGTATGTCACTGAAGGTGCAGCCGGGCCACAGCAGGCGAAAAGGCAAATCGTGTACTGGAAAAATGAACTTGATGCTAGATGCTTGATGCTCGATACTCGTAAAAGGAAAGAGTGAGTGGAATACCAGAGTTATAGAGATTTAGATATTTACAAAAAAGCCCACAGATTGGCCATAGAGATTCATCGGATGAGCTTAAATCTGCCAAAATTTGAAATGTACGAAGAGGGTAGTCAAATAAGAAGGTCGAGTAAGTCTGTAAAGAATACTATAGTAGAAGGTTTTGGAAGACGTAGATACAAGTTGGAATTCATTAAATTCCTCACATATTCTT
>Ga0315533_1001675_pt1 | contig 16558 bp, 13 predicted proteins | sample SalMarSW160130MG_FD_203081 | JGI IMG/M metagenome (GOLD analysis project Ga0315533, IMG submission 203081) | Salt marsh sediment microbial communities from the Plum Island Ecosystem LTER, Massachusetts, United States - Salt Marsh Sediment SW1601-30 ... | reverse complement strand
TGGCCTACTATGATTCCACGGCTATCAAAAGATAGGGCTTCAAAGCTAAATGGGGGGCTCAGGGCTTACCTTCAAGATGCATATAGATTACTTTTGGTCACATGCCACAGATAGGCATAACGCTCTCTATCAGACATAATAAGCCATCTTATACGAAAACGAAGCTGATTGATATAATTAACTATTCTCACCTTCATAACATATCTCCATCTATCGTGTTGTGCCCGGTTATCATTCCTACATTAGTTCCTACAAGCTGAGAACGCAATTACCCATAAGTTAAATCTTTGTAGTAATTTAGTACTTAGACGTACTTAACTTGATTTAGAAGGATAACCACTGAGGAAAGCTAACCCAAGAGTAAGACTTAGCTTTTCTTGGATAGCACAGTAAGGTACTGAAGACCCAGGGCAAAAGTAAATTTACTTTCAATATGAGAAAGAGGAGTGCCTTCAATAAGTTTTATAATACTTTTCGGAGTTACTCTATGTAGATGTATTTTTCTGGCCATGAAAGGATTTTTGTATTGTCTCAAAGCGGCTACTATAGCCTGGAAGCCTCTGACCGGTTCCCAGGGATAAACAATAATAGCTATTCCTCCCGGCTTAAGCACTCTGGCTATCTCCGAAAAGAACCGACCTAGATTTGGTATATGTTCAATGGTATGTAGTGAATAGATTTTATCAAAACTGTTGGCTTCGAACTCCAGGTTGGTAATATCACCGTATTCTACCTTCCGGGTAACCGCCTCTTTCAAGGAAGTTTGGCTGATATCAACCCCTATCACCCCATCGGTATAATTCTCCATCTCTCTAACATAGAAGCCTCGACTACAGCCCAGGTCCAGGATTTGTTCCCCCCTTCTGGGTTTCAAATACTGGAGAAGAACCTTAAACAGGGCATGGTTGAAATTATGTGTCATCGTGTAGGTAGCCACGCCCCCTCCTACATACGGCACCGAGTTCGATTAGATGACACATCTTCATTTTTAAGATTTCTAAACCGCTTGACTCCAAGGCTGTGCTAAATTCCTCTTCAGAAATGGCCGTCTCATCAGGGTAAATCCACAGATGTAACTTCTCCAGAAGCCCTCTCCATAATCTATAGGGTAGACTGGGAGTAGGCACTAAGATTACGGCAATCCCATTGGGAGTCAGCAGGTCTCTGTGTAAACAAATCAGCTTTTTCTGCTCCTCAGGGGTATAGTGCTCTAGAAGTCCCTGGGAATGAACGATATCATATTTCTCAGTTAAATCGAGGTCAAATAAATCTCGCAGCAGGAATTCCTTTTCACAATTAAGACCAGACAGCCTTCTTTCGGTATCATTTAGTACACTAGGATTGAAATCGACCAGGGTTACTTTAGCCACCGGAAACAGTTTAGTCATTTGCAAGGTATGATAGCCGGTGCCGCAGCCCAGCTCGATTATCTTAATCGGCTCTTGGAAACTAATTTCGCGTAACAAATCTGAATAGGCTCGCCAAATAGTCCATAGAAAGTTCTGACTAATTCGGGTACGCCTATGATATCTATTCCAATCGGTAACGACCCTCATATAAACACCCGGATTACGGTTCTGCCTCAAACTATCTCTAGCCAGCGAAGAACAATTCCCAAGCCCAGAAAACCAGCGTAGGCAATACCTATACTCTTAACTGTCTGGCCGGCCCAGCACATAAGGAAGAATTTCCACCAGCGGAAGCGGAGTGTCCCCATACCAATAGCCATCGGCACAAAAAAGGGATTGATTGCCGCCGACATTAAAAAGACAACTAATGAACCTCTTCGCTTGGCTATTTCCATGATTCGAGGTATTCGTGCCCACCTTAGCAGTCGAGTTAGCAGTCGAGACATTCGGGAAGAAGGCAGGGCATCATCAGACGGATTATTAGTAAAAGCAAAAACGTCACTCATCGGGAAAAATTTGCGGCCACCGCGACCGGTCAAATAAAGAAGTGTTCCACCTATACCCAGTCCCAGCCCACAGGACACTCCGACCAAGACGGGATGTAACAGTCCACCGAAGATGAAGGTTACTACCATATAGGGAACCGGTAGTGGCAAGCTGAAGCCAGTCAAAAGACCAATAATGACCAGGCCTACATAGCCATAATTCTGGAAACGGCTTATTACCTGCCAGTGATAAATTATAACAACAAAAGCAGCGATGACCCCGCCCAGAAACAGGCCACCAAAGATATATCTCCCTTTTTTTGAGCTTGTGCTAGCTATCGCCATTGTCCAAGAATTCCCCGCCTACACGCTGACATCAGCTTTTTCCCCAACGCTAAAGGTTAAGCCCTCATCGCCAAGGTCAACGATAATCCTGTCACCCGGACTAAATTCACCTCTAAGTAGCTTGGTTGACAGCGGATTTTCCACATACCGCTCTATAGCTCGCCTCAGCGGTCGTGCCCCATATATTGGGTCATAGCCCTGCTTAGCCAGCCATGATTTGACGCCTTCGGTTAAATCTACCTCCAGCTTACGGTCAGCCAAACGCTTCTGCAAATCCTTGACCAGCAAATCAACGATGCTCCTCAATTGCTCCTCAGTTAGCTCATGGAAAACTATAATCTCATCCAGCCGGTTAAGGAATTCAGGGCGGAACATCTTTTTCACCTCTCCCATCACCTTTTCCTTCATCGCCTCATAGCTCTGCTTTGCCGCCCTGGCTCCACCTTTGGCGGCAAAACCAATGCCCGCCTCGCGCTTGATGAGTTCAACCCCGGCATTACTGGTCATAATAACTATGGTGTTCTTAAAATCTACCGTCCGCCCGTGACCATCGGTTAACCGCCCATCATCCAGAACCTGAAGCAGGCTATTAAATACCTCAGGGTGAGCCTTTTCAATCTCATCCAGCAGGATTACCCGATAGGGGCGCCGCCGCACCGCCTCAGTAAGTTGCCCACCTTCCTCATAGCCAACATAGCCCGGCGGGGCACCGATAAGACGCGATACGGTGTGCTTCTCTTGATACTCTGACATATCCAGACGCACCATGGCGTTCTCATCATCAAACAAGAACTGGGCTAAGGTGCGAGCCAGCTCGGTCTTGCCCACGCCGGTTGGACCCAGGAACATAAAGCTGCCAATCGGTCGCTTGGGGTCCTTGAGCCCGGCTCGGCTTCGTCTAATAGCTTCACAGATAGCAGTAACCGCCTCTTCCTGATTGACTAATCGCTCGTGAATCCGCTCCTCCATGTGAAGCAGCTTCTCAGCCTCACCCTCCAGCATCTGGGACACCGGGATGCCTGTCCAGTTAGAGATTAACCGGGCAATATCTTCCTCATCAACCACGCTGTCAATCTTCTCCTGCCCAAGCCAATTGCTCTTAGCCTGGTTATACTCATTCTCCAGACGTAACCTTTCACTCTTGAGCTTGGCGGCCTGCTCATAATCCTGCCGCTGTGAGACAGCTTCCTCCTCATTGGTTAATTGCTTGAGGCGCTGCTCCAACGATTTAACCTCTGGCGGTGCGCTCTCAGTATCAATATGCAACTTACTGGCGGCTTCATCAATAAGGTCAATAGCCTTATCGGGCAGATACCTGTCGGAAATATAGCGCTTACTCAACCGAGCTGCCGCCTCCAAAGCCTCATCACTGATTTTAATCTTGTGGTGGGCTTCATACCGGGGACGAAGCCCGCGAAGCATCTCAATAGTAGCCTCAATACTAGGTTCACCGATAAACACCGGCTGAAGGCGCCGCTCCAGAGCTTTATCCTTCTCAATAAATTTACGGTATTCATCAAGAGTGGTTGCCCCGATACACTGTAGCTCACCATGAGCCAATGCCGGCTTGAGCATATTACTGGCATCAATAGCCCCCTCAGCCGCTCCAGCCCCAACTACAGTATGAAACTCGTCAATAAACAATATAACCTCACCCTGGGCCTGGCGAACCTCATCCATAACCGCCTTAAGCCGCTCCTCAAATTCGCCACGGAACTTGCTCCCGGCTACCAGAGCCCCCATATCCAAGGCTATTATTCGACGCCCCTTAAGTGAATCGGGGACGTCGTCAGCCGCAATCTTCTGAGCCAATCCCTCAGCAATGGCGGTCTTGCCCACCCCGGCATCGCCAACAATCACCGGGTTATTCTTGGTACGCCGGCTAAGTACCTGCGTCACCCGCCTAATCTCCTCATCCCGACCGATAACCGGGTCGAGCTTGCCCAGACGAGCAAACTCGGTGAGGTCGCGACCATACTTCTCCAAGGAGCGATACTTACTCTCGGCTCTAGCATCGGTGACCCGATGACCACCACGGAGCTTCTGCAGGGCAGAATATACCTTCTCCTGGTCAATACCAAAGCGCTGAAGAATAGCCGCCGCCTCACCCTTCCCCCCCCCGGCTATGGCAATCAGCAGGTGCTCGATACCAATAAACTCATCCTTAAGCCGGTCAGCCTCATTGCTTGCCCTTTCTATTAGCTGGGCAATGCGTGGCGTAGCATAAATCTGTGCCGTCTCATAAGCAATGCGAGGAGTTCTGTCCAGAGCAGCCTCAACCTCCTGCCTCACTGCCTCAACCTCAACCCCGAGTTCCCTCAAGATATCACCAACCAGCCCCTTCTCCTGCTGGAGCAATGCCAGCAAGATATGCTCCACATCCCACTGGCTGTGATGATACTGACGGACTAGCTCTTGGGAAGCAGCCAATGCCTCCTGTGCCTGCTCAGTAAATCTCCCCTGCCTCATAAGTTATTCATCCCCCTAATCTCTTCAGCTTTGATTCCAGTTCTTCGGTACGACTTTATTATGCCAATTCTCTCATAATAGCACAAGCGGTGAGCTTGAAGATAAAATATTCTAGCAGCTACACTTATTACATAATTGCATAATAACAATTTTTGTTAAAATATGCCACAGTACTTACGCTTAGGGGGGTCTCTCAGCTGGCTCATATCAATTTCCCCTAAAATAGCCTTAGCACTTGACAATTAATCTTTATCCGATTATATTTAATTTATAGGAAAGTTTCGCCTCTATTTCCTCTAAACAGAAGTTGCTTTATTGAAACCGTAGCTGATTTCTAAAAACCTTTGATTTTCCCAGATGGCAAAGTATATTTTTATTACTGGTGGCGTAGTTAGTTCAGTAGGCAAGGGCATCACCGTTGCTTCTATTGGTACTATCCTCAAGAGTCGTCAAATCACGGTCTCGGTTCAGAAGCTTGACCCCTATCTCAACGTTGACCCGGGGACAATGTCACCCTATCAGCATGGCGAGGTATTTGTTACCCAGGATGGTGCCGAGACTGACCTTGATTTAGGCAACTATGAGCGTTTCATTGATGTTAACCTTACTGCCGAGTCCAATGTTACCACGGGACAAATCTATAGCGCGGTTATTGCTAACGAGCGGCGGGGGGATTTCCTGGGGGGTACCATCCAGGTAGTGCCTCATGTTACCACCGAGATAAAGGAGCAGTTTAAGAAATTAGCCGAGAAATCTAAGGCGAGGGTAGTTATTATAGAGGTGGGTGGCACGGTAGGCGATATTGAGGGGCAGCCCTTCCTGGAAGCTATCAGGCAAATGCGAAATGACGTCGGGCGGGATAATGTGCTCTATGTCCATGTTACCCTCCTCCCTTACCTCACCTCCACCCAGGAGCTAAAGACCAAGCCCACCCAGCACAGCGTTAATGAGCTACGCCGCATCGGTATCCAGCCTGATATTATTATATGCCGCAGTGACTACCCTATCTCAGAAGGAATAAAGGACAAAATATCCCTGTTCTGCGATGTTGACCGACAGGCTGTTATTCCCCTGCCCACAGTAGACACCATCTATGAGGTGCCACTGCTTCTGGAGGAGGAAGGACTGGGGCAACTAGTGGTGACCAAGCTCGGTCTCAAAGCCCGCAAGCCAGATTTAAGCCAGTGGCAGGAACTGGTCAGGCGAATTAAGGGACCCCTTGAGCCGGTTAACATTGCTCTGGTGGGCAAGTATGTTGAATTACAAGATGCCTACTTCTCAGTTCGCGAGGCATTATGTCATGCTGCCTTCTACCACAATAGATGTCTTGACCTGCACTGGGTTCACTCTGAGGAGCTAGAGAAGGATGGCACCGATACTCTACTGCGCTCAGCCCAGGGCATCATAGTCCCCGGCGGATTTGGCGTCAGGGGTATTGAGGGCATGGTCAAAGCCGCCAGTTATGCCCGAAACAACGAAATCCCCTACCTTGGGCTATGCCTGGGGATGCATGTTATGGTAATTGAGTTGGCTCGTTACGCCGTGGGCTCAACTGAGGCTAACTCCGCTGAGTTTGATGCTTCCACTCCCTACCCTGTCATTGACCTTCTCCCCGAACAGAAAGCAATAGAAAATAAGGGAGGCACTATGCGCCTGGGCAACTACCCCTGTCAACTGGTAGATGGCAGCCGTGCCGCTAAAGCCTACGGACAGAGCCTAGTCTATGAGCGCCATAGACACCGCTTTGAATTTAATAATGAGTTTCGTGATATACTACAGAAAGCAGGCATGATTTATAGCGGATTATCCCCTGACGGCAGACTGGTAGAACTGTGCGAGCTAGCCAACCATCCGTGGATGGTGAGTTGCCAGTTCCACCCTGAATTTAGCTCTCGCCCTGGTCGCCCCCACCCTCTATTCCGCGATTTTATCGGCGTGGCTAAGGATATATTACGGGAAGGGGCTCAACCGTCACTACCCCTTTCCCCTTAATTAAAGGGCAAAAAATTAAAGTCAGATAGCGAGGACTAAATGCGTATCTTCCTAGACACCGCCAATATTGACCAAATCAAGCAAGCGGCTAAGCTGGGCATTATCAGCGGGGTTACCACTAACCCCAGCCTGATGTCCAAGGAGTCACCGGCTGACTACGAAGCTGCCGTCAAGGAAGTTTGCTCCATTATCCCGGGACCGGTTTCGGCTGAGGTATTGGTCGAGGAGGCGGGGCAAATGATTGAGCAGGCACGACGCATCTCCACCTGGGCGCCTAATGTCGTGGTTAAAATCCCGGCTACCACTGCCGGGCTGGAGGCGACATCAGTCCTGGCTAAAGACAATATAAAAATAAACTTTACCCTGTGCTTCTCACTGAACCAAGCTCTATTGGGAGCCCTGGCTAGCGCTACCTATGTTAGCCCCTTCGTGGGCAGACTGGATGACATCGGCCACGATGGCATGCAGGTAGTCAGAGATATTGTTGATGTATTTAAACACTATGAGCTCCCCACCCAGGTGATTGCGGCTAGTATTCGTCACCCTCAGCATTGTGTGGCGGCGGCTAAGGCAGGAGCTCATATTGCCACTGTTCCCTATAAGGTACTAATGCAGATGATACACCACCCACTTACTGATATCGGCGTTACCCGCTTCCTTAGCGACTGGCAACGCGTTTCACAACAGGGGGGTTGACAAACAAAAACCAGGGGGAAGGTTACATTATGAACATTACTGAATTAGAAAACAAGAGTCGAGATGAGTTAATTGAGCTGGCTAAGGAAACGGGTATCTCCAGCTATAGTAACCTCAAGAAGCAAGACATCATCATGCGCTTGCTCCAGGCACATACTGAGCAACAGGGCAACATCTTCTGTAGCGGTATCCTAGAGATTATGAATGACGGCTACGGCTTCCTCAGACAAAGCACCCTCCTGCCCAGCTCAAACGATGTCTATGTCTCCCAGTCTCAGATCCACCGCTTTAGCCTTCGCAGTGGCGATATAGTGGCTGGTCAGGGCAGGCCAGCCAAAAGTGGCGAGAGATACTACAGCTTGCTCCGGGTAGAGGTAATCAATGATATCAATCCTGAGCTAGCCAAATCCCGACCCCACTTCACCTCACTTACCCCCACCTTCCCCGACAAATTGATTAACCTGGAGACCTCAAGCAAGGACCTGTCCACCCGACTGCTGAACTTTATCGCCCCTATCGGTCGAGGGCAACGGGGCTTAATTGTCTCACCACCCAAAGCTGGTAAGACAATACTACTCAAAGCCATAGCCAATGCCGCCACCACTAACTATAATGATATTCACCTTATGGTGTGCCTTATTGGTGAGCGCCCGGAGGAGGTTACTGATATGAAGCGCTCAGTCAAAGGTGACGTAATAAGCGCTACCTTTGACGAGCCCGTAGAGAACCATACCCGTGTCGCCGAGTTAGCCTTAGAAACAGCCAAGCGACTGGTAGAAAGTGGTAAGGATGTGCTCATCCTCCTTGATGGCATTACCCGGCTCACCCGGTCATACAACCTAGCTATGCCTCCCAGCGGTCGCACCCTATCCGGCGGTATTGACCCGGCTGCCCTTCACCCAGCCAAGCGCTTCTTTGGTGCTGCCCGCAATGTGGATGAGGGTGGTAGCTTGACTATTATCGGCACCTGCCTTATTGATACCGGCAGCCGCATGGATGAGCTCATCTATGAGGAGTTCAAGGGAACGGGCAATATGGAGCTCCACCTTGACCGCCGATTATCAGAGCGCCGAATCTTTCCCGCCATAGATATCCAGCGCAGCGGCACCAGGCGAGAGGAACTACTCCTGGACGAAAATACGATAAAGCAAGTTTGGCTACTGCGGCGCATGGTGTCTATGATTGCCGCTAACTCGGTCCAATTTACTGAAACTACAGAACGAGTCCTCGACCGCCTGCGCAAGACAAAAACCAACGCCGAGTTCCTGGCTAGCCTCAGTAAGGAATTATAGGCAACAATTTCCCCCGCTTGACAAGTCAGTATTCTGTGCTATAGTAATGTGGATTATTGACCCCATTAGACTTCCTACCGGGTTGATATGGTATAGTGTATCTAGGGAAAGAGGTGATACCATAGCCAAATCCCTGACGGGACGCCAAAATCTTGATTTTTGTCCATTAGTCCCCAAGGGGAAAACTAATAAAAGTCTATGGCAAACTAAAAAGTAACCTTCTTCTCCACAGAAACAAGGGGCAGTAGGTTATATCTTTATTTATGGAGAAGAAGACTATATTTTGAAGGAGATTAAAGGTCGTTGAACAGGCAGATATTTAAAATACTGGGGGTAGCCATAACCCTGGGGATTGTGTTGAGCCTGGTATTTGCCAGCCTTCCGCTTAATGCCGCCGAGGAGAAGATAAATGAGTGGCAAACCTTTGCCTATCCCGATGCCGGCTCGGCTGGCGACTGGTTCAGGCAGGGTACTGCCGAGGATGACGAGCTTATATTCAATATAGGTCCTATGGCTCAGGCTATTAATGGCAACCTGTACGCCTATGTCCATACCGGTGATAAGCCGAGTGATTATCGGCTGTTCAAGTCCGAGGATAGTGGTCGCACCTGGGTAGCCACCGGCTATGAAGAACTAGACCTAGAGCTGAGTACTCCAGACACTATTGAACCGCCGGGAGCTATAGTTGATATAGTCAGCTCCAGCGTTGATGAGGATATCCTGTATGTCACCGACGGCAACTATGTTTACAAGTCAACTGACGGCGGTGATACCTTTGATTTTGTCGCCAGGGATTCCCTTGAGACGGCTTTGTTTGAACTTTGCGGGTGCACCATTGATAACGAACCCATTACCTGTATTGATGTTGGCTATGATGCCGACGACAACCCCTTTCTCTTCATTGGTACCAAGCAAGGCGTTAATAGACCCTCAATCAGCGGCTGTCCAACGGGCACCTTCCCAGCTACCGTCCTATGGATAGGTGAAGCCGGATATCCAGCTACCTGGACAGACCTAGACCTAGGTTGCTACGGCACCGGTGATTACGGTGCTTACTCTATAGGCTGCGCTCCCGACTTTGCTGACAGCAAGAAGACATTTGTTGTCGTCAGCAACACGAGCCAGACCCATGTTATCAGCACCATAGGTGTTACCTGTAGCTGGACTGAGGGGGCTGAGTTGGTGTGGAACTGTGTCCCTGACAATCATTTTGACATTGATGCTGCCTCCAGGATTGCCTTCCCTGATGACTGGGAGGACACCCAGAGCCTGTTTGTCGGCGTCGTTGGTCATACATTTGGTGGCGATGTCTACCTAGTAACCTCCGAACGGGCTATTGACCTCAATGTTAGGGGCATTAGTCTCGGCTGTAAAGGCTTGAAGTACGCCAATATTATCAGCCTGGATATTGAGGGCGACACCAATGAGGCGTCATTGATAGCCGGGGCTTACGATAATTATGACGGCCAAGACCCGACCAACGTCTACTGCAGCACTGATGGCGGCTGGAGCTGGGAGGAAAGCGCCAAAGACCCGACCGGTGACGGTATAACCTATGTATTGTGGTATGCTGATTCAGCGCTGGCAGCAACCAGCGGTTATGAATGCGCGGTATCGCTCTGCTGCGGCGAGGAGTTCCCCTGCCAATTCTGGAAACAGATTTCACTGATTAGCACCGATATCCACGGCGTGATTTACGGTGACCACTCACCGGAATACCTCTCCGATGAATCCCACACCCTGTTCATGCTAACTGAACGCAGTGGCACCCAGAGCCTGTTTAGGTATGATGGCACCTACTGGGAAAGGGTCTTCTGTAGCACCTTAGTCGACCATGATTATCCCCAAGCTTTCCAGATGGTGCTGGTGTCTCCCGATTTCCTGACCACCAACGCCGTATTGGTGGGTAACAGCGGTTTTGAAATCTGGAGGTCACAGGATGCCGGTTGCAGCTGGGGCATGTTTACCTTCCCCTGCTACCCAAAACCATATATTTCGGCAGCGGTGGTAATAAACGAGGATACCGTCATTACCGGTGGCGCTGGTCCTAATGCCGGATGGGTCTACAAGACGGAAATGCATGGCTCCCGACCCTGGAGTAAATACGAGGTAACCGGGGCTGGCGATGCCAAGTCATTTGCCCTGGAGCCAGGCTATGAGAACCCGGGTAGCATCCTGCTTGGTGATAGCCAGTCTCAGGTATTCATCTCCGAGGACAGCGGCGAAACCTGGGAATTGGTTGGGACGGCTATCGTTAAGCCAGATGGTTACGATACCTCGGTCGTCTTTGACCCTGGCTATGCCACTAACCATACCATCTACGCTGCTACCGGAAATGTCATCGCCCGCTGTGTTATTGACCCCGATGAGTACTGGGCCGACCAGGTGTGGGAGGACATTGGTAAGGCAACTATTGCCGGAACCGGTGATGTTTACCGGGGCATAGTGGCTGCCGGCGACACCACCCTCTATGTCAGTGACAGGGCAACAGTAGCCGATGCGTCTCCCCCGACCGGTATTGACAATGGCGGTGTGTCGCGCTCCCTTAACCCCGACGCCGAGGATGCGGCTGATGTCGTCTTTGAGCGAATAGCCAGCGGGCTTACTGTAGATAAAACAGAGCTAAGTGGTCTGCTGCTGACCACTGACGTCAGTGACGAGGGCTGCGCCGAGAATATCCTCTGGGCTCTTGATTTAGTGACGCCAACACCAGAGTATGATGGTGGTCAAATCGTATGGATTTATGAGGATACCCTGGCGACACCGGTCGTCCTGGAAAGACCGGCTGACGGTCAGAAGCTGATGCAAACCGACCGGGCTACCCTTAGCTGGAGAGAGCTCTGCGGGGCGGAATGCTATGAGGTATGGCTCTTCCGCTACTGTCCCGAGTGCCCTGAGGAAAAGATTAAGGTACCCCTTGAGTTTACCTGCCCGGCTGATGACGCCGAGTGTACTACCGCCGAAACCTGCCTTATCGTTAGACCGGGAGACTTTGGACCCGAAGACGGCCTGGAAGCGGGCACAACCTACTACTGGCAGGTAAGGGTGTGTCAAGGTCACCCGACACTGAGCAAGTGGTCAGAGGAAAGGACATTCACCACCGCCCTGGTGGCTGTGCCTGAACTCTTAACGCCAGAATGCGGCGGTAAAGATATTATCCTTGCCCCCAACTTCTCCTGGACTGAGGTTCCCGAGGTTACCAGCTACGACATTGAGCTGGCCACCACCGAGGCCTTCACCGCCGGTGTGGTTAGGGGGTCGTCAACGGTCAATGCCTGGGTGGCTCCTGAACCCCTGGACTACGCCACAACCTACTACTGGAGGGTAAGAGCCGAAAGGGAGGATATCTACTCTGACTGGAGGGTATGTATCTTCACCACCATGGAGGAACCGGTAGAGGCGGCACCACCGGAGGTAGTTGAACCACCACCATTAGTCAACATACCACCGGGGGAAGAGGCAATCCCGCCCTGGGTATACGCCATAATTGGTGTTGGGGCTGCCCTGGCGGTGGTGGTGATTGTCCTGATAGTCAGAGCCAGGAGACCCCGGGTTTAGGCCTTTACCAGATAATCCGCCGCAATTGCGGGGCTCTCTTTTTTACCACCAACCTTATCGCTAGATTGTTTACCAACCCCTCACCCTTTACCCCACTCTCCTTCATAAGGGGAGAGGGAAGAGAATTATGATATGAACATCTTCTTATCATGACGAAGCCCCACTCTAATAAAATACTAAATCCTAAACACTAAACTTTGAAGTAGCAGGAAAGGGGAGTTTAAGAGGGGCGGCGCCCCTCTTTCTAACATTCTTCCCCCTCATGATAGGAATATATATCCATATTATGGAGGGTCAAAGGGAGGCTTCGCCTCCCTTATATAATTGCTTCCCCTTCCCCTTATCAAGGGGAAGGGGATAAAGGGGATAGGGTTACCAATAATATTACCAATAAAAATCTAATGGGGTGAGGTAGATAAAGATAAACGATATTGACTTCTAGCTTACCGTCAAGTTAGAATTCGCTATGGTGCTCCCCATTTGAGTCCAGCTATCCCGAAGGAGGTAGATTATGTTTTTAAGGAAACGTAAATTAGGTCGAGGTGTGGCTGTTGTAGGAGTCGGGATAACGAAATTTGGAGTCTATCCCAAAGGAGTAAAAGCCTCAGATTTGTTTGTAGAGGCTTTTGATGAAATGAAAAGGTCGGTAAATAAGGGACTTCGAGATGAAGATATAGAAGCCTTTTACATTGGAAATTTTAGTAGCGATATTTTTGAAAAACAGGTTCACTGTGCAGCTACAGTGGTCAGCCGTGTCGGTCTTGTACCTAAGCCAGCGGTTAAAGTTGAGAATGCCTGTGCCTCTAGTGGAGTTGCCTTTAGAGAGGGCGTTATAGCGGTAGCTTCTGGCATCTATGATATGGTTGTAGCTGGCGGCATGGAGAAGATGACTAACCTGTCTACTACTCAAGTGACTGAAACCCTTGGCCTCGCACTTGACCCTATTTGCGAGTTCCCGGCTGGCGAAACATTCCCCGGGATTTTTGCCACTATGGCTACAGCTCACATGGCAAAATACGGTACCACGGTAGAGGATTTTATGAGAATTGGTATAAAGAATCACTATAATGCTGGCCTTAACCCAAAGGCACACTTTGATGTTTCCGTCAAAGATTTTATGAAAAGACGGGCGGCATCAGCGGTGAAAAAGGGTCTGCCTGAGCCTCACTGGGCAGATGAAATGGAGTTTCTGCATGATCCGGCACAAAACCCTATTATAGCCTGGCCTATGAGGTTATTTGACTGTTCTACAGTCTGTGACGGGGCAAGCTGTGTTCTCTTGGTCGCTGAAGACATAGCTAAGGATTTTACCGACAAACCCATATATGTTATTGGTACTGGCCAAGGCAGTGATTACCCGGTACATGAAAGGGAAGACATGACATCGATAAAAGCAACCAAAGAGGCAGCGAGGCAGGCTTATGAAATGGCAGGTGTTAGCCCAAAGGATATAGGAGTAGCTGAGGTTCATGATTGCTTCACCATAGCTGAGATCCTTAGTATGGAGGATTTAGGCTTCTACAAAGCAGGTGAGGCAGTCAGGGCACTCCGGGAAGGAGAAACTAATTTAGATGGAAAGTTGCCAATCAATATGGATGGCGGATTAAAAGCCAAGGGACATCCTGTAGGAGCCACTGGTACAGGAATGGTGGTGGAGTTATTCATGCAGATGAGGGAAAATGCCGGGCCAAGGCAAGTTAAGCGCAAAGACATTGATCTAGGGTTAATGCTCAATTTTGGAGCCCATGGCTCCACGGCTGTGGTTAACATTTTCGAAAGGAGATAATTTTAATGGCCTTAGAAGGTGAATTCACTAGAATAGCTGAAAATGAATTTTATAGTGCCGCTTATGAGCGATTCATTAGCCAAGGGAAATTAATGGGGTCAAAATGCAGGAAATGTGGAACTATCTATGTTCCTCCAAGGCCTATATGCCCCAAATGCCATACCCATGAGATGGAGCTAATGGCAATGAAAGGCAAAGGGAAACTTGCTGCCTATACGGTAATAACTGTTGGTCCTCCAATGATGGTTGAGGAGGGATTTAATAGAGAAAGCCCTTACTGCAGTGGAGTTGTTGAGCTAGAAGAGGGAGCGAGGATTACAGCTCGCATTTTGGGAGTAGATGTTACCAAGCCTGACCAAATTAAGATTGGGACACCGGTTACTGTAGAATATCAGGAGCGAATGCATGACGGAGAGAAGATGACCTTCACAGCCTTCAGAGCTTTATCGTGAGGTAAGCAGCTTTTCCACGTGTATCGGAGGTGGTCAGGGAATGGCAATGGTTATAGAGCGGAAGTAGAACTATTTTCCCCGCTTTTTATAGTCGGGGCACCAGGTGGCATTGGGGCGGTCTGGGTTGTGACACGCCCCACGCCAATTCCATTTACAGCTATCACACAGGAGAATATTCATTCCCAGCGCTTTCTTAATTCTGAGGCTAATCCTGTGTCTCCAGGGAGGCGATGTGGACTTCATCCTAAACCCTAACTAATCTGAAGTTAAAAATACCTTTTTAGTATATCAGGTTAGGTGCTCTGTAACAAGAATTGTGATAGGAATAAAGTGGAGGGAAAATAAGATGAAGAAATATAGACCAAGGTGGCTAGTAACGTTAGTTATTTTGCTGGGGGTGGCCCTAGTTACCTCCTGTTTGCCCGCTGATGAGTGGCTGGTTACTGAGGAACCACCGACTGAAGAGCCGACTACTGACCTTTCCTACCTCGTTGATACGCACCCGGCTGATGTAGACAATTCAGAACTTCCGATAACACCAGTAGATGAGCTACACACCACCCAGCCAGAATCGGTAGAGGTAGACATTGAACAGTACCGGCTTACTATAGACGGTGTTGTCGAAAACCCTCTCACACTGACCTATCAGGAGATTTTAACCTATCCCACAGTCACCGAGGTAGTGTTGCTTATCTGCCCTGCTTTCTTTGCCGATAATGCCGAGTGGAGCGGAGTCGCCGTAGAAACACTACTAGCCGAAGCCGGTGTCAAGCCTGAAGCCACTGAACTCGTCTTCCACGGTGTTGACGGATACCACAGCTCAATTTCCCTGGAGACGGCTCAGGAAAGCGGCGTTTTTCTAGCCCACACGGTTAACGGGCAGGTATTACCGCCAGAGCATGGCTATCCCCTGCGTCTGGTAATCAAGCACCACTATGGACTTGAGTGGGTGAAGTGGGTGGAGCGTATCATCGTCCAGTAGACTAAAGGCGTATGTTTCTTCTATGCGGTTAATTGTGATAAAATAAGGTGGTTCAAAATCAACTAAAAGGGAAACGAAGCAATGGCTATTCCTGAAGTCAAAAAGGAAGAACAACTAAATCTGGAGTCCCTTACCTGGGGTGACCTGACGTGGGTCAACATTGAGCGGGCCACGGAAAAGGAGACGGAATATCTGGCTCAAAACTATTCCTTCCATCCTTTAGATTTAGATGACTGCCTCAGCCGGATACAGCGACCTAAGATAGATGAGTATAAAGACTATCTGTTTTTAGTCTTACACTTCCCCGTATTCCATAAAGAGGCACGAGTAACTACACCCAGTCAGGTATCGGTATTTATTGGCCAAAACTATCTAATTACCCTGCATAAAGGGGGGCTTAAGCCACTGGTAAAGCTGTTCAAGGAGTGCCAGATTGATGAGGAATCACGGCAAGAGAATTTTAGCCAGGGTCCTGGCTACCTACTCTACCGCATAATTGATAGGCTGGTTGACTACTGCCTGCCAATCTTGAATAAGATTGGCGACAATATAGAGGAGGCTGAAGACCGTATCTTCTCCGACAGAATGCGGGGGGCAATTAAGGGAATCTCCACCCTTCGCCGTGATGTCATCTCCTTTCGTCGCATCATCTGGCCAATGAGGGCTGTTGTCGGTAGCCTGGAACCGAGAGTTCGCCGCTTTACCAAGACAGATTTGGCAGTTTACTTCGGCGATATGGTTGACCATGTAGACAAGATTTGGGATGGCTTAGATGAATACAAAGAGATAATTGAAGGGCTAAATGATACCCATGATTCACTGGCTAACAACCGCACCAATGAGGTTATGCGAATACTGACTATCGTAGCTACTATCTTCTTTCCCATCACTTTAATCGCTAGTATCTGGGGGATGAACATTCCGTTACCATTTAGACAATCAAGCTACGGCCTCGTCTATATAATCCTTATCATGCTAGGTATCATCGGTGGTATGCTCTACTTCTTCCGTCGCCGGCACTGGATCTAATAATGAACGTTCAAGTCCTGGGTGCCCATAACTGTGAATCGCAAAGCTCAAAGTTCACCTGCC
>Ga0315533_1001674_pt1 | contig 16560 bp, 15 predicted proteins | sample SalMarSW160130MG_FD_203081 | JGI IMG/M metagenome (GOLD analysis project Ga0315533, IMG submission 203081) | Salt marsh sediment microbial communities from the Plum Island Ecosystem LTER, Massachusetts, United States - Salt Marsh Sediment SW1601-30 ... | reverse complement strand
GAAAAGGGGAAACTAGAGAAGAGGACACCTCGCCTCGATGAAATTCCATTTCAGAGCGAAAAACAATACATGGCCACTGTTCACTCTAAAGACGGCGGAGGCAAGGTAGTCTATGTAAAAGGAGCGGCCAAGAAACTATTAGGGTATAGTAAATATCTGCTTACCGCGAAGGGTGTTGTTGAGCTTGGGGCGACTGAGACCGAAAGCATAACACAAGCCACAGTCTCCATGGCGAAAGATGCTATGAGGGTCATCGCCACTGCCTATATCGAACTTCCTGATGAATTTGAGGAGCTGAGTGATGAGGATATCCATTCCGGCCTGGTTTTCGTCGGGTTGATGGGAATGGCCGATCCGCCCCGTGAGGAAGCCAGAGAGGCGATACGATTGTGTAAACAAGCGGGTATCAGGGTGATTATGATTACCGGCGACCACGAGGTAACAGCGGAATCGGTAGCCCGCCAACTTGACCTGCCATCGGGGAAGGCCATCACCGGTACCGAGCTTCAGGCAATGAGCGACGAGGAACTGTCACAGGAAATTGACGGTATTTCTGTGTTTGCCAGAATCGAGCCCCTGCACAAGCTGAGAATAGTGAATGCCCTAAAAAGCCGCGGGCAGGTTGTCGCCATGACCGGTGACGGGGTTAACGACGCAGCCGCGATCAAAGCCGCTGATATCGGCATCAGTATGGGCATTACCGGTACCGATGTGACCAAGGAAGCCAGCGATATGGTCCTGGCTGATGACAACTTCGCATCAATAGTGGCAGCAGTTGACGAAGGCAGGGCGATCTTCACCCGGTTGCGCAATGTGATTTTCTTCCTGTTGAGTACCAATATCGGCGAGCTAGTAGCACTCACCTTGAGCGTGCTATTCGTGGGTAAAGCGCCCCTGCTGGCGGTGCAGATTATCTGGAATAACCTTGTGACCGATACAGCGATGTCTATTCCGCTGGCTCTCGAACCTAAATTTGGCGACGAGCTCAAGCAACCACCTCGCCATCCCGATGTGGGTCTTATCTTCCCCGGCCTGCTTGTCCGCGTTGGGTTCATGGCCTTGTTGATGGGTGTTGGCGTATTCTTCATATTTAACTGGGCGCAACAAACAGTAAGTCTGGACGAAGCCCGCACCATCGTGTTCGGGTCTATGGTAATATTCGAGTGGTTCCGGGCATTTAATGCGCGCTCCGACGAGCACACCGTCTTCAAGCTGGGACTTCTCCGTAACCGATGGCTGGTTCTTTCTGTCTCAGGAGCGATACTGCTGCAGCTAGCTATTATTTATGTTCCATTCCTTCAGGTTGCTTTCAGCACAGTCCCTCTTGGTATTGATAAGTGGGGCGTGGCTCTTCTAGGGGGAGTCAGCCTCTTCGCTGTTGACGAAATACGAAAGGTTATATTCCCTCGATTATTCAGTTTCGGCAAATGGAGACCGCTGAAAGAGAAATAGAAAGACTCGATTAGCAGGCTCAAATCATAATTTCAAAAAAACTGGTACAACTCTCCAGCGATGCCGAGGATGGCGTTTGCCGTGTCCGTTCCCCCATCAAACAAACTAACGCCTTGTGTAGCCTGAAGCCACTCCCAAACGCTGCAAATTCCAGGGACACCATGCCAATTAGGCCTACTACAAATCGGGTATTATGTTCCCGGAATACCAATGCCTTCTTAAATATTAATGTGTTTATTGTTTATCTCGGGATCCACAATCCGGGAGGTGGACGAATGGCATCCATTTGGATGACTTGCTTAGATATAACGTCAAAGTAATGTCCGGCTGAAATTGGTATAGCAAGTTGTCCAAACTTACCAAGCGTTACTTTGTAGGTCATAACACCAAAAAACTCTACAAAACCTTCAATTGTAGTACCATCTGCTGCTAGTTCTACGGCTACGATATGCCCTCGCCGGCGTGCAGCTTCTTCACGGTCTCCGGAGATTTTCATTTGGGGTATTTTTTTAACCCAGATGGTTGCCTCAGAGCCTTGGCGTATGAAAGCTCGAGTTCGGTCAAAAATTGGCTGTAGAGCAAAATCGCGGCTCATCTTGTATGCCAGATAGTTAAAGGCTATTTTTGCTATCGCTCTGTATAGCACAATATCTTCCATAACAGCGTCAACTACAACAAGTACTCGCTGACCAGCTTCGGTTTCATCAATCGTATCCAAGATCTCGACCCCTAACTTCAGGTTTGCCAATGCTCGCTGAATACGCTCTAGGATATGGACATTGCTGTATGACAAGATTACTAGTTGCTGGCGGTCTATATCATCTGATTTATTCCACTCGCCGCTTTCTAGCGCCTCGAGGCTAACGAATTGCTTTTTATTGCTAGAAATACTCAGATACGTGATACCTGGCGTGAAAATCAGTCCCTCACCCTCTGGTGTCTCAACAAATTCTGCTTGTCGAAGATTTGCCTGGTCTGGAGCACGTGCAGACAATTTAACACGCTCTCGGTCAACATCTTTGAATTTTTTTAAGGGTTTGACCCCTCTAAAATATCGTATTGCACCTTGCATACTGCCTCGCGCAAGCCTGTTGTCTAGAGTATTCCCAAAATATTGGTTACACTCCTTGCATACCGCATCATGCAAGACTAGTGTGTCCTTGAATTTTCCAAACGCTTCTGGCAATACATGCTCACGGCCAAAATCGCTGGCGATCTTTTGTGTTTTGCAATAGATGCAGGTAATATTCATAGAGCTTCATGACCTGGCTTGTAGTCTTGGCTTGGTAAATTTCCTCTCATCTATATTGGCTCACATTCACATATTACTTTTGCTTTTAATCATAGAGGTCCAATGACACTATACCAATTAGGCCTACTACAAATCAGGTATTATGCCCCCAGAATACTTCATTATACTGGGATTGACTAATTATTATGCTAAATGTATTCTGGAAACAGCCGTGAATGCTGAATCGATACTCGTCAAACTTATCAAGCCTGCCCAAAAAACAACAGGCCTGCTTCGGTTTCTGACTTCAATCAAGGCCTTGTTGATTTTCCTCCCCCTTGGATTAGCAATTTGGGGAATTTGGGTGGCTCCACAATTAAATATACTGCCTACCATCGTTATAGACAGTAATACCCCTTATCTTCTTTCTGCTATTGCCCAATCTCTGGCTGCGGTTCTTGCTTTGGTTTTCACTATTTCACTGATTGCTGTACAACTTTCCTCTCGCTATTCATACCGCCTTCTAGCAGATTTCTTTGATCCATTTACCATAGCTTATATGCTACTCTTTATCATTGCTGTAATCTTGCCTTTCTGTCTCCTTGCTAACCCAAGCCTCAACGGTCTCAAACTATCCATTGTGTTGGCAGCGGTTTGTCTGGTCTCACTAGTTCCATACTTCCTTGGTTTTAGAGAAAAGCTTTCCCCTGAGCATATGCTCTTGAACCTTAAGAAACGCGCATTAAAGCAACTTCTCGCTAATCCAGAGATGGAGCCAGCAAGTGTAATCACCATAGATAACACCATCATGAGCGCTTTTGCTCTCAAAGACTACGATACCTTTGGCAAGGGGGTGGAGGTTCTTGCTGGTCTAGCCCTTGAGGCTGGGAAACGGGAATCTGAGGAAGTAACTTTCAAATGCATTGCGTCTCTCTATGATAGACTTGAAAATATAGCTTTGGTTACTATGGAAGATCTTAGAGCACCCAAACAAGTAGTGCAAGAATTAGGCCGTACAGGCATGAATGCAATCCGTAACGGATTGGTGGAGGAAACAGATATAATTGTTTCCCGCTTATGGGGATTAGGTCTGAACGCAGTCAAGAAAGGTTTGGATGACGTTGCGGGCTTCAGTGTCATATATTTGGGTCTTGTAGGCTATGAAGTGGCTGATAAAGGTTGGAAAGAGACAACAGCTCATACTACTGATTGCTTAAATTATATTGGAGTTGGGTCTGCCAAGCAGGGTATGTCTTATGCTTGTAGCGAGGCTATCACATTCCTCGGGAATATCGGTCTGCGCAGCTTAAACACAGACTGGGAAAATTTGGTAAGGTATGTTGTCCGCTCTTTAGTGGGAATTGGTGTCGAGGTCAAAAAGATAGAGCTTACAGACGAAATAAAGGAGGTAGGTTATCGGCTTGTAGAGCTTGGCGCATGTGCACTTCACAAGAGAGACACGGAACTGTCAACGGAGATAGCTGATGCTCTCAAACAAGTGCACGATACCACACTCGTTAATATTCTCCCCTTCGCTTTTTGGAAAGCGAAAAACTATGCGTCAGTTAACAAATACTATACGGCGACTAAAGAAGATTTAGACGAGTTTGCCAAATTATTCCAATGGCCTGAGGGCAATAACAATGTGGGGTAATAAAAGCAAATTCCAGGGACACCATCCTTCACAAGGTGAAGGATCAAGCCTACTACGAATTAGATATCATGTCCCCACAATGATCAAGCGGAAATAAATTTGAGAAGGTGGCATAATTAATAAGCTAAATCAGGATGAAAGCATTAGTGCAGCGGGTTTCCCGAGCCTCAGTGAGCGTCAATGACGCTATTGTAGGCGAGATTGGCCGGGGGCTGGTGGTGTTTCTGGGCGTTGCTCAGGGTGATTCAAAGGAAGATGCTAGTTACCTGGCAAACAAAGTTGTTAACCTGCGTATTTTCGCCGACGAGTCAAGCAAGTTTTCCCTCTCCGCACTGGAAACAAGGGGAGATATTCTAATAGTAAGCCAATTTACTCTTCTGGCTGACTCACGCAAAGGGAGGCGACCCAGCTTCACTGAGGCCGCCCCACCGGACCTGGCTGAGGAATTATATGAGTTTTTTGTGGAGCAAGTCCGCACCACAGGGCTCAAGGTGGAAACCGGGCTCTTTCAAGAGCATATGCTGGTGGAAATCTATAATGATGGGCCGGTCACCATATCGCTGGAAAGTAAGAACAAATAGAAGTCAAAATGCAAAATGGAACTTTGCGAGATTGCTTCGGGGCTTTCGCCCCTCGCAATGACAGATGGGCTTGTGATGGCATTTGCAACTTGTCGCAATAATTTTGCTATTTTGCTATAATATCCTCCGGCAATGAGCTGCCACGAAGTTCTTCAAGAAAAGGGGCACCGCTTAACTCCCCAGCGCATGCTGGTCATTGAAGCACTTCATAATGCCGACCAGCACATCAGCGCTGAAGAGATCTATGAGCATTTGCACAGTCGTTATCCCTATGCCAATATATCCACTGTCTATCGCACTCTGGAGCTGCTGAAGAAATTAGATTTAGTTACAGAAACCAACTTTGGCGAAGGACGTGTCCGCTATCATGTCGCCGAGAAGGGGCATCACCATCACCTCGTTTGCCATAGCTGCGGCAAGATAATAGACCTGGAGGAATCTGCACTATATCCGTTAAAAGAGACCCTGCTTCAGAAATACGGCTTTGATGCTGATTTAAGACACCTGGCCATTTCAGGAGAGTGCCGTAGGTGCCGTGGGGAAAAAACAAAGCCTGACAAATCATGGTGAAAAAGCATTGCTATGGATGACATTCAAGAAAAACTGCAAATTTTGCTTGACTATTGGATTGAACACAACAGCGAGCATGAGCAAGAGTTCCGTGATTGGGCTGATAAGGTTGCCTCGTTATCCCCTGAGGTAGCACAACAATTACGAGAAGCAGCCGCCAAGATGGCTGCGGCTAGCAACGAACTCATAAAAGCAAAACAGGCTCTGCCAAAGAGCAAGGGGAGGCACTAGGATGTGTATGGCTAAACTTTATGAGGCTAAAGAAGGCGACAAGCCAATTCTGGAGGATATCGCACGCCTGATAATTGCCGACCGGCGAGTAGAAGTAGAGACCCTCTTTGGAGAAAAGAAGGTTTTCCAGGGCAAGGTGCGGCAGATAGACTTCTTAAAGTCTCAAATACAGCTGGAAAAGGATTAATTTAACCCTAAGAGGTGGACTCTCATTCAACATCCCTTCAACATAAGGATTCTCTCCTTCATAACCTACTCAGCTGCTTCGTATTTCCTTCAATCTCCCCCTCAAAGTAAGGGGGATACAGGGGGTTATTTTCATAACTCCCCTTGCCCCTCTTATCTTAAGAGGGGTAACTTTAGAAAAACTTAGCTTTTACACTAGCAGAATCTTCTTGGGCTGCTTTGGTTCTTACTCAATAATGGCACCTGGCTGCGAATGCTAGTCCGCCAGATATCTGCGGGCCTCAGTCTCTATGATGCGATAGACCTCTTGTAGGGGCATGTTGCGCTCCAATGCGATGCGACGGCACTCTTCATACTCAGGGTGGATGCTAAGAATATCGCCCATAAAACGCTTGACCTTCGCCTTAGTGTGTCCTATGGTGGAGTCAAATTCAACTATTTCCCGTTCAGCAATGTGCCGGAAAGCAGGACTCACCCTTATTCCAAGCGTTGAAGTCTCTCGCATTATGGTTTGAGTCAAATCGAATTCGGCGTGTCTGGGGGCGAGAACACTCAGCATAACTGACGGACGATTTTTCTTCATCTGTATCGGCGTAAACCAAACGTCAAGAGCTTGCACAGTAAAGAGTCTCTCCATGAGGTAGCCGTAGATTTCCGGACTCATATCATCAATATTTGTTTCTAGCAAAACCAGGTCTTCACTACCGGCAGGTTCTATTTCTTCGCCAATCCAGATGCGCACGACATTGGGCCAGGCTTCGAAGTCCTTGGCCCCAGCCCCATAGCCTACCTTTTCTATAGTCATGCCAGGCCTGCCGAAGCTTGCCAGTGTGGTAATGATCGCCGCCCCCGTAGGCGTCACCAGTTCGCCCTGAGGTTGAGACTGCTTTGGGAAATCGACGATTGGAGCATTGGACATCGCCATAAGTCGCAGCGTAGCCGGAGCAGGCACAGGCAAGATACCGTGTGCTGTCGAAATACTGCCGCTCCCCAGAGGTAGCGGAGACGAGTAAAAACGCTCTATCTTGAGAGCATCGAGTCCGAACGCCACTCCTACAATATCTATAATCGAATCCACTGCTCCTATCTCATGGAAATGAACCTTTCCTAGAGGGACGCCATGGATTCTGGACTCGGCCTCACCCAGGCGTTGAAAAATAGCGCTTGCTGTATTCTTCACCTTCTTGGGAAGCTTGCTGGCTCCGATGAGCCTAAATATATCTTCAAGCGAACGCACTGGTTGGGCTTCGGTCTCATTCACTGTCACCGTGAACTTGGTGGCAGTAATTGTGGAGCGTCTCATCTTTTTTGCGGAAAGCTTATAGCCCTGGACAGCGAGGCTGCTTAATCCTTTTTTCAGCATCCCCAGGGGAAGCCCAGCATCAATCAGAGCACCGAGAAACATGTCGCCGCTGCAGCCTGAGAAGCAATCAAAATAAGCTGCCTTGGCCATGTTACTTTCTTCCCCCAGCATCCCTAATAAGCTCTTCATTTAAGCTGCCGCTCCTGTATCCGCCGAGGTCGATGGTGACATAGGTATAACCGAGGGCTCTTATCTGTTTAACTAAGTCTTGTCGTATTTGATTTTTCAGGAGCAACGACATGCCTTTTTCGTTAACCTCGATGCGGGCAATATTGCCATGATGGCGTAAACGGCACTCACGTATGCCAAGATCTCGCAGGTACTGCTCTCCGTCAGCTATCCTGCGGAGAGTATCCCGGGTAACAGGAGTGCCGTAAGGTATGCGTGACGCCAGACAAGGTGATGCTGGCTTATCCCAGTTTGGCAGTCCCCTTTTCTTAGATAGTCTCCGAATTTCGTCCTTGGTCAGTTCAACTTCACATAGAGGGCTGCGTATGCCCAACTCGGCTAAGGCTTTTCTGCCGGGGCGGTAATCACCAAGGTCATCATAGTTAGAGCCGTCAGCAATCCAGTCTAAATCCTCAGCGGAAGCAATCCCCTGTAGCCGTTGAAACAGCTCCCGCTTGCAGTAATAGCAGCGGTCAGATGAGTTAGCAACAAACTGTGGGTTTTCTAGTTCGTTAGTTTCAATCGTGGTAAAGCGAAAACCGAGTTTTCTAGCGAGAGTTTCTGCGTCCTCGAATTCATGGGGCGGATAAATTGGTGAATGAGCAAAGACAACCATAGTACGCTGTCCAAGCACCTCTCTGGCAACAAAAGCTAGGAAAGTACTGTCCACGCCGCCGGAATAGGCAAGAAGCACCGACCCCATCTCCGTGAGGGTCTCTTTCAAACGCTTCAGTTTCTCTTCAGCCTTCACTTGGGGCTTTCAAGCCACGATTAATCAGTCCGGCGATATAACCGGCACCGAAGCCGTTGTCAATGTTTACTACAGCCACACCGGGAGCACAGCTATTGAGCATGGTTAAAAGTGGCGCCAGACCAGCAAAGCTAGCCCCGTAACCAACACTGGTTGGCACAGCGATTATGGGGATGGGCACAAGCCCACCGATAATACTGGGCAAAGCTCCTTCCATACCGGCTACAGCGATTATTACTCTGGCTTTGCGCAACTGGGGCAGCTTGTCCAATAACCGATGAATACCCGCCACACCGACATCATAAACCCTTTCCACTTTGTTCCCCATCATCTCGGCGGTCACAGCCGCTTCCTCAGCCACCGGGATGTCAGCAGTACCGCCTGTGATAACGGCAACTCCCGGACGGGGAATGGTCTGCTTCCGGTTAAGAAGAATACTACTGGATAGCGAGTTATAAGTTACATCCGGTATTTTTTTCTTGACGGCACTAAACGTCTCCTGGCTCACCCGAGTTATCAGCAGTCGCTCAGAATGGGCAGCCAGCCCTTCAGCGATAGTCACTATCTGTTCCACAGTCTTGCCTTGTCCAAAGACTACCTCTGGAAATCTGAGGCGCAGGCTACGGTGATGGTCAGGTTTGGCACAGACTAACTCCTCATAGGGAAGGATACTCAATTCTTGCACGGCTTGGAGAGGAGATAATTCACCCGATTTCACACGCTCCAGGGTTTGCAGTAACCATTCGCTGGTAACCGGGGTTGTACCAGGTTGTGATTTTTTTGCTGAGCTTCGGGTCATAAAATGCTCCTACGCTATTTGCTATGATACAATACCTATATTACTTTATTGACATCATTCAAGCAAGCTGAGAGATGTTGTTCATTTGACTATTTCTACAGTTGGCCGCTTCACCAGACGCCTTAAGACATATTGAAAAAGAACTTGCTCAAATCTGTAATCCAGTGTTATCCATGTGGTCAGCCAGCACAGAAGATTGACGGGATTCTCTGCGGTGAACTATAATCTGGCAGCAAGCGAAGCCGTTTTTGGCTAGCAAATACTCAAGACGGAGGGGGTATAAGAATGGGAGTCAAGACCTTTCCAGAATTTAGTACATACTATCCATTGTTGCTAACACATTTGATGAAGAGACCGCTGAGCTTGTATCCGAATGACATTGGGGTTGTTTATCGCAATGAGAGCGGACAGTATTATCGTTTCACCTGGCGCCAATGGTATAAGCGGACTTGCCAGCTTGCCCACGCTCTCAAGGAATTAGGGGTAAATCCAGGGAGTCCCGGACAGCCTGGTGGTCGTCTGGGGGCGATGGCTCTCAACCATCACCGCCATCTAGAACTCATTAATGCTGCTAGTTGCATTGGCGCAGTTTCCCACCCTATAAACATAAGACTTTCCTTGGACCATATAGTGTACACCATAAACCATACTGAAGATGAGGTTATATTCGTTGATGATGTTATCATGCCCTTGCTGGAGCAGATATATGACCGGATAAAGTCCACAGTTAAGACTTTTGTGTACATATCAGACCGCCCCGGGAAGCCACAGACGAAAGTACAACCTCTCTATGAGTATGAAGAACTGATAAAAGGCAAACCTGAAGAGTACGACTGGCCGTATCTGGATGAAGACACCTATGCTGTACTTTATTACACCACAGGTACCACCGGTTTACCTAAAGGAGTGATGTTTACCCACCGTCAACTTTATCTTCGGTCAATTCATGTTGAAGCCGGTTTGCAGTTGGCTCCTAGACCGTGGGACATGCCCAAGGAAGTTCCTCCAGTTGAGGTGCTGCTGATCAATGTGCCTCTCTTCCACATCCACGCCTGGGGAGTTCCATGGCGAGGTTTTATGGCGGCGAGCAAGATGGTTTTTCCTGGCCGGTTCACCCCCCAAGGCTTCTGTGAAATTGTGCAGACGGAGAAAGTTACCCAAGTTGGACTTGTGCCTACCATGCTGGCTATGCTTATAGAGTACGAAGATATTAAAAAGTATGACCTAAGCAGCCTAGTGAGGATTGGTGTAGGAGGTGGTGCCTTGCCACCGGGGCTGAAAGCCAAAGCTGAGAAGTTGTTCGCCCATTTTACCGTCTCCTCAGGCTATGGCATGACGGAGACCGCTGCTTCGGCTATTGCAGCAACTCCCAAGCGGTATATGGTCGATTGGCCCAAGGAGAAGCTCGATCAGGTAAGAGTTACCACTGGCTTGTCCACCTTAGGGATTGAAGCACAGGTTGTCGATGAAGACGGGAAACCAGTACCTCACGATAATGCCACTCTGGGGGAGATAATCCTCAGGGGACCATGGATTATGGGGCAATACTTTAAGAACCCGGAGAAGACTGCTGAGACTTGGCGAGGTAGCTGGTTCCATACTGGAGATATGGCCAAAGTGAATGAAGAAGGCTACATTATCATTGCCGACAGGATAACCGATGTAATCAGAAGTGGTGCCGAGATGGTACCCACTGTACTGCTGGAAAATATCGCCGCGACTTCAGATGATATTTTAGAAGCGACATTTGTGGGGGTGCCTGATGAGAAATGGGGCGAGCGGCCGATGGCTATCGTTAAGCCTGTGCCTGGTGCTAATGTAACGGAGGAAGGTTTTTGCAAGTTCCTTGAGCAGGAGGGGTTAGCAAAAGGCAAGATAGCCAAGTGGATGATGCCTGACTACGTAGTTATTTGTGACGATATACCCCGGACCAGTGTGGGGAAATACGACAAGATAACTATTCGTAAGAGGCTAAATGAATTCCTTGCCAAGGCAAAGATCATGCATTAACCTCGGCTATGAGGATTCTCAAAAGGCTGCCTCGGCTTTAATGCTTGCCTGAACTTCACAGAAGGCGATTGCTCACATGTTTTCCGATATGAGCACAAAATATTGACAATTTTTTAATTTTTTGTTATGCTGCAACTTATTGCAACAGCATTTGATTGCGACATACTCAAGAAATAATATGCTCCAAATCATACATAATTGGCCCGTCAGAGATTCTATGCCTTATCAGCCTGTAGATATTATTTTTTTACCTTGATATTGCAATTAGTCGCACATGCAAGGAATATCAAAAGGAGGTAAAAGCAATTTGGAAGATAAGTTTGTACAGAATCCAAGATATGTCATCGAGGACGCTATAAAAGCGCGCGATTTGCCCAGGTTACTAGCAAAAGCGGCAGAGTTACACGGGCATTTTTGCCCTTTTCTGGCCCTGGGAGTAAAGGCTGCCGTTCAGGCAGTGAATGAACTGGGTGTCAGTTCTACTGGCATGGAGGAAGTAATCGCCATTGTAGAGACTAACAATTGCTTCAGCGATGGCGTTCAATTCGTTACTGGTTGCAGCTTTGGGAATAATGCACTTATCTACCGCGACTACGGCAAGACTGCCTTCACTCTAGCCAAAAGGAATGGTGAAGCAGTCAGGGTGTCAGTTAAGGACATCGGTAGGTTGTTGGAAGAACGCGAACCTGAAGCCCAACGCTTGTTCCAGAAAGTGGTGATTGAACGCAAGGGGACAAATGAAGACCAACGAAGACTGAGAGAGAATTGGCGTCGGATTGGTTTCAAGATGTTAGATATTCCCGATAATGAGCTTTTCGACGTCACCCGGGTGGCTATTCAGGTTCCAGCTTATTCTCGCATCTTTGCCAGTGTGAAGTGCAGCATCTGTGGGGAGAATGTTATGGAACGCAGGGCTAGAGTACAAAACGGCCAACCCGTGTGCATACCTTGTTCCGGGCAAGAATACAACCAACTCGCTGGAGATGGCATATCGTTAGCTAGAAAGGATAATTAAGATGCCACAGTTAAAAACGCGAATATCCTTTCAGAAAGCACTCCTCATCCTGTTACCCTTAGCCCTGGTATGCTGTTTACTGGTTGTCTTTTACGGCGGATGTGGGCAGCCATCGGAGTCTACTTCCTATGCTATAGCGGATTCTACAGGAGATTGGGGTTATCCTTCGCCATATACCCACTATTCCAGAGGTCCGGGATATGTAAGGATGAGCCTTATCTTTGAAACCCTTGTCTGGAAGGACGATTCTGGTTTTATGCCGGCATTAGCTACGGATTGGGAATATGTTGAAGAGGAAAATGCCTATATTTTCGAGCTGCGTGATGACGTTACATGGCATGATGGTACAAATTTCACAGCCGAGGATGTGGTTTTTACCTTTGAGTACACTAAACAGCACCCATATCAGTGGGTTGACTCTAGCCTTGTCGAATCGGCTGAGGCAACCGATGAGTACACGGTAAAGCTGTACCTAAGCCAACTTTATGCACCCTTCTTCCAGGATGTCGCTGGAACCCAGCCCATAATTCCCAAACATATCTGGCAAAATGTCACTGAACCTGAGAGGTTCACTGACGCACAGGCAGTAATTGGAACCGGGCCCTATACGCTAGCTGACTATAGCCAGGAGCATGGCACCTATCTCTACAAGGCCTATTCCGATTATTACCTTGGTAGGCCCGCTGTGGATGAACTCAAGTTTGTAAAGATAAGTGCAGCAATGATTCCATCAGCATTAGAGCAAGGTGTGGTAAATGCTGGTGATGCACCGCCTGAAATCATCTCTGAACTAGAAGGAGCGGGGCTTACCATAATTACAGCCCCCTATGCCTGGAACGCCAAACTAATGATAAATCACCAAAAGGAACCTTTATCTTCGAAGCAATTCCGACAGGCCTTGGCTTACGCCATAAACCGGACAGCTTTGGTGGAGATTACCCAGATGGGTCATGCCCTGGCTGGCAGCCCAGGCATGATGCCTCCGACTAGTGACTGGTACAACCCCGACACGCCACAGTATGAGTATGACCCGGCCAGGGCAAAACAACTTCTGGAGGGACTGAACTATACCTTGGAAAATGGCTATTTCATTAAGGACAGCGAAGAGCTAAAGCTGGAGCTTATAGCTGAAGCTGATTTCAAGGAGGTTGGACAGTTTGTCAAAAACCAATTGGAGGCAATGGGCATAAAGATAGAATTCAGCACTCTGGAAGCGAAGACGGTTGACGCCAGGGTAGAGGCCTGGGATTTCGACCTTTCTATCTATGGGCATGGAGGGCTTTATGAACCTTCCGTCTTGCACACTGTGATTGTTGAGGAAGGCTTTAACAGCGCCCGCTACCATTCAAATGAAACGCTAAACCAGCTACTCGAGGCTCAGTTAAGTGAGATGGATGCTGGAGAGAGAAAGGAACTGGTATGGCAAATTCAGGAGATTTATGCTGAGGATTTACCGGCACTCACCCTCTACTATCCTAATTGGTACTGGGCGCACGATGGCAGCGTACCCTTGTATTACACTATGGATGGCATATCCAGCGGCATACCCGTTCCTTTGAACAGAATGTCCTTTGTGAAATAGCCGAGGAGGAGAAATGGAATTACTAGAGAACGAGTCCAAAGGCGAGCCTGCATATGACATGCGGCTGAGGCCAGTAGGGGTAGTAAAAAGCCCATTGAAGGAGCTAAGGCTGGTGGCCAACCCAGGCGATTTAGAATGGCGGCCAAGAGTAACAGGGGCAAGAGAAAGCCGAAGGGTAGTAATATCCGAGCTTGTCATCGACAGTAAGCTTGCTGGTATTCTTGATGGTATAGAAGACTTCTCTCATCTTCTGGTACTCTATTGGGCCCATCGTGTTCCCCCTGAAGGTCGCTCCCTGCTTAAGGCTCATCCCATGGGAAGAAAGGACCTACCGTTGGTGGGTATTTTCTCTACCTGCAGCCCAGCGCGTCCCAATACTATTTGTGCCACAGTGGTGCGATTAATGAAACGCCAAGAGAACACTCTGATAGTAGAAGGACTTGACGCCCTCGATGACAGCCCTATAGTAGACATCAAACCTTATAACCCATACTACTATGTCACTGGTGATGTGAAGATAGCCGACTGGATGGAACGAATTCATAGAGAGTTCGCCGAGGACTCGATTGCATGTAGTGACAACAAAGAAACCTAGCAATCTCAGGGAGACCATAACGAAATGTTCACCAAGCAGAGCATTATCACGTATGTTATAGCTTTCTTATTTATTCTGGCGCTGAATTTTTTCCTGCCCAGGATGATGCCCGGAGATCCTCTCATGGCAATCTACGGCAACGAGGCACTGATTGCCATGACACCGGAACTCAAAGCCCATCTCATAGAGCGCTTTGCTTTAGACCAACCCCTGTGGCAACAGTTTGGTGCTTACTTACTAGCACTGCTTCAAGGAGACCTGAGCTATTCTTACTATTACAATTCGCCGGTGTCATCAGTAGTCCTGGGAAGGCTACCCTGGACATTGCTGCTGGTAGGCACGGCACTCATCATCTCTACTCTTTTAGGCATTGTTCTCGGCATCGAATCAGGCTGGAGGCGAGGCAGCCGCCGAGATAAATCTCTGCTCACTGGTCTTATGACAGTCAGCGGCTTTCCCGATTTCTTCCTGGGGATTTTGCTTCTCATCGGGTTTGGCGTGACCTGGGGTATTTTTCCATTATCCGGGGCAATTACTCCTTACGCAGGACTGTCCGGAGCTGCCCTGGTGCTGGACGTTCTTCATCATCTCTTCTTACCACTAACTGCCCTGACTTTGTGCCATATTGGGGCAAGCTATCTACTGACCAGAAATACTATGGTCACTGTGTTGAAAAATCCCTACATACTCATGGCGAAAGCCAAAGGACTACCTGATCGGGCAGTAAGATACAAACATGCCGGGAGAAACGCCTTGCTTCCAGTAACTACTCAAACAGGGTTACAACTGAGCCAGATGGTCACAGGTGCGATTTTTGTCGAGATCGTCTTCGCTTATCCTGGACTAGGATACCTGACCTACGAAGCACTGCTGGCCCGAGATTACCCCGTTCTTCAAGGTGTGCTTCTAATTGTGGCAGTTTCCATCCTTATAGCTAATTTCCTGGTGGATTTAAGTTATTCCAAACTCGACCCGAGGATTCGTTATGCACATTAATCCTAAACAAGAAATAAGGCACAGTAAGTTTGCTATGTTTGGAATAGGCATGCTTTTGTTTCTGCTAATCATAGCCATATTTGGTCCTTTGCTGACACCATACCAGCCGAATACCCAAACTCCCTTCGCTTTTGAGCCTCCTTCTTTCAACCATTGGCTGGGCACAAACAACGTGGGGCAGGACATCTTAAGCCAGCTCATCTATGGTGCCCGGACTTCCTTGCTGGTTGGTTTTTCAGCAGCCTTTCTGGCTATCATCTTGAGTGCTATTATCGGCACTTCGGCAGCTCTGATAGGTGGCTTATACGATAAGATAGTTATGAGGATTGTAGATGCCTTCATTGTCATCCCCGCCATTATCGTCATCATTTTGGTAGCAGCATATCTCAAACCTAATCTCCTGGTACTGATTTTGCTCCTTGCGTTATTAGGTTGGCAGGGTGGAGCCAGAACAATACGAGCTCAAGCTCTTTCCCTAAAAGAGCTGGGCCACATTTCAGCGGCTCGGTCTTTTGGGGCAAGCAATCTATATCTAATATTCCGACATATTTTGCCTGACCTTGTCCCTATTCTACTGATGGGGTTCATTTACGGCATAAGAAGAGCTATTTTCATGGAAGCTGGGCTGGCTTTTCTTGGCATAGCTGACCCAACGACAGTCAGTTGGGGGATGATGATGAACGAGGCCCTCGACTTTTGTTACCTTAATGTATGGCGATGGTGGTTGATTCCTCCTGGAGTAGCTTTGTCTCTAACCATCCTTTCGGTTACTGGCATCGGTCACACTCTGGAAGGAGCCCTGGACCCTAGATTAAGGAGTGAAGCAAATGCTTAAGCTAGAAGCCCTAGAAGTGAGTTACGGCGAAAAGAAAATCCTCAATGGAATTGACCTGGAGCTCAAAGATGGGGAATCTTTGGCTGTAATTGGTGAGTCTAGTGCTGGGAAGACCACCCTTGCTTTGAGCCTGATGCGGTTAGTGGATGGTAGCGTCAAAGGGAAAATTTTGTTTAATGGGCTGGACTTACTTTCCCTTCCTGAGGAGGCAATCACCGAGCTAAGAGGCAATCGGATAGCTTTGGCACCTCAAAATGCCAATAACACGCTAAACCCAGTTCATACCATTCTGCATCAGGTAGTCGAGCCTATAACAGAGCACAAATTGAAAAATCGGCGAGAAGCCAGGAAACAGGCATCAATATTGCTAAATAGCTTTGGGATTCCAGTAAATCGGTTTTCTGCCTACCCCCACCAATTGAGCGGAGGAGAACAACAAAGGGTGTTACTTGCCATAGCTTCAGCCAATCAGCCTGAGCTTCTAATTCTTGATGAGCCAATATCTTCCTTAGATGCTCCAGCCCGGGCTGAGGTAATTGAG
>Ga0315533_1001671_pt1 | contig 16581 bp, 20 predicted proteins | sample SalMarSW160130MG_FD_203081 | JGI IMG/M metagenome (GOLD analysis project Ga0315533, IMG submission 203081) | Salt marsh sediment microbial communities from the Plum Island Ecosystem LTER, Massachusetts, United States - Salt Marsh Sediment SW1601-30 ... | reverse complement strand
CAATTAGAGGAAAGGAAAGACTGTTTTTGTTTTCAGGCAGTCTGAATAAAAGAAACATAAAAGAACTTGAGAAAATTGTTATAATAGAAAGGCTTGGAATTTATTTTGCCAAATTTGTTGAAGATAGTGTAAAGTTAAGTATTGAAGGAACCCAGATTCTCAAAGACCAGATTAAGGAGAATGTATTTGAACTTTCAAAAAATCAAGTAGAAGAATGGATGAAAGGCCAGGACCTCCAAATCAAAACCGGAAAAAGAGGATTCCTTGCAATAAAATACAAAGAGGATTTTCTCGGCTGCGGAAAAGCTTCAGTAGAAAAAATAGGAAATTTCATCCCAAAAAATAGAAGACTTAAAAACAGAGGAAATTAGAAAAATAAGATGGAAAAGGAAAAGAAAGTTTATAAAAATCAAAAAGAAATTTTAGAAAATTTTTTAGAGTATATTTATCCTTTTTTTAAGAAAACACCTGAAATAAAAGAAGCATATCTATGGGGAAGTTTGGCTAAAGAAGAGTTTGGAACATACAAAAGGCCTTATAATGGAAAAACAGAAAGTGATGTAGATTTAGTATTATTCTTTACTCCACAATCAAATATCCCAAAAGATTGGAAGAACTTAAATGATCCTCATTCATGGTTCAATGTCTATAAATGTCAGAAGTATAGAAATTTTAAATATAAAAACAATATACATAAAGTGGATTTTTTAGTAGCTCAAAAAGATAAATCAGTAAAAGATTTAAAAAAAACAAATAAAAAGATCAAAAGTAAATTCTTTAAAATTTACGAAAAATAAAATGAAACTAAACAAAGAAAAAATCATCAAGGCAGGAAAAATAGCATCTGAAGTAAAATCCTGGATAAAACCGCAGATAAAAAAAGACATGCTTTTGATTGAAATAGCTGAAAAAATTGAAGAAAAGATTGTTGAGTTAGGAGGCAAACCAGCTTTCCCTACCAACCTTAGCATGGATAATATTGCAGCCCACTACACACCAGGCCACGAAGATAAAACCCTAACCCACGGCTTGTTAAAAGTTGATTTTGGAATCCATGTTGATGGCTGGACTTCTGATAATGCCTTTTCAGTCGATTTAGAAAACAGCGAAGGAAACAAAAAACTCATTAAATCAAGTGAAGATGCCCTTGAAAATGCAATTAAATTAATAAAAGAGAAAATTTCTAATAAGAAGAATATTAAATTAAATGAAATCGGTGCAAAGATACAGAAAACAATAGAATCTTATGGGTTTTCTCCTGTGATAAACCTCTCAGGACACAGCATGTCAAAATGGGAACTTCATTCAGGAATAACTGTGCCTAATATTGATGATAAAAAAGATATTGGTCTAAAACCAGGACTTTATGCTATTGAGCCTTTTGCAACAACAGGTTCTGGTAAAGTTCATGATGGAAAGCCTTCAGGAATTTATGAATTAATAAGTAAGAAAAATGTCCGCAGCCCAATAGCACGGGAAGTTCTTAAGTTTGTAATAAAAGAATATAACACACTTCCTTTCTGTTCCCGCTGGATTGTTAAAAAACTTGGAACTCGCGCACTTATTGGTTTAAAACAACTGGAAGAAAATGGAAATCTTCATAACTTTCCCCAGCTTGTTGAAAAAATCTCTGGTGCAGAAATAAAGGTCAGTCAGAAGGAAGAAACAATCTTTATTGATGAAGACAACAGTATTATTGTGACAACAGAGTAATTATTTTCTATTTTCTATATGTTCTTTTAATTTATCTGTTAGTATAGAAAGTCCAATAGGTTTCCGAAAATATCCTTTAGCCCCATTCTTCAATGCCTGTTCCCCTATTTCACAATCTCTTCCTCCATAAAAAAGAAAAAAGGGGATGCCTTTATAATCAGGGTTATTGCAATATTTTTTAATAATTTCAAGTCCTCTAATTCCAGGCATATTATTATCAGTTATAACTGCTACTAATCCTTTAGGTCTTTCTTTTAATCTTTTGTCTAATTTAGTTCCATTTGAGAAATATTCTATTTTATAATCTAAAAGATCTTCTTTAGATAAGATCTTCCACATATTTATGATGGATTTATCATCATCTGCAATTAAAATTGTCTTCTTTGCCATTTCAAAATTCAAGAATTACCATTTATAAATTTATCCATAATAACTACTCTCAATTGGCACAGCTGTCTTTGCAGATTTTACAAACTTATCTTCCATTTTTTTGTAAACTTCAAGGACAGGCTTGCTTACACTTGGCTTTATTTTTCTAAGAGCTTCATCAAAATGTTCTGATCTGACAAATTTTGTATCTTTGTTTTCTCTCAAAGCTATTAAGGCAGATTCTCTTGCCAGAGCCTCAATATCAGCACCAGTATATCCCTCTGTTTTCTTGGCTATAGTCTTCAAGAAGATCTTTCTTTTTTCCTTAGTGAAAGGTTTTTTGCCATCACCTAAAGGTATGTTTTTTGTGTGTATTTCTAAAATCTGATTCCTTCCTTTTTCTTCAGGAGCTCCAACCAAAAGAATCTTGTCAAATCTTCCAGGTCTTAATAAAGCAGTATCCAGCATATCAGGTCTGTTTGTCGCTCCAATCACCAAAACATCGTTCAGGTCTTCAAGACCATCCATTTCTGCAAGCAATTGATTCAAAACACGTTCTGTAACCCTTGAACCTCCTGCATCTGACATGCCTCTTTTCCCTGCCAATGAATCAATTTCATCAAAGAAAACAATACAAGGACTTACCTGTCTTGCTCTCTCAAAAACCTTTCTCATTCCTTCTTCTGATTTTCCAACCCACATACTTAACAAGCTAGGTCCTTTAATCTGAATAAAATTTGCTTCTGATTCTCTTGCTACAGCCTTTGCTAAAAGTGTTTTTCCTGTTCCTGGCGGACCGTAAAGTAAAATACCTTTGGAAGGCTTAATACCCATTCTCTTGAAAACTTCTGGAGATTTCAAAGGCCACTCTACAACTTCTTGAAGTTCCTGTTTAACCTTGCCCAATCCTCCAACATCCTCCCATCCAATATTGGGGGTTTCAACCAAAACCTCACGCATTGCACTTGGTCTTACTACTTTCAAAGCATCAAGAAAATCAGAATGTCTTATTACCAGCTTATCTAAAATTTCTGGTGGGATCTCTTCCTCATCAAGCTTTATCTTGGGAAGCATTTTTCTTAAAACACTCATTGCAGCTTCTTTTGCAAGAGCTTCAAGATCAGCTCCAACAAAACCATGGGTCACAGATGCAATCTCATTAAGTTTAACATCTCTCGTCAGAGGCATTCCTCTTGTATGAATTTTAAGGACTGAAAGCCTTCCTTCTTTCCCAGGAACATTTATTTCAATCTCACGATCAAATCTTCCAGGCCTCCTCAAAGCAGAATCAATTGAATTGACACGGTTTGTTGCCCCAATCACAACAACATTCCCTCTTGATTTCAAACCATCCATCATAGTCAGCAGCTGGCTTACAACACGCCTCTCAACTTCTCCTGTAACTTCCTCTCTTTTTGGAGCGATTGCGTCAAGCTCATCAATAAATATAATTGCCGGAGCTGTCTTTTCTGCCTCTTCAAAAATATTTCTTATTTTTTTCTCAGACTCTCCATAAAACTTTGACATAATTTCAGGACCATTAAGAAGGATGAAATTTGCATCAGATTCATTTGCAACAGCCTTTGCCAAAAGTGTTTTTCCTGTTCCAGGCGAACCGTGCAACAAAACTCCTTTTGGAGGTTCTATTGACAATTTCTGAAAAATTTCAGGATACTTCAAAGGAATCTCAACCATTTCCCTTATTTTCCTTATTTCTTCAGACAAACCACCAATGTCTTCATAGGTTATTTCAGGGATGCTTTCTTCTGTCATTTCAACAGCTTTTGAACTTAAAGTAACCTGTGTGTTTTCTGTAATAATTACTGGCTGGTTTGGTGTTGTGCTCACAATCAGGAATTTAATTTGTGTAAATCCTCCAAGCTGGCCAAATCCCATATTACCAAACATGTCTCCAAAAACATCTCCTAAATCCCCCAACTCATCAGACAACAAATCTTTCCTCCTCTGAACACCTCCAAGAACAACAACATCTCCTTTAACAACAGACCTCCCAAGCAATCCGCGACGCAGACTGTCCTGGCCTGCCTGAACCATTATATTTTTCTGCGCAGGAGCTATCATTATTTTTTTTGCTTCTTTAATCTCTGCTTTGGAAATCTTCACAACTTCACCAATACCTGTTTTTGCATTTCTTCTTAAAATTCCATCGATTCTTATAATGCCTTCACCAACATCTGCTGGATAAGCTCTGTCAGCAATAGCAACTGTTTCTCTGCCTCCCTTAATTCTTATAACATCTCCCCTCTTAATATTAAGGCCCCTCATAACTTCTCCGTCTATCCGGGCAATTCCTTTGTAAGCATCATCTTGGTGCGCTTCAACAATCTTAAGCTGAATTTCTTTTTTTTCCGTCATTTTTTCTCCTTTAATTCGCCAAAATTTAAACTTAACCTCCCAATGTCCTCAAAACAAAGCTTTACCATATTATCCATAATTTTTTCCTGTTCTCTGATAAATGAAACAATTTCCTTCGGGATTGAGACAGCATAACTATTTCCCACTAGTCTCATTTTTACTCTGAATTCCTTGTTCTTAAGATTTATAAATTTGTGGTACTCTTGCTCATCTGCAGGATGAATAATTTTATAACCGCACTTTGGGCAAACCATGGCTCTGAGTATAAATCCGTTCTTAACCAGTTTCGCCTTTCTCATTTTCACATTGCATTTTTTGCAAAGAATTGTGTTATCAAATATGTCTGTCATTTTTTTGTTTGAGTATAAACAACCGTGTCTTTAGACACGGCTGGGTTGAAAAGAGGTGACTCTTCTTTTAAAAAGAGTAGGTGAGGATATACCTCTTGTGTATACACACATGGATATACTTTATAAATGTTTTGGGCTGAGAGGGCTTGCACAAAATAAAACTAATAGATTCCTAACAAACATTTTAAAACTGCTAAGAATTATTCTTAATAATGACTCAAAATAGAAAGAAAGAAAGAAAAAGAGTGAAAAGCAAAGCAAAAAAATTCCTTAAAAAATTATGGTGGACTCTTTGGGAAGATGATAGTCTCAAAGGTTGGATTTTCTCAGTTGTGTTTTTGTTTGTATTCATAAAATTCATCTTTTTTCCGTTTTTGGCTTTAACAACAGGGACGGCACTGCCTCTCGCAATTGTAGAATCCTGCAGCATGATTCATCAAGGGAACTTCTTTTCAGATTATAACGAATGGTGGGAAAAACACGAACAGGGATATTCCCAATATGGGATTGAAAAACAAGAATTCACGGATTTCTCTTTAAGAGGCGGATTCAATAAAGGAGATATTCTTTTTATTGTCAGGGCAAATCCTGAGAAACTTGAAGTAGGTGATGTAATAATTTTTAGTAGAGGATCAGGCCATCCAGTAATTCATAGAATAGTAAAGATACAAGAGCAAGAAAATGGAAAAATTTTTACAACAATGGGAGATAATGTCGGACAGGTACAATTTTTCGAAAGAGAAATAACTGAAGACCTATTAGTCGGAAAAGCAGTTTTCAAACTAGCCCCTTACGCAGGCTGGGTAAAACTCATTTTTTATGACTGGAGAAACCCGCCCTCAGAGAAAGGTCTTTGCTGAAAATAAAAACAAAAAACTATTTAAACAAGTTTCTTTTCAGATAAAACAAAATTAAACAAAAAATAAAAAATGGATTTCTGTCAAAAGTGTGGATCTATCCTTATCCAAAAAAAGAAGAGAAATGTATGCCCAAGATGCGGATACTCAACAAAGAATAAGACAAAGCTGAAGACTACTGAAAAAATCGAAGGAAAAAAGAAGATTATTGTCGTGTCTGAAAAAGATTCTGAAATTCATCCTGTGATAGAAGAAAAATGCCCTGAATGCGGAAACAAAAAAGCGTATTTCTGGACAATGCAAACCCGCTCCACAGATGAAGCTGAGACAAAATTTTTCAAATGCACAAAGTGCAGTTTTACCTGGAGAGATTACAGATAATCTTTTAAACAAATTTGTTCTAATAAAATCATGGCTCTGTAGCTCAGTCTGGTTAAAATGCTAACGCATAAACCGCCTGAGAATTATGAAGCCAAGGAAGGCTCTGTAGCTCAGTCTGGTTAGAGCACTGGACTCTTAGAAATATCTTGGAGACATCCAGGTGTCGGGGGTTCAAATCCCTCCAGGGCCATTTTAGGTATATTATTCAAGTATGATAAAATTATTAAACCTAAAAAATATTCTTTTATAATGCCACAATTTAATAAAAAAATTTCTTCTTATAAACAAAGATCTATTTTAGAGGGTCCTCTATTACTGATACCAACCAATCCCAAATCAGAAGATTATAAAGTTGAGAGGTTCATAGATTCTCCAAAATTTTCGGAATTAGAAATTAAGACTATCCGCTGTATCGGAGACATTGATTCTACAAGATTTTATCCTGTTGGAATTCTTGGCTTAGAATTAGAGGGGTTGGAGAGGATAAAAAACTATTTAGAGCTATCTTCAAAGGAATAATCACCCCCTATGTTTAAAAAATTCAATTTGCCTGAATCTCTTTAGAACTTTTTGATAACTGCCTTCTGCCAGAATCTTGCTTTTATCCTCGCTCAGAAGCCTGAAATTATAACCTGTTAAAGAGCCTTTTACATTCTCTTTTCCAGGATATTTTTTCCACCTGGTTTCTCCTTTCTTTTTGTATTGTAGAACCATTACCTTTTCTTTTTTCTTCGTGCTTCCTGAGCTTTTTTGATATTTCTTTTCCGGGCTTTCTTCATCTTAGATGTTGGCTTTGCTTTTTCAGAAACATTTTTTCTTGGCTTTGCCTTAAAAATATCTCCTTTGACTCTTCTTGGCTTTGCACCCAATTTAGAGATAACACTTTTTGATCCAGCACTTTTTCCAACTAAAATTCCCTTAGAAACACTTGCATCAGTTTTAGCAATAAGCCACGCTTGTGTATCCCACCCCCCTGTCTTTCTTTTTCCTGCGAGCCGTTGGACATGTCCTTTCCTTCCGACATCCTGCATTCTAAAACTAGAGAATTCTGACTTTGGTCTTACAACAATCCTGTAATACTTTCCTTTTCCGCCTGTTCCAGGCTTTTTCCTTGCACGACCATTTTTAACTTTTCTTCTTTTCATCTTAACCTCTTTTAATGATTAGTTTTAAGAAGAAATAAGTTATAAACTTTTCTGAAAAATCTCAGAACATATCCCCAACTAACAAAAACAAAAACATTTCGGGGCAGTAGTTTAGAATTATTTTATAAGCTCTTGAATATTCTCAATAGCATCTGCGACTTCTTTCCCTTTCTTGGTCAGTTTTATAATTTTTATCCGCCCCTTTTTTTCAAAACTAACCAGCTTCAAAATCTCAAGAGTCTGCAGGATCTTCACTGCATGGCTATAAGTACAGTCAACTTCCTTAGCCAATATACTACCATATCTCATTCGTGTATTCTTCTTCAAAGAAACCAACATTAAAGCAGGCTTTCTTCGAAAAAAAACGTCAAAGTTGTCTTTCATTTTAATTTTTGAATTTTAGTTTTTCTCAGGTTTTTTATTCTTTCCATAAGTTATTTTTCCTTTGAATATTCTGAAACACTTATGTTACAAAAGATATATTCAATTGGTGTTTTTAAATGTTGTTATTTTTAATTTTAAAATGGTAACAAGAGTTTGAATAATTAAGAGTTTCCATAATATAATTAAAGATTAAATAATCTTTAAGTAAAATGCCCAAAAAACAGAAAAAATCTCATGAAGAAAAGCTGGCAGAGAACTTCTTCCCTGTAAATCCTGAAGATATTAAATATGCTATATCTAAACCATACAAATCTCTAGACATCAGCTCCTTAATCACGATTGAAAAAAAGGGCAGAGAAACTAAACAGAAAACTGAAAGGAAAAAATCCAGAAAAAAAACTACATCAAGAAAAACAAGCAAAAAAACCAAAAAAAGCAACCTGAAATTTAAAGAGTTTAAGATACCAAAAACCAAGCTAAAAAAGGGCGGTTATGAGCTTGTTATTACAGAAAAACCTCAGGCTGCGTGGAAAATCGCTTCTGCACTGGGAAAGTCAACAAAAAAAGCTATTAACAGCGTCCCTTATTATGAAGTTGACAGAAAAGGGAAAAAAATTATTGTTGCATGTGCAGTTGGTCATTTATTTACTCTAGCACAAAAAAACTCTGGCTCAAAGATTCCTGTCTTTGACATTGTCTGGATTCCTAATTTCTATGTGAGAAAAAACGACTTTAGTAAAAAATATTATAATGCTTTATCAAAACTTATAAAGAACGCCGGGATGTTAACAGTTGCTACAGATTATGATGTTGAAGGTGAGGTAATTGGATTAAATATCATAAGATTTATCGCAGCACAGCCTGACGCCAAAAGAATGAAATTCTCATCACTTACAGAAAAAGAGATTAACCAATCTTATGAAAACAAAAAAGCAACCCTAAATTGGGGACAGGCAATCGCAGGCGAAACCAGGCATTTTTTAGACTGGTTCTACGGAATCAATCTTTCCAGAGCCCTAATGGAATCCTTAAAATCCATCGGAAAATTCAAAATAATGTCAATAGGAAGAGTCCAGGGGCCAACGCTGAGAATAATTGTGAAAAAAGAAAAAGAAATCCAAGCATTCAAAAAAGAACAGTACTGGCAGGTTTTAATTACCTTAGAAGACCCAAAGATGGAATTGGCCCATAATAGAAATATTTTCAGGAAAGAAGAATTAAAAAAGTTTGAGGACCTTATTGGAAAAATAGGCAAGGCAGAAACAAAAAAATCCGAGAAAGTCCTCCCGCCAAATCCCCCTTTCAACCTCACAGCACTTCAAACAGAATCCTACAGACTTTTTGGGATAAATCCCTCAAAGACACTTGCAATAGCCCAAAATCTTTACCTCACTGGTCTTATATCTTATCCAAGAACCTCAAGCCAAAAACTTCCCCCCGCAATAAATTACAAAGAAATCCTCCATAAACTCGCAAAAAAATACAATGTTGAAGATCTCATAACAAGAGAAAAACCTCTTGAAGGAAAAAAGATAGATCCGGCACACCCTGCAATTTATCCAACAGGAGAAGATAAAGGCACAAACATCCAAACTTTATCAGGAGACGAAAAAAGGATTTATGACATTATAGCAAAGCGTTTCCTCTGCCTTTTTATGAGTAATGCGATTGTTGAGAATAAAAAGATCAAAGCAGAAATTGAAGGCTTGACTTTCACAACAAAAGGTTTATCAATAAAAGAAAAATCATGGATGCAAATTTACCCTGTTAAAATTAACGAAAAGGAAATTCCTGATTTAAATGGAACTATTAAGGTTTCTGATTTAAAGATAGAAGAAAAAGAAACACAGCCACCAAAAAGATACACCCCTGCGTCCCTTGTCTCGCTTCTTGAAAGAAAGAATCTCGGAACAAAGGCAACCAGAGCCGCAATTTTAGAGACACTTTATCATAGAAGTTATATTCAGGGGCAAAGCATAAAAGCAACTCCCTTAGGAATCTCATTGATAAGCACTCTTGAAAAAAATTCCCCCATAATTATTGATGAATTATTAACCAAAGAGTTTGAACAGGAAATGGAATCTATTTCTACATCAAAAAAAGATTATACAGAAAAAGAAGAAAAAATAATTGAAAAGGCAAAAAAGACCATAAAGAATATCATAAAGCAATTTACAAAAAAACAGAAAGAGATAGGAGGAGACATTTCTCAGGCAAACCAAACTCTTATAGATCAACAGAGAGAAGAAAGTAAACTGAAAACTTTATGCCCTGTCTGTAAAAAAGGAAACTTAAGGATCTCTTACTCCAAAAAGACCAGAAGATACTTTGTTTCATGTAATTCTTATCCTAACTGTAAGAATACATATAGCCTGCCTCCTAACGGCCTTGTAAAAAGATCAAGCGAGATTTGTGAGGATTGTGGTTTTCAAAAACTTATGCTGATAAAAAAACGCAGACGCCCATGGGTCTTTTGCTTCAATCCCGAATGCCCAACAAACAAAAAAAGAATTGAGGAATACAGGAAAAAGCGAGAGGGAGAAAATCAAGGGCAATAAAATGATTTATGAAAATATAAAAAAACATCTAGGAGAAAAGTGGGAAAAGGGAAGTCATTAATTGTAAATTATTGTTAGGTTATATTTGCTATTTCTTACACTTGCATGAGGTACCAAAACATATCCTACTTCTAAATCAATTATTTCTTCGTAATCATTAATCCTTCTTTCATGGAAAATCTCGTCATGAGAATTTCTATTAAGCATATCCTCATATTCTTTTAGAGACTCAAACAAAATTAAATCCATACTTTTAGTTGAATTAAAAATAATTTTTGCTTTTGTAGGATAACTAAATCCTAATCCTTCAGAATATAATTCATAAGGGATAAAATAATCTTCTCTTAATTCATCTGAATAAGACTCTTCTAATTTTCCAAAAAGTCCTATAACATAACAAATAATTCCTTCTTCGTCTTCCTTGCAAGAAACTCCGACCCCTAAACTTTCCCAGTAGATAGGATTTCCTGCATCAAGAATAGCGGAACGATGACTGGGACTTGAAATCCATCCGTCCACAACATCAGATGCAAAAGTATCTTCTCCATAAAAATAGGTCTGAGAAAGAACTTCTGAGTAAGATAAATAAAAAATTTCTTTCTCTTGTAATCTTTCTACAGGACCATAACCCTCATATGGCTCATGAGCAAATAAATCTGTTTTGATCATCTCTTCAGCATAATCCTGAGCAACCAAGTCCAAAAGAAAGTTTCTTTTAACATTATCAATCCCATATTCATCTCTCTTCAGATTTATAAAATCAAAAATAGAACTCCTCAAAAAAGTTCCATTGATATCAGAAATATCTAACTGAGAAGAAATTATGTCTTCTTCTGTGATTGTATAAGGAATATAATACTCATAGTAATCTTCTTCATACATATCAAAACAAATTGAATACTCTTCACCTTGTTCATCTATTCCAACAAAAGTTAATTCTCCTGGACCAATTTTATTTTCAGAGATTTTAATTAGTCCATTATTTGTAGAACCCATAAACTCTCCATTGAAATAAATATCTCCATCAATTAAATATTCACCATTCAAATAAAATTCAAGTTCATAATTTGCAGGAATTATTAAAATAGCTAAAATTAACAAAAACAATACAACAAAAATTCCTCCAAGAATCATTAAAGTAGTTTGGATTTGTTTTTTCATTCTAACTAGATACCCCAAAACCCAAATCAATTCCGAAAGGATTATTGTTTCTTTTTGGAGCTTCTTTATTTTTATTTGTAGATTTATTAACCAGTTTAATTTTAAATTGTTGAACTCTAAAATTCATAGAATTATTTAATCGTTTATTCAACTTATGCAATAAATCATTTTCTACATATTTATCAATTTTCCCAACCAAAACAACAATTACTCCTTCATTGTAATCGTCTTCATAATCTTCAATTTGTCCCTGTAATCTATTTATTTGAGATTTAGTTTTCAAATCTTTTTTTAGTTCTATTCCAATTTGCGAATTTCCAATACCAATATCACACAAACTTCTACTTGCCTCTTTTTTTATTCTTATGTTTCTTTTTTCAGAAAAAGGATTATTTGATTGATTCAAATTATCATGTAAAAAATCCATTAAATCATCACGATATTTTAATTCATTTGGATATTCCCTTTTAGGTTTCCACTTTCTTACTAAATCTAAGCATTCATCAAATAAGCCTTTTCCGAACATCTTAAAATAATCAAGAAGAACTAAACTTAAAAATATTCCTAAAACCACTTCCCAAGCGTAGTCTGCGTTTTCATCTGCTCAAAAAGCAGGCTTTTTTTCAAAACTTTATCAGGATCAAATCCAAACTTAATCATTCCAATCTTCTTTGCACTTTCTATCACCTCATTAATTTCGGTAAATTCAAATTTTTTATTTTTTAGTGCTTTCCTTACTGACTCGCGGACAACCCATACTCCGAGAGAAGCCCAATAGCTTGGAAGTTCAAGCCTGATTGCAAGAACAGAAGCCTGTCTTTTAATTTTCGTAAGATATTCCAAAATAGGTAGTCTTGCAGCATAATATCCTCCTGAAGTATTTGAGGCATAGGTTTTCCTTCCCGAGAAAGATTCAAAATCTGTCGCAGCCTTTATTTCGTTTCCAGGATTCCACGAACTTCCAGGAAGATAAAGCTCAAATAATTCATAGCTCCAAACATTTGGGAAGAACATTATCAAGTAAGCATTCCCCATGAATTCTCCAAAAAATAACTCGTGGTTTTCAATCCATTTGTAACTGCGAATTTTTTCCAAAAGCTGTTTCCCAATCATATCATCTATAGCTGTTATAGACCATCGTGTAGGAACAAGCTTCTTGTCTTTTTTCAAACCAAGAACCCCAACACTGAGAATTTTGCTTAGAACATATTCATCAAACTTGCTTTTATACAATTCAGTAATTCCTTCAACTGCTTTTATCTCATCGTTCATAACCTTATCCAGCTTTCTGTGAACTTTCACATTGCTTGTGATTCTCGCTTTTTTTAAAGGAGCTCTCATTCCCTGCGGCAACAAAACCTTGTCTCTTTTTAGACCTGGAGCTATTTTCCTCCGCAACTCTATTTCAACATCAACAGGCTTTGAAGCTATTGCAAGCTCCTGAGCAATCTGGACAAATTTCTGGTTGCTTTTTCCGTTACTAATTCTAACATCTTTGACCTTTGTCTGAAACCTTGAATTAAGAAGATTTTCTCTAAGTCCAAGAACATCCCTGATTCTAAAATTCTTCTTTGCCCAATAATCTGGGGAATCATAAACCCATGCATCTTCATCTTTTTCCAGAGGGCTGAGAATCCCTACATTAACCAATGGATATCTCAGCTTTGAGCCAATAAAAACACTTGGCGGAGAATTTGTGTTTAATTCTGAAACCTTGTCAATTTTATCAAGATCTCTATATTTAAAATTAATCTCAGAAATCTTTTTTATAACTTCAAACCTAATATCCCTCTTAGATACCATAAAGAATCAAAGAGATAAAAGTTTATATTATTTGGGAATTACTGCAGAGTTTCTAAATTTTTGTGAAGAATTCTTCATTACTAGACTTTCAAAGTCAAAAAAACCTTTCCTCTTAAAAAATCTTATATCTCTCTCTATTAAATAATAATTTTCATTCAGAAGTTTATTTCTTAGATAGAAGATGGAATAATCGTTTGAAAGTAAACTTATAGGATTAGACATTAAAGCAAGAACTACTCCTTTAAGGAGTAAATCAAAATCAGTACTACTTAAAGAATATCTTTTTCTAGTTCTCTCATATTTATTAGAAAGCTCCTTATAGAATTTTTCTTCCTCTTTATTAAGGATTATTATTCTATTATTATCCCTAAAAGATTCGGCTAATCTTCCTTTATCTTTTTCTTCTTTTACAATAAGTCTACGAAGATCTAATAATTTTCTATATTTGCATCCTCCTTCTTCTCTGATTATTTTTCTGTAAGGATATGACCTCCCGCCACGAATCTCTTGCCTAATAAGTTCAGTTATGTAAAATTTGCTTCCATTTTCAATATATTTTCTTACTTTAATCAGAAACTCTCTATTTTTTCCTGTAAAATAAAATTTTCCTTTTGTTGAGGTATAATCTCCCCTGTTCCTTCCCAAAGGACTCATTATAACAGAAGTATCAACTAAAACAGGACAACCTTCTAAGGATAATTCTTCTAAAGTCTTGATTTCTGAATTTCTAGATTTTTCTGCCATCATAACCAGCCCCTGCGAAATATTCCCTTGTTTTTTATCTCAAAACTTAATTCTTTTTTTGGAATGCTCCTGTGCTTTAGGAGAATTGCTTTTCTTTTTCCACGGTCATTTTTTAGCTCAATAATTGTTTTGCTCCAGTATTTAAATAAATCACCACCAACAATATTTGCTTCAGGTTTAACCCCCTTTCTCCACTCCTCTTCAGAGAGAAATTCATGATAAACCTGATTTGTGATTAAAATAGGCATATTCTGTTTTCTTGAAATTTCAGAAAGAATTCTCATCTGCTTTGCAACTTCTCTATTCACTTCCCTGATTTTATTATCATCTTTTGATTTTTGTGCCTCGCCGAGCTCAAGCCTGTAAAGCATAGCCATTCCATCGACAATAATCAAACTAATATTTTCCTTTTTGACTCTTTTAAGCAGATTCATAAAAATTTCTTTTTGTTCTTCAAAACAAGTTGGATTCAAAATAAAGATATTTTTTAAAATTTCTTCAAGGTTTTCCTTACCTACAACCTGCTTCACTCTCTCAACACTAAATCCTCCCTCTGTATCTATAAAAATAACTTTCCCTCCTTTTTTTGCCATGCTGCATGCAGCCAACAAAACAAGATTAGTCTTCCCGCTTGCCGGCGGTCCTGCTGTCATTGTTATAACTCCAGACTCATAGCCACCATAAAGCCACTTATTCAGGTCATAACTGCCAGCAGATATTTTTTCTATTTTTCTGTAAGTCGCAAGTTTTTCAGATTTATCAGCCATAAGAAAAAAAGCAGGATTGAGTTAATAAGAATTATTGTGATTTCGAGGATGATAAATTTTTACCAAATTTAGCAATATATATCTCCTCCGCTTTTACAAGTTCATCTATAGATACACATTCATGGGTATACTTCGGCATAAAACCAAAGACAGGATGTGTATTTGCTTTTATTTTAATCCCACAAACATCCCCTTTTTCAACTTTATCAACTAAAAGATAAGTATAATTCTCATTTTCAAGACGATATTTAATAAAATCTTCGTGTTTTAAATTTTCTAATCTTTTTATATTCATTATAAAAATTAAGAAATAGGATATTAAAGTATTTTTGTGTTGTAAAATATAATATAAAGAGTAATATTTAGAATATCACTTCATGCCCTTAAAATCTTTCTCAACTTTTTCAAGATCTTTTATAATCAAAGCCATGGCATCATTTACAGCCTTTTTTATTGTCTTTCCTTTAACAGTTATTTTTATTCTTGGTTTTTCAGAAGGATGTTCCCTCTTCCATGCTGCAAAAGTCACTGCAGAGTCCTTATTAAGATAAACTCTCAGGAGTTCTGCAATAGTAAGACTTCCAACCTGCATCTCAACTTCATCCTTTGAACTTTTCAAGACTTTTATTTCCATAATATAAATTCTCGGAGATAGTTTAAAAAGATTGCTGTTTGGATTCTCTGTTAAGTTAATCAGGACAGCATAATATTCCTTCGGCTCCGCAGTAGTAATTTTCACAAACCTCATCCCAGCTACAATCGGATTCATAAACAGGGCTCTTGGGTACTGAACACTTTATTCCTCCGCCGCAACCATCTTCATCTGGGGTATAAATAAGGACCCGAGTTCCACAAGTCAAAGGACCTATATCCCCCCAGTCACCGCTTCCTGCTACAGGATTATTGTTCTGAATTTCAGATTTACTACACCAATGAGTATCTTGTTGATTCTCCTCACATTTATTATCTCCTGCATCCTTACTAGAAACATACCAATCAGATTCTCTATAACAATAAATTGTAATGTCCTGACAACCTTCTTCAATCAAACACTCAGAAGAGCATCCATCTCCATCTTCAGTGTTTCCATCGTCACATTCTTCTCCAGTATCAACATCTCCGTCACCACAATAAGGCTCTTCTGGAGGTTCTTCTGACCCTGTAGCACTAGATTTTTTTATTGTATATGTACCTGTCTGTGAACAGACTTGTTCATTTCCAGAATTGTCAATAAAATAAGATGTATATTCTAATTTATTTGCATTAGCTGGTCCAGAAAATGTTTCTGTTTTTGTAGTAAGTTGATTTAATCCTTCAAAACCGTTTTGGACACTGCTTGAATCTGTTTCATTAAGTAGAACAATTTTAATTCCTCCTATCTCTCTCCCGCCAGAATCTCTTCTAAGACGAACAGAATAACCCCTTTCAGAGTCTTCAATAACACTCTGAATATTTATATTAACTTCAAGGCATTTTTGCCCAAACTCAACTTGTTCAGCTCCGCCTTGGACTATGTTTCTTATCACAACCCATATAATTCCTGCTGATACTATAACTAACAGAACAATTATTAGTGTAGCCACAATAGCCGATACACCTTTCTTATCCTTTAAATCTCTCTTTTTTATCATCCTTATTCTCTTATAATAAATGAAGAGAGTATTTATAAATTTTCATAGTAAAGAAAATTTAATAAAATCAAGAACTAACTTCTTAATCTCTCATTTTTCGCTTTCTTTCTCTTCACCAACATCATCTTCATTAAAATCCTCGGCTTCTTCAAAATTGCCTTGCTCTATCCTACTACTTGCCTCTTCTTTTATTCTTTTAAGATCAGCGATTGTGATATTTTTTGCCATGACAGGATCAAATTTTATTACTCTTGCAGGTGTTTTTTCAGGAATCTTAGAATATATTTTCTCACCCCCAGACCCTATAATTTCATCAGGTTTTTTTTCAGTGTCTTTTCTCAG
>Ga0315533_1001669_pt1 | contig 16583 bp, 11 predicted proteins | sample SalMarSW160130MG_FD_203081 | JGI IMG/M metagenome (GOLD analysis project Ga0315533, IMG submission 203081) | Salt marsh sediment microbial communities from the Plum Island Ecosystem LTER, Massachusetts, United States - Salt Marsh Sediment SW1601-30 ... | reverse complement strand
AAAGTATGACACGCCAACATGTTCCAGGATTGTTCTTCATCCGGTAAAAGACATCTTTCTTTATTGTTGCCAGTTCAATCAGGTAATGATTATACATACTGTTGACTGTCTCAATTCCAAGGAATGGCAATGATAGTAACATCGTGAATATGTTCTCAAAACTATATCCTCTAAGCTTAAAGGGGCCCAAAGCCTTGCACAATGATGAAAATGTAAAACTTTTCAAAGAACTCTTTATAAAATCCGGTTCTACCCAGCAATGGCTAAAACTTGTTTTTAATTCTGATATCTTATGTATACCTTTGTTGTGGAGCATGTCTTTTTGTTTTTTGTTCAACACTAATATATTGAATATTAGTGAATTAACAAATTTTTCATGCTCCTTTTTCTAACTTATTTTACTATTTATCAACCATTTATATCATCTGCGAAACATTAGTAAGATATTATTTAAACGATGCGGTCCAATTGATGTAACCTCCTTTAGGACTGTCAATTGAAAGAGTTATTAATCCGTTTTTTTCATCTATCAATTTCCAATTTGCATTTGCATTTTTTGCTGTAAATTTTGATATTTTTCTGCCATTGGAAACTACAACAATCTTATAAGTCTCACCTGCCACCACATTTGATTTTCCTGATAACTCCCTTCTATTGTCATCCCATTTAATTTCAATCATATCCAGATATCCCTGCATGATATGCCTGTTAGTTGAGATAAACTGAGGATTATTTTCAACTTTATGAACCGATAACATGCGCGTTTCTCCCGGGCGCAATAATTGTTTTATTGTGTCTCTGCCTGATATTCTTCCGACAAAAATATCGTTCCAGAAATCATAAACGTAATAGTTGCTTTGTGCCTCAAGCCCTAGCGCACCAAATCCCGGTTCACCGGAACAAGCAATACTAATTTCTGCAGCAATGTATTTCCCAACCGGGGATTTATCCCTCCCTCTACCTTCATAAATCTCTTTATCAAGAGTTGTATTGTAGAAAGTAACCTGATGCCAGTTTTCATTTACAGTAAAATCATATACCTGCGGAAAAATTTTACCTGTAAATGCATCAACGGGTCTGGCACTTTGGGATTGAATGTGGTAAGGGAAAATCCTTGTAAAATCAAAATACTGCTCATCCGTCATTTTTGAAAAACTCAGACCTAATAAAAATCTGCCTCCGGCAATATACGACATTGTGTACATAGTACGCCATCCATCGCTGTTAAATGGGCTTGTATGATTTGGATTTTTTGCGTCTTTGTCGTAATTTACAACAACACGGTTTTTATACCAACGCAATCCATCGCGTGAAACCATATATGGATTTAATCTATCAACATCGCCCCAGGTACGTTGTGATGCAACCAGACCTAAAGAAATATCAGATCCCCTGGAAAGATTGCGTTCATGGATATAACTACCAGGACCGAGTCCCTCATACGCAAGCTGAAACATCTTGCGGTAAGCTGAAGCTGTTGTGGCGAATTTATCTTCAAATCCACCATCGGCAACCCATGCAGTATGTGGATAATCAAACATCATGCCTTTAATACCTCCCTCTTTCCAGTTTGCATATACTTTTTGCATATGTGCAATAAATCCCGGATCAGTAAAATCATAGCTCATCATAGGATTGTTATACGACCAGGTATCCCCCGCATCTCTAGAAAAGGCTCTCTGAAAAGAATTGTTGTATAACATATATTCAGGATACTGCAGACAGAAATCTTCTGACCTCCTTGCACTTTGTGAATACATGAAAGGCAATCCACCGAGATTAATAACAGCTTCACCCCATTTTTTTGTAGTTTCGTAAGGCGGTTTGTAACAAGGCCCTATATAATTTGCCGTATTAGCAATCTTTTGATAATGCTCATCATCCCACCATCCTTGTTGGTTATTTTTATCATAGTTATCGGGGACAAGTCGTATGCCAAGTCTCGAATATTTTAAAAAGCCTCGTTTCTTTGCCTGTTCCATTTCCCATACCGCACCGGGAGAATCATTACTTTTTGGGCCTCCTCCATATCCATCTATCCCGACATACCATAAACAAAGTGTGGGGAAATCATAAACATTAAGTCTAATATCCTGCGCTATTCTTACCGTTTGCCCGTATTTTTCTAAAGATTCCAATGGATTGGAAGTGCAAAAATCAATGTAAAATTTATCATCAGGAATGTAAAGGGTTCCAGGTTCGATTAATTTTCCAAATGGATCTCTGCTATAGAGATAAATTTGTATAGTATTATCATTCTTTCTTACCCGGGCAAACTTTTCAAATTCATGATAAGTTAGTCCTCCTATAACAAATGAATTTATTTTATTTTTGGTACCTTGTACGCAAAGTAAGTTATTCCTGCTTAGTAATTCGTTATTTGTAGTAACACCTGTATTTTCTGCACCACCATTTCCATCGAGTAAATAAAACAGCTCTTCTTTCCCTTCTGAATAGATTTTCTTACCAATAAGAGGATATAATCCTTTTATCCTGACAGGATAGGTTGTAACATTATTTACGCCGCAATTCAAAACAATAAATGTTTTATCATTGTACATAGAAACTTCAAAAATCACATCAGGCAAACCAGATTTTGAACCTGTGATAACAAGCTTTTTACCGATTCCGATATTATCGGTAAAAGGTTCTTCTTTCCAGGAATATCTTAAGAAGGTATCTAAACTTGAAAGAGATTCGATTAAAAAAGAGGCATCTGTTAAATATTCCTGCCCGGTTAACAGATTGATGGCCCTATAAGTGCCTTTATTCATATTAAAAAGTAACTCAGTAAACTCATTTTTAATTGATAGCTGTGTATTGTTTTGTTGAATAACAACTTGTGGAAGTATTGAATTTACCGTCAACACAAAGCACATTAAAGATGATTGTAATTTTTTCATGTGTAAATAATTTTTATAATTAATGATTTTTATATTTAATTAAACTTAAGGGCACCTCTTAAAACTACTTTTTCCGATGCCGTTGTTATAAGCGCATGGCGGAACAGGCCAAGCCTCTCGCCGTGGGCGTATCCTCGGAAGATGTTTGAAGTTCGGATTCCGTTTCTCTGAAAAATCTGAACTCCGCTCAGAGGCCGAACTAAACCTTGAACCTCTGAATTTAAGCTTACACGTCGCAGACGGCGACGGCTTCGCGTAGCCCGGTCCGCGGATCACGTGTCGGAATGAACTCATGTCCAACATAGCCCGTATAACCGATGTCCACCAACGACTGCATGATTGGTGCGTATTGAATTTCCTGCCCACTGTCGAGTTCTGCTCGGCCCGGTACGCCAGCGGTGTGAATATGGCCGATCAAGTCAGTGCCGTACTCCCGGACGCGGCTTATTATGTCTCCGTTCATAATCTGCACATGGTAGATGTCGAAGAGCAGTTTTACGCGCGGTGAATCGACCTCACGGATGATGTCTGCGCAATAGTCGATATCGTCGCCTTGGTAGCCAGGATGCCCTCGGTTTGTATCGTTCGGCACCCTGCTATTCAGATGCTCCACATATATGTTCACCCCATACTGCTCGGCTAAAAGTGCGAGTTTTTTCAGCCCGTCGACGGTATTTTTCGCCCCTTCCTTAAGGGGAATCACACCGCTGGATGGGTCCTCCGCGCTGCGATATTTGAAGCCGGTGAAAGCGATTACGGACAACACGCGGATGGGTGCCTCGGCAGCAGCTTCGATGACCTTGCGGGTGCGTCCGATCACTTCCTCGTGATAGTCGAGATTGTTAAGTCCCTTTATGTACGGTTCCCCCGGCATGCCGTTAGGAGCGATGGCGCAATCGAGACCGTATTTCGCCAGCGTCGGCCAGCCATCGGGATCAACGAGTTCAACACTCGTGCAGCCGATCTCACGGGCCACGCAACAGGCGGTATCGAGATCCCATTTTTCACCAAAAACCTGATAAGGCCAGCTAACCAGTGAATGGTTGATACGGCCATGCAAGGCAGCGGATGATAGCGAGGCGTTTGCTCCCACGAGTATACGACATCCCATTCCAGCAAGTCCTCCGGCCGTGCCCACGGAGACAATGCCCATCCTCCGTAATATTTGGCGACGGCTGATCGTGTTGTTCAAATCCTCTTTCTGCGTTTTATCCATGATTCTGCGTTTTATCCATGATATTGACTACTTTCTTTATCTAATCGTATATAGGTTAACACATAAACCTCGTCCCCGCAACTTTTTTTTGAAAAATTTCTTAATCCGGGTTGGATCTCCGTATCCCCCGGGTTTAAAACACCCTTAGATCAAGAACTTCACGCTATTCGGGCCGAGATCACTCCGCCTCTCCCCAGTGTCCGAATCTCAGAGGCATCTTCCGAAAACAACCAACACAACTCTATCCGTGATCATAAATGAAGACCTGACCCCGATTCTACTCAGTTCACGGTACCTGCCCGCCTTTCCCTTCACAACCAGAATTTTAACATAGTCGGTACCTCCCTTTTTAATGCGCATCCAAATGTCAGCTCGTAATGAGAGGCCCATAAAAGTATATGTTTATACCAATATCATAATCCTGTCACCTCACCTCTTGTATGCCCAGTTCATTCATCGTTGCACGCATCCAGCCCAGGGATCTCTCAATCAGTGGTCCGCCATTGCCCTCACACTCCATACTCAAAACACCCGTAAAACCTGAGTCGCGCAGCAAAGCCAGGATGCTCTTAATATTATCCGCGTTAACACCATCGCCAATCGCAGACTCACTCAAAGCGATTCCGGTGTCCTGTCCGCGGATAGCAGCTGCCAGTGACTCTGAAACATCCTTTACATGCACATGGCGTACCTTGTCGATGAACCTGCTTAAAAATTCAACCGGATCGCGACCGGCAATAAATGCGTTGCCGGTATCCATATTGAGTCCGAGGTACTCGCTGTCGCAGAAATTCAGCATTTTCTCCATCATATCCGGTTTGGTTGTGAAGTAACCATGCACTTCAATGTTTATCTGCATCTTGTAGGCCTCTGCCACCTCAATAATCTGCTCAAACTCCCCCTTCATCATATCCATGGCTTTTTCTTCCGTCATGTCCTCTGGTTTATACAAACCGTCAGTTACGGCAATACATGGACTGCCTGCATGTTTGGCCCATGGGATGGATTTCAGAACATAGGGCGTGCCATAACGCGGGCCATCCTTGCCGGAGAGCGGATAGGCTGAATCAATTTGTGAGAACTGAACACCGTATTTCCCCGCCATCTTGTTTTTGAGCATCAGTGGATCTTCGTAGAGCGCGACATGTGGCTGGTAGCCAAGACCATGGATCCAGCTTACGCCATCAATGACACCACACTCTATGTAATGAATATCATTTTTTTGCGCCCACTGGAGGCAGAATTCAAAGTTTTTAAACGATGTGTTAAATGCATCTGTGTGGAATCCTATTTTCATTCCTGTTGGAGTTGATCTGTCAGTTTGCGCCGCGCCGTCAGCGGGCTTTTCTTGGGCATGACTGGTAAACCCTCCAAGGAGCGTGCCTCCGACTGCTGCCGCCAAGGTGCCTTGTATAAAACTACGCCGGTTCGATGTCGTCATATTCGTGTACATGGTATTCATTTTGTTCTCCTTATGATTTGTATTCATTTTGTTCTCCTTATGATTTGTATTCATTTTGTTCTCCTTATGATTTGTTTAGAATGACAGAACAAGCTGCCGGATGAAAGTATTGCCAAGAGCGTCCTGCCTCTTCCTAAATTCTCCTGACCAACACCTCGCCGCCTTATAGCGGCCCTGACGTTGGTTGTATAGCTCTTTGTGTCGTCATCATTGAACTACTCCAGTCCCGCCGCCCATAGTGTGCCACGCCGGTATAGCTTGCCCACCGCATCGTTCAGCGCCTTCAAATCATGGCCGAGTAAACAGTGGAATGTGCGCCCTTTGCCGGGCGTCAGCACAAAGGCCATGGGATACTCTTTCTGATCCATTTTTGATTTTGCCGTGGCCAGCACCTGAATAGGCACCGTGCCGTCGAGACAGGTGTAGAGTTCGTCGTCCGTATCAAAATCTGCGAGGCCTTTCGTAATTGGATGGTCAGCATCGGTAATCTGTACTCGGAATGGCCCGCGCGGATCGTGGCCGCGCAACTCAGGATTCCAGACCCGTCCGGCAATTTCAGCAAACTCTGTGTTTAACGCCTTCGTTTCCCAATCGATAAACGCGCCACATGCGAAGTGCATCAGCACCAGCCCCTTACCGCCTTCGACCACATGTTTGAGATTCGCCAGCGCACCTTCCGGAGCGGGCACCTGGTGGTTCTGGTAATTCAGCACGATGACGTCGTAGGCGTTAAGCACCGGCTGCGCCAGGATGCGGGGATCTTCGATATAACTCACCTCTAACCTCTTGTCTTGAGCCAGAAAGTTGGCCAACATGGGTGCGGTCTCCCGCCAATGATGTCCCGGATACTCGAGTCCCGTCACCAGCAGAACTTTTTTTGCCCCGCCTTTGTTGGCTTTGATAACAGGCTCCGCAATTGGTATTAGATCTGTAAGCTTCTGCTCTTCGATAACACGTAAAACCTTTAACTGGCTCTCTTTTTCTAACTTGGTAAGCGCGCTAATCAAAGCCTCCGCATCAAGCTCTGCCAGCAGACGTATAGCTGTTGCGTAAACCGCATGATCTTCGCTGTTAATCATATTTAAGCAAAGTTGAGGCGCTGCTTCAGGATAATAAAGAGAGATGCTGGAGAGACCTGCAATTTGTTTTGCAGGATCATTACTTTTGATCTCCGCTTGGTAGACCTCCAGACTCTCCCTCTTGATTGAGGAGGCCGCTGTTTCGCCAAGTGCGATTCTAATATCAGCCTCTGTTTGTGGATTGCCAAGCATTCTTTTCAGTGCTTTATGCTCAGCATTACCAGCAACTTTGGCCAGATACTGTGCAAGCACAGTCCTGCCGGCCGGAGTTGTTTGATCTGCTGCAATCGCATCAAGTAAAATCGAGGCTATCTGGGCCCGCTGTTTTTTATCACTGGTGACGGCAGGAACAAACTGCTCCAGCAGATAGTGAGGTTCGCGCGGCTGAAAGCCGTTGCCGGCAGCAACCATGGAAACCGCTTCAACAATTTCATCCGGAACCTGTGCGCTAGGCGAGCATCCAAATGCAGTCAGAACAAGCGCCGTTAGGATTGAATAGTATATCTTTTTCATATTTATAATTCTAATTTGCTTTTTAAAGGTTATTAAGTCTCCTGTTTAAAGAAGCCAGGGTTTTCGCATTGTACGCGAAAGCATGCGGTTAGCGAAATCATCACGAATAAATTGTTCCTTCTTCCAGTCCCATATCACCTTGCGTTTGACGCGTGTTGCGATATCAGCAATCAGGGAAAGGGTTGTGGATGCGTGGCAGGCCTCCACCGGCGCAACCGGGTCGCGACGCGATTCAATGCAATCAATGAAGTTCTGCATATGATTGTTAGAGAGGTAGAGATGTTCGTCCTCGGGTTTAATCACAGTGTTCAGAATACTGGGATCAGAGGCGTCTATGCCGCTCCGTGTAACGTGCACCTGGCCTTTATCGCCTACAAAACGGCAGCCGTGACCAATAGGCGAACTTTTGTCATCGTAGAACTCCATAATCAATCCGGATGGCGTTTTAACCTCTACCTGCCAGAAAAATGAAACATCCGCATCGCCTTCAGGTTCAAATTGAGCGCTACCCTGCACCTCCAGCGGTGAGTCTAAAAATTCCGGTGCCCCCCAAATTCCTATGTCCAGATGATGAACCCCCCAACTCTGAATCCAACCAGCGCAATAATCGGTAAAGAAATACCAGTTGTACGTGCAGAGATTTTTGCGGTAGGGTTTGTACGGGGCTGGTCCCAGCCACAAATCATAGTTTATATCCGCCGGCACCTCGCCCGGTTCCAGTTTTACAATCCGGTGTCCGCCGGGCACAGCTATAATCACTTTCTCCAGTTTTCCCAGATAGCCGTTACGTGACAGCTCGCAGGCCTGTCGAAACCTTGCGTCAGAACGCTGCTGAGTGCCGGCCTGCAGGATGCGTCCGTAACGGCGGGTTGCGTCACACATAGCGCGTCCCTCGGCAACTGTCAAACTCAAAGCCTTTTCGCAGTAAACATCCTTGCCGTTTTTCATGGCTTCAATCGACATAAACGCATGCCAGTTCTCCGGCGCGGCGATGGTGACTGCATCAACGGAAGGGTCGGCTATAATTTCACGAAAGTCTTGTGTGTCAACTGTATCACTCAACCCGTATCTGGCTTTAAACTGCTGCTGCTTATTCTTAAGGGATTCTCCTTGTACATCGCAAAGCGCTACAATCTGTGCGTTCTTGATTGCCGAGAGTGAACGGACATGGCTAGTACCTCGATCACCCATACCAATCACACCCAATGTAATACGGTCATTGGCGCCAAGGGCATTCTGCGGCAGGATCATCGGCGGCAGGATCATCGATGGCACCGCGACCGCGGCAGTTCGCTTCAGAAACGAACGGCGATTAATCTTCTTTATCATTTTCATTTTCTCTCTCCTTATTATTATTAATTAACTAACTCTGATAAAGAATGTCTGAAATTTTCAGCCGTTCATTTTTTACCTAAACTAAACTATGAACGAATTTCTCCTTCTTTGTGTTGTTTGTACATTACTGCTCCCCCCATGGAAGAACCACCTATCACCGATTTCTGGGCCATACAAGGACGGCGCATCACGGCATAAGAGATCCGGATTGGTCATCTGTCTATCGTTTTGCGGGTGTGTCCGGCCTGCCATTCCTCGAGCTGCTTCCTTATTTCGTCGCGATCGAAGTTGTGTGGCTGATCGTAATCCTGGTTGGCCTCCAGCTCTTCGATGGTGAGGACGGGCGTTGGAACTCCTCCTTCAGGCACCTCGGCACCAGCAATCCACAGGATCGCATTGAGCGTCACGGTAAGGAAGTCGGTGTGACCCCATTCCCAGTGATAGTGCCCTCCGGTGTGGCCAAAACCGCGGCCAGGCATTTGGGTTCGCTCATAAAGCCACATCACGTGTTGAGGCTCTTCGCGTTCGAGCACGGCCTCGCGAACGTGTGGGTTGTTCGAGTACGGTCCGTCGTTCCGTTTCAGTGACGATGCCGGCGGCAGAGCTGTCAAGATCGGCTGAATGTTATCTAAGTGGTCCGTAAAACGCATATGATAATACCATTCGTCAAAGATTTCGAAGGGGTTCACACCTTTGGTGACTTCGTGCTCGGGAATTTCCTCGAATTGGGCGGTCCAGTAAGGATTGACGGACCAGTCGGTTTCAAAAAATCCGCCGATCCACCGGAGGAAGTAGTCGCCCGCCTCGTCGGCAGGAACTACGACGGCATAATGAATGACACCCAGCCCTACACCACGCTCCATGTATTCGTTGAGCGATTCCAGGTGCGGGATGACCATGTGGTCCGAGTCGCCGTCGGAGAACATGACGATGGCGTCGGCCCCTTCGAATGCGTCCTCGTCGTCCGGCCATCCTTCAGTATATACTTTGGTGACGATGTTGTCGGTATTTTCTTCGAGCAATCGGGCCAGAAGCTTGCAACCGGCACTATGTTCGTGGGCGCCGTAACCGTGGCTTCGTGTACCTGCGACAAAGACCACTTTTTTAGTACCTTCAGCAACCTGCTGTTTATCCGCAGCCTCGGTGGCTAGCGCCGAACCGATTGAAACAGTTCCCGCGATAGCGACGAAAGCCAAAGGCGACACAAACCAGCGTGCGAATTTCAACACGGCACTCAAAGACCGGATTCCAGTATTGCCGCCTGCCATGAGAGGCGAGGGCTCGGTGGAATGTACATTCGATGTGATATCCATAGCTTATTGATGTTGGTATATATCCATATTCTTTCCCATTGTTATTTAAATATATTAACAATCAAATATTTACACCCATTCCACCAAACCCAAATTAATTAACTAATAGCCTGGATTTTGTATTAACTGAGGTGCCTTTTTTAATTCGGTTGTTTGAATAGGAATCCAATACATTTTTTCCTCAAATTGATTTGGCACTTGGGCATTCCTATTTAATTGCCACGTAGTTGTTATTAGACCTGTACCTAAATCATTTATTTCTAGAATATTTATACCCACACCTTGTGGAACAAATACATCCGGCATAATCTTCCATCTTCTTATATCGTAAAATCTATGACCTTCGGCAAAAAGTTCTACCTTCCTTTCATGACGTAAAGCCTCAGTAATGTCACCTGTAAAATCTGGAAGCCCAGCCCTGTTTCTTATCATATTAATATAGGTAGTGGCTGTTGGAATATCGCCCAACTCTAAACATGCTTCAGCATAATTAAGTATTATCTCTGCATATCGAAACTCGATTCCTACATTTTCATTTCTTTCGACATAACCTTTGATCGCAGGATCCATAAATTTCTTCGTAAGATAATGGCCATAAGCACCACCAGCTGGAAAAAAGTAATGTTCACGTGTATCAATACCATAGCTATCAGTAACCGTTCCATTAGCCGCAATAGTTCTGTGCGTCCGAACTTCGTAAATTCCAAGAGGGTCCTGGACAGCTAATGCGGCGTTAACACGTGGTTGAAATACTGCACTGTCATACAGGATTGAAGCGTAAAATCTCGGTTCACGATTATAATAGGGATTTTCGTGACGATACTTTGTTGTACCTTTGTTCCTAATATAGTCGTCATCATCTACATAATAATGGTCGAAGAATTTTGATCCATCCTCCATTTCATATTCATCTACCATACTCTGAAAAGGTCCCATAGCTCCCCAATCAAAATTACCATTGAGACCCTGCATCTGGTTAATATTCACCGTCCTCCCTAAACTTTTAAGATACTGTATTCCCCATATAACTTCATTATCTGCTAGCGTATATGCCTTAAAAAAATCAAAATAATTTTGAGCAACTGCTTCTTGATCAGGGGCTCCAAAATCGGCTAATTGGGAAGTTCCCAAATCCATAACTGCTTTTGCAGCATCCCTGGCAGCAACCCAAAGAGCATTTCTATCCGGGTTAATGTAACCAACCAGGTCACCTACATTTTGTCCCGAAAGATTAGTTGCAGTTGCAGCAGTTCCATCAGCAGTAAGGTCACTGGCAGCAAACAATAACATCCTTGATTTAAGAGCTAAAGCTGCTTCTTTTGTAGCCCTTCCCAACTCTGTTAGCCTTTAAAGGAAGTAATTCTGCAGCCGCATTACACTCTGCAACAATGAAATCGACAGTTTCTTTGAATGTGGCTCTGGTAATGCTAGAATAATCGTCACCCAGTTTATTTGGTTTCGATAAAATAGGAAGCCCTCCATAAGTGCGGCACATCTGAGTATACATAAATGCCCTAATGAACATAGCCTCTCCTTTTAATATGTCAGTTTCTACTTTAATGGCAGCTTTCTCAGATTCATCATATGCATCAGCTACTAAGTCAATTTTTTCAATAAACACATTAGTTTTTTGAATATTAGAGAACAGTCCCCAATTACAATTCCTATACCAGTTAGAACCATAATATGACCCCCTAGTATTATCAGCAGTCATATCACCCACATTGTAAGGGTTCGAACTCAAACCCCTGGCGGTAAACAATTCGTCAGAAGCTGAACCTATCGGTACTTCCATAAAAATGCAACGCGCTACTTCCATACTATAATAACAGTTACTCAAGTAACTCTTGGATAAATTAATATCAGTCCAAACAGTAGCATCAGAGTATTTATCCAAAGGAGCTTTATCCAAAATATCAGTACAAGCCGAAAGCAAGAGCACCAGGATTGTAAGGATTCCTATATTTTTTTTATACTTATTATATCTATTCATGATTGATAATTCTTTAAATTAGTTAAAATTCAACTTGTATCCCTGCAGCAATATTTCTTATTAATGGATAGCCATTAGCTCTTCCCATTTCCGGATCTTCCTTAAATACGAATGAGTTATATAATAAAAATAAGTTCTGTCCTGAAACATACAATTTTGCATTCTTTAGCCAAATCGATTGAGCTATATTTTTTGGAAGTGTGTAAGAAAGTTGCAGGTTTTTCATTCTGATAAAAGCCCTATTATTATAACTGTAATCAGTTAGGTAACTACCCCTCCAATACTCTTCGGTCCTCTGGAAAATCCTTGGTTTTTCTGCAGTTATATTGTCAGGAGTCCATCTGCCATCTGCATAGTATTGGATATAATTTCCATCCACACCCATCCTACTATCATAATCAATGGTTTTCCATGTAGATCCCATGCCTTGAATCATGCCGCTTAATTCAAAATTTTTATAACCAAGAGAAAATATTAAAGCATAATTTATCTCAGGGGTGGCAGTTTTATCAAATATTATTCGATCATCAGAGGTAATCTTACCATCGTTATTAAAATCTTCGATAATAATATCGCCTGGTCTGGCTCCACTTACATGGGGGTATGATGCTACATCTTCTTCGTCATCAAACACTCCGATAGAATGATAAAGAAGAAGGGCACCTTGCGGATGGCCTGTTAATACTTGCCATGGGACACTTCTTTCAGGTTCGTCATATTCAATGATCTTGTTACGGGCAAATGAAAGATTACCACTTATTGAATATGAAAAAGCTTCTGCCTTGCCGCCAATATACCCTAAAACTGCCTCAAATCCTTTACTGTCAACAATACCGAAGTTCTCGTCAGGCAAGGACAGTCCTGTAAATTCTGGCACAGATGCGTTCCTTGTCACAAGGATTTTGTTACGTCTCTCGTAAAAAGCTTCAGCGGTTAAATTGAGTTTACTATTGAAAAAGGATGATTCAAAACCTAAGTTATATACATTTGCAACCTCCCATGTAATATCAGGATTAGGTACACTGCTTTGTACCAAAGAGGATTCATAAATTTTGCCACTGCCAAGTACTATTCCTGTTCCAAATCCATAACTAGTTAAATACTGAAATGCACTTACCGCATCGTTACCCATTTGTCCCCATGAAGCCCGAAGCTTAAAATAGTTAATAAAGTTAATATTATTCTTCCAAAAGTTTTCATTGGACAATCTCCAACCTGCAAGCACACTGGGGAAGGTACCCCAACGTCCGGCTTCTTCCGAGAACCGTAATGAACCATCGCGACGTAAAGTGAATTCAAGTAAATAGGTCTCTTTGTAATTATAATTTAGCCTTCCAAAAAAGTTAAGTCTGGAATCTATACTGATCGAAGAGCCATTATTTATTTCTTCGCTTCCTCCTGCAAATAAATAGGGCAATTTATCTGATAAATAATACCTACGGTATGCATTTATTCCTTTACGTTGATAATCAGAACCTTCCATTGCAATAAACGCACTTATATTATGAACGTCAAAGATTGTTTTTACATAATTGGCTTTGAGATTAAAAGTTGTTGTTCTGGAATCGTAATAGTAATCAGTTAACCTTGGTTCAGGCATTGTTCCCCGAGGACTTCCAGTCAGAAAAGCTGATCCATCTTCAACTCCTGTATTTCCTGCTGCTAAATATTCCGTTACATCAAAGTCATATAGGATTACAGGTTGTTCAAAAAATTTTCGAACTCTAAAATACATATCATAAGCAAAATACCCGGAAATCGATAAACCCTCAACTCCAGGTACCTTTAAATTTGCAGTTATCATATTATTACTCCGGTACTCTTTGTCGTCGTCGAAACCACCAGCAAGAGAACTTGATACAATTGGCTGGTCACCATATTCAATATCAGGTCCAGGTAAACCATTAGGCCAAATAGCAGCAATAAATGGTTTAGATCTCATCATTGAGCCCCAAATTGAACCGACACTTTTAGTTGGGTTCATCCTGTCTTCCTCTGATGCACTAATATCTAAACCAATAGTTAGGTACTCATTTATTTTAACATCTAGAGCCCCTTTCAGATTGTATCTGTCGAATGTGGTTGATTTAGCTTTATATATCCCGTTGTCAGATACCTTGCCTAAAGAGAAGTAGTAATTGATACTTGTGGTTCCTCCGCTAACTGATAAATTGTGATGACTTGTGTTTGTGAATTTCTTCAAAGTTTCACCAAACCAGTCGCTGTCTGGGTGTGTCCATGGATAGTTACCCGATTTATATTTTTCAATATCTTCCAGAGAAAATTGCATACTTTCCTCAGGAACACCTCTGTACCCTTGCACTTCCCTCATCAATTGGGCATAAGTAGCTGCATCACACATTTTGATTATTGATGTTGGCGATTCCCAACCTTGGTAAAAATTATATTTAAGTGATGGCGCACCTTCCATACCTCTCTTAGTTGTAATAAGAATAACACCGTTAGCAGACCGCGCGCCATAAATTGCTGCTGATGCATCTTTAAGTACAGATACGCTTTCAATATCCCCAGGTTCTAAGGAGTTCAAATCACGATCTGGAATACCATCAATAACTATTAATGGAGAGTTATTACCAAGAGTAGCATTACCCCTGATTAAAATTTGCGATTGATCACTTCCGGGTTGACCACTCTGTTGTTTAATAATTGCACCGGGAAGATGTCCGGCAAGAGCATTAGATACTGCGGCAACAGGTGAAGAATTAAGCTCCTCATTGCTTATGTTAACTACAGAGCCAAGAACATTGACCTTTTTCTGTACACCATAACCAATCACCACAACTTCGCTCAGTTCTGCAGCATAACTTGCCAAGGCAACATTAAGAGTAATCCGTCCGTCTAAGGCAACCTCCTGAGTGGTATACCCGATAAAAGAAAATTGCAGAGTTACTGATGCATCAGGTACACTTAAAGTATAGCTGCCATCTATATCTGTTATTGTTCCAATATTAGTTCCCAGTACAACAACATTTACCCCAGGCATAGGTTCTCCGGTTGAAGCATCGGTTATAGTTCCAGTAACTTGCAATTGCTGAGGCTCCTCCTTTCCACTAGTAAATTCTATAATAGGTACTAATGGATCAGTAGTTAACAAGATTTGCCTGTCAAGAATTAAATAATTGACACCTGTTCCATTGAACAATTGACTAAGTACACCGTCAATTAATGTGTTTTCCACGTCAACAGAGACAGTTCGCTCGACATCTATTTGTCTCTGGTTAAAAAGAAAATAAAATTCACTTTTATCTTCTATTTCATCCATAACCTGTTCAAGGCTTATGTTTTTCATGTCCAGCGATATCCTGGCAGATTGAGAGTAAGTAGGAGTAGCAAAAACATTTGAAACACCAGCAAGAATTAATAAGAAAACAATTCTAAGTTCCATAATTAATTTTTTTAAGCAGGGGTAAGATTGTACTCCTTGATTTAAGTTTTTTTTCATAATTTTGAAAAGTTTAAGTTAGGTTATTATTTATCGATAGTAACTTAGCATTACTTACAGGAAGGCGTCTGTACCGTCTTCCTGTTTTTTTGTAAAGATAATTTCACATAGGCAAACAGGTTTTCGGGTTAGTAATCGGGTTAATTTATTATTGATGTTATGATCACTTTTGTTTTACTATAAGTACCATCCATCTGTATTTGTGGTGGATTAATCTCATATGTTACAGGTAAACTAAGCTTTAACAGTTTTAAAACCTTTTCAAGATTCTCATCAACAAAAGTCGCCCGAAGTCTGGATTGATTAGTCATGTTACCTCTGACTTCAACCTCAATGTTATACCACCTTTCAAGTCTTCTGGCAATAACATCAAGTGAATCATTTCTGAACACCAACTTACCGTTTGTCCATGAGGAGTATGTTTCAGGTTCAACAACCTCTATTGTAAAATCATCAAGTTTTTTATTATATATTATGCAATCATTCGGCTGCATCGAATAGGATTTATTCATTTCTTTATTATTGAATAAAAGCCTCCCCTCCTCCAGTACCACTTCGACTGACTTCGCATTTTCATACGAAGCAATATTAAACCTTGTACCCAGAACAGTAACGATGATTTCATCCGTGCTGAGCTTAAATGGTCTTTTATCATTCTTTTTAACATCAAAAAAAGCCTCTCCATCCAAAACAACCTCCCTAGTATTAGTAAAATCTCCATTGTATTTCACACTCGAATTGCTGTTTAACCACCCCTGTGTTCCATCTGGCAAGCTGAATTGTGCCCGGGTCCACGCCGGTGCATTTATTTCTACCCAGGAAGTATTTTCTTTGTTTGCAGACCTGTAAAAATGAATCCCGGAATAAATCAGCAAGGGCAAAATAAGTACGGCAGCTACTCTTGAAAACCATTTAACAAATGTCGATAATGTTCGTTTTGACTTTTCTAGTTTAGTATTTACCTCATAATGAATCCTGTATAGAATATGATCAAGTTGTTCTTCTTTAAGATCACTTTCTGACAATAATTCATACCATTGTCTCCTTAAATGCTTTTCCAGCTCTTTCTCTTTATCCCTGTCACAAAAAACCTCATTTAAATATGATCTGTCTTCTTCTGAACACTCTCCTTTGAAAAACCGGTTTATCTTTTCACTTTCAATCCTATTCTTTATCATACATTATTCTAACATTATTCTATATATCAATTTTTGATGTAATTTATTCCTCTTTAAAACTTGTAAAATAAAAAAGCAGTTCTAAAACTGTGTAGAACTGCTTCTTACCCTAATTAACTAACCTTAAT
>Ga0315533_1001668_pt1 | contig 16584 bp, 14 predicted proteins | sample SalMarSW160130MG_FD_203081 | JGI IMG/M metagenome (GOLD analysis project Ga0315533, IMG submission 203081) | Salt marsh sediment microbial communities from the Plum Island Ecosystem LTER, Massachusetts, United States - Salt Marsh Sediment SW1601-30 ... | reverse complement strand
GGGCAGGGTTTAATTCCTTGACCTGACCCTGCCGGTCATCAATAAGTGTAGCACAGTCTTAAACAGAGTTTGAAGTGCTGCCTTGCGATTGGCTCTGATTGAGAATATATGGTGTATTCTGGGGACAGAATACCTGATTTGGAGTAGGCCTAATTGGTGTGGTGTCGCTGGAAATCCGGGCTTCTCTTTGGCTCTCCTTTCTTACTGTGGATAGGTCTCCTTCATCTTTTTCCTAAACCACTTAACAAATGAGGAATATCCTCTTCCAATGAAAGGCGCTATGGGAATTCGCCAGAATGACGAGTGCCCTGTTTGCCACGGCGTTGGTTATATTGAAGGCTCATAGTGCGAGGCGTGACCTAACCCCCTGTGGTCGTTGACATCAGCGGCGGAAACTGAGGTTCCTGATTTCGGCGTGCCGAACAAAGCGCCGTTTTCATCGAGATTATAGCACCCACGATAATGACTATGAAACTGATATGGTAACTCGGGCTACTGCACACAACGCTAAGAGGTGCAATTAGGGTGTGAGCTGATGCCAACAGCCGAAGGGCCCAATCCCTTGACTAAGGCTACAACTTTATAACCTGGCACACAAAAGAGACGGCGATAACTTATAGTGTATAATGGGTAATGCCTCTTTCCAGCTTCATAAAACCGGTGTAGTTGTGCTGAAACAATTCAATTCAAAGTTCTGGGTATACTCCTACGTGGCTGCGGCAGCTATCATCTGGGGCTCTAATGGTGTAATTGTAAACTGGGTCCCTTACAACGCGTACGCTATCGCTTTCTTCAGGGTCTTATTTGCTAGCCTCACCCTCCTGCCTGTAGTACTTTTGACTCGAAAATCTGAAACGATGCGTGCTGCTAGGTCCTGGAGGGTTATGCTGAGTTTAGGCTTGCTGCTCGCCCTGGGTTGGACGTTGCTTTTCCATTCGATGAAACTCATTGCGATCGCCAACGCGGTCTTGCTAAACTACATGGCACCCATCTTTGTAGCTTTACTTGTCCCCCTATTTCTTAAGGAGAAACTTGAGAAATCTACCCTGCTTGCATTAGCCATATCCGTGGCAGGAATAGTAGTTATTTCATATCAGCAGAATCTTCAGATTAGTCACCTGAATCTTTTGGGAGTAATTCTTGGGCTCCTTTCCGGCCTCGCCTATGCAGGATTTATCATCGCGTCTAAGAGGGCTTTATCCAGCTTCTCAAGTCTAGTCGTAGCATTTTATTCTTACGCTGTAGCTTCAATTTTCCTCCTTCCCTTCGTAATAGGCACTGATTTTTCTCCAGATTTGGCTTCATGGATACTTCTGCTGGTTTTGGGTGTCTTCAACACGGGATTTGCCGTTACACTCTACCTTAAAGGCCTTGGAATGGTAAAGGCTCAGAAGGCGGTAGTTTTCACTTATTTGGAGCCCGCAAGCGCCGTGGTTTTCGGCTTTCTCTTTCTAGCCCAGCAACCCACACCGCTCATGCTTGTCGGTGGTTTTCTAATTCTCATCGCTGGATATATTGTAGCCTCAAGATGACTCCGTCTCCGGATGTTACACAGCTTATCTGCCTTTCAATCAAGTTTGCTGTTGCTTATCAGTAATGATGAGGAGGAGGAATCGGGTATTCTGGGGACAGAATACCCGATTTGTAGTAGGCCTGATTGGTATGGTGTCCCTGGAATTCGTCAGTCCCCAGGGTAATTAAGCAACGACTAAAATGAAGAAGGGTGATGCATTTTCTTATTGCGATAATAACGTTGCCAGTTTCTGGAGCACCTCCGAGATTGTCTCGGTTGGCAAAGTGCATATCAATTCGGCATTTCGAGCGCGCCAATCCAAACTCTTAACTTGGTCGGATAATATTGCTCCTGCCACTGGTAACCCCGCGGGAAGAAGAATCTCGAAAGGGTAGCCCTTGGGTTGGCTGGTTATTGGACAAAGGATGGCCAGTCCTACCTTGCTGTTATAGCTTTGCGGTGACAGCACCACGGCCGGACGGCGTCCGGCTTGTTCGTGACCTGCTTGCGGATTCAAGCTAATCCACACCACATCTCCGCAACGAGGTACATAAGTGTGGTGGCCTACCACGTTTCGTTCCCCACGGCGGAGCCGGTATCAACCTCGTGATGCAAGTTCTCTTTGGTGACCTTTGATAGGAGTTGTTCCAGGGTCAGCTTCGGCTTAGTTACCGGCGTGACAACGATTTTCCCGTCTGCCAGCGATACTTCGACGGACGTCTCTTTCTGGAGTCCTACTTCATCAGCGAAAGATTTCGGAATGCGCAAAGCGAGACTGTTACCCCATTTCTGAACACGCGTCTTCATGTCAAACCTCCATTTACGGTATCTACAATGAAGATACTCTTTCTGCAGGCGCTTGTCAAGTCTGTACAAGAAGGAAAAGGCACAATTTGTTCCTGAGCCCGCTGAAGTCACAATCCGTCAAAAAGCTTAGACAGGCTTGATGCACTAGTGTGATGGTATTCGGGGGGCATAATACTTGATTTGTAGTGGGCCTGATTGGTATGGTGTCCCTGGAATTCGCCAGAATGACGAACGCCCTGTTTGCCACGGCGTTGGTTATGTTGAAGGCTCATAGTGCGAGGTGTCCCCTAACCCCTGTGGTCGTTGACACCAGCGGCAGAAACTGAGGTTCTCGATTTCGGCGCGGCGACCATTCCGCCCTTTTGTTATCTGGGTTGTGGATGAGGTAGCAGATTCATAGACCTATGGGATTTGGAACACGCTACGATCCCTACAAATGCAGTTGAACCGAAGCTTAGGGGTTTCTGCTGCAAGCTTAGCACACGCCTTACACATTAAGCTGAAACAAAGCTTCAAGTCATCTTTAGCTTGCACGTCGTCATCCCAAAAGATGAGAAAATACCCGAATTCTATCCAGCTCTCCTTTAGTTTTCTAATATCTGAGTGCTCCCGAACTTTTGCAGCGACAACAGACTGAGCCTTTGCCGAGAATATTTCGTACTGTCTTATATCCCAAGGAAGGCCTGCGAACCGCTCCAGTTCTATCGCGATTAAGTTCAACCTCTTCTGGAGTTGCTGTGGCCACCGGCGGACAGGAGTGCCCCAGTTCTCACGAGCTTGGCCTACATAATCAGGATGCCAGATCGTTAGATCGTGCCTCGGGCCGCCTTTCCATGATGTTCCAAATGCCGGGAACTCTGCATGCGCTAGCTGTATCTTGGTATCACCGACCTTAGTATTCAACAGGGCATTAGCTCTAAGTCTGCCTAATAGGGTAGCTTGCACATCAGCTTCTGTTGCAAAGCTGAAAGCGGACTCCTCGTAAAAGTCGTCAGCCAAGTCATCAATTGTCTTCTCTAGGACAGATACGATTTGTGATGGTTCGACGCGCATGGTTCCTCCCCTGCTACTTCACATTGACCTGTAAACTTTCGTTTACTTTTCGTAGTTCCCCTATTGTCCACCATCCACTTCAGGATGAGCCCTGTACTTTTGGCTCCAGAACCTATTATAGACAGCTAATTCTGCGGCCACAAGGAATGGGAAATCCGGTATTCTAATTTTTGAATTGCACAGTCTGCTTATCTGTTATCTCCTTTCAGTTAGAATTTGGCAGATTATACCACCAGCCTTGATATACCTCAACGTTAGCCTTAGCCTCAGCTTCAACACGCACAACCAAAAGTAAAGGTAACTCGCCCTACTGAACACTTCGCTAGCTTGTTACTTCCACCATTCTCCTGTTTCTAGTAACTGTTTTGATAATGCACCTATCTACTTAAGTACTTGCTATGAATGGCTCCGGTGATTTCATGGCGCAAAAACGATGCATAAGCATTTCACCCGGTTTTTGAGGTACTAGCAGAGCATCTTCCAACTGAACAATCTGGTTGCATAATGGACACGGCAATGAATCATCTAGAAGTCTTTTTACTCTGCAATAATCATCTAATACTTCTGAAACATTGTCCATCGAATATGTCAAGATTTGATTCCACAATTGAAATCGCAGTTTAATCTTTTGGGGGCTTGTGGTGGCTTCATGAATAGTATCAATAAAAGATTGTGTCGTCATAACTTTCACAAGTTGATAGTAGAGTGCACGATAGAACGCGGAAACCTGCTGGCTATTCATTTGCCTAGTTATTAACATCAACTTTGCGTTATATTTGGCAAAACTGACTATTTCCACTTCGTATATAATGTCAAAACGACGTCTTTCCCAGTGACCTGGAGGGTGTGCCATAGTACCAACGCTGAACAAACGGAAGGCTTTGTCCGAAAATACATTTCTGACCCAATTTATAGCCACCTCAAATTCCTTCGAAAAGGCCATTTCTTGATCGGAAGTGAGTGTTTGGTTTTCTTCCATCTCATGATTTAAGAAGGCACGGAAGGGCATGCGATATTCATCTATCCTATGCAAATGCAATAGAGCAAAGAATCTGAGTACAAGTTCACGATGCTTCATCCGCTTGTCTGGCTTAGATTTGCCCCACAATTCAAGAAAGCCTACAGACTCTGATAATCGGGTTAAGAGGTCATTGTATCTACCCCTATATAGGCAATTTCTTATTTCTTGGTTATTCAAGCTCATGGAACCCTGGTTTAACCTAGCGAACAACATATATTTCATATCACTATGACAAGTTTTTGGAAGCTTCACTACGTCAAGGCCAGTTTCCCATAGTTTAGCCCTTGCATGTATAGGCAAGTCCAATATTGTCGTACTGCTTAATTCTTTTAACACTTCAATCCCAAAAAGGCGCAGGGGTGGCAATTTGAGGCTGTATATATGTTGGTCAGCCTCTTTTGCTGAATGTTCAAGTAAGGGTGCCATATATCTGATTAGTGTTTCTAACCTCTGGTGGCCATCAATCACAACCCAATTTCCACTATCCACCTCAGATAAAAATATGGCTGGAGTCGGTAAACCAAGCATGATGGACTCAATATACCGACTGGCCCGGCGAATGTCCCACACGTATTCTCTTTGGAAATCGGGCTGCAGTATAAGTTCGCCTTGTAAATACATGAACCAGAGTTGTCGAATAGTTAAGTTTTCTTTCGACCATTCGATATTGCGGTATTCAGGCGGGATATCAAGAGGACTGAATTGTTCTTCAATTGTCACGTCCCAATCTTCGTATGATTGAGTATCTTTATCCTGCATAGACTTCATACGCATGTACTCCAATGATTTTGGTTTTATAATGATGATTTTGTGATCTCATGCTGTCCAGTTCAAATCTGTTTTGGAAGTCTAATATCTGAAGGAATCCATGTATCAATTCTTAACTGTTTAGCAAAGGCCAATTTGCCTCTATTGCCTTCAAGCGATTTCATTCTTCTCATATTATCAATTGAAATATTTTTCCTTTCCATTTGTGGGGAATAAAACGGGAAACCATGCCGAATACATATATTTTGCTCGCGGACATTTTTCCGAAATTGCCGTACAAGAGAGTCTGACCAACCTGCTTCGCGATGAATGTAGTAGTTATTATTAGGTTGGCTGTTTTTGCGTGAATGATAAGCATCATTAATGATATTCAAGGGCCTATAGCGGCAGTCTGCTATTTGGACATCCCACTCCCAACATTTCGCACGCTTACGCTCCATATCTTCAAAGGGTATTTTCCAGTTATAAAGCATGAAAATGAAAATGTCTTTCCTTGGATATCCAGCACTAACTAGGATTTCCAGCTGTTTCTTGATAGTCTCGTGTTGTGCAAATTCCCAATCCCATGCTATTCGAGGATAACGAAAACCTGCTTTTCGGAGCTCCGTTGCTAATTGTGGCTTGTAAATTAGAATTCTGCCGTCGAAACCGCTCTGAGCTTCACACCACGTTATTTTGTCTAGGGACTTCAGTTCACTCAGCTCAAATAAAATATTATCAACATTTGGGTTCATTAGAAAGTTGTTATCATAAAACACTAGTTTTCGTTTACTTATGAGTGACTTAACACTGTTCAAATATGTAAATCGGGGTTCGACCTTCCATGTTCCGCAAAATTCGCAATGGCGTGGGCAGCCTCGCGAAGCATGTATAATCTGATAATCAATTGCTAGGCCTTCCCCATTAGTAACCAAATCATAAGCAGGTTCACACATCTCTGCTTCTGGTATTACACCTTGCCACACATCATCACACCCGGTGTAACTCTTAACTTCATTTCTTGAGAATAAAGATGCGTATATTCCTCCCACTCGTATTTTTGCTCCTGCAAATTTACTCCTATACCAGTTTACAGTCTTTTTTACGAATGGTGCCCAATAAGTAAAGAGAGAAGTCACCCAGATTTCCTCTGGTACAAAATTCTTGATATTGGCATCTGTATCATTAATAGATGTACCTCTTATTAGGTTGACATCACAACCCTCTTTGCGAAGATAAGAGGCAATTTTGAGTAAACCTATGGGAAGGAAATCTTTATGATTCTTACTTTTCGTTGTAATCGGAAAATCGGGTTCAACCAAGAACACGCGCATTTACTTTTCGCTTTTGTTAGCGTTACTTTCTTGATTTAGCTTCGTATAGATTGACCAGAGGTTCTGTTCTATCTTTTTCAGAAAAGAACCAGGTTGCTGAGACTCTATACTGTCCGCAACAAAGCGGACACCTGCGTGTGCGTAACCTTCCGCGATCTCTAATACCTTAGACCTGTCTGATAACACGTCTGCCTTTCCTTCATGCCATATTGCCACAGCATCAATCAGAGTATTATCTTCTGGTTTAAGGTCTTTTAGTAGGAAGAAACCTCCCGATTCACGTTTTTTTATTGGTAGTTTTGTATTATGAGCTACTCCGATAGCCATGAAGTAAAGAAACTGTTCTTTACGACTGCGATTTACGGGAGCATTAGTCGAAAGCAGTTGCCTTACATCCGCTTCAGGATGATCGTCCATAGTTTTGATAATGGCTCTATCTTCTTCATCTATGTGGATACGATCAGGGATATGGTCTGGCCCGTTTGGCATTTAGAGCACCTCCAATACCACTTCTTTTTCCTGAGCTGTTAATTTAATTCTTCTCCGAGTTGCCGCTTCTGAATCAAGTATTGCGGATATAGCAGGTGTGTATTCGTCTGTATGGAATAATAGAATAACTTGCTTATTTTTGCTTACTTTGGCCAATGCATTACTGAAATTATGTTTATGTTCGGGATCTAACCAAATTACTGGATTATCTATAAGGATTGAGGAATCAAAACCAGATACATCATGCAAGGCTAATGTAAAAGACAGAGCCAATAACTCTCTTTCCCCACTACTTAGAGACCCGAGACAATCGTATCCCAAATCATTCAGTACTCTGATCCTATAGTCATCCTCAATTAATACATCAGTAAACGTATGTTTTTTCCAAAGCAGACTAAAAAATATCTCTTTGGTCTTTATTCTTATTTTGTCCCTCGTGTCAATGAGTATTGTGTCTCTGCATTTGTTTAATACGTTGGCAATCCTAAAACATGCGTCCCGTTCATTAACTAAAGATTTTAAGGCTTGTTCTTTCTTTGTTTCACGATCCCAGGCTTTTTCCTTGTCTTTCAACTCATCCTGTTTATCCTCAATTTCTTTATTGAATCGCCCAATTAATCGGTTCTTCTCATCTCTAATTTTTTCAAATTTCCGCCTTTCCTCAGCGATATTTTTGATCCTCTCAATATTTTGGCCTTCAAGTTGACTATCAATGCTGTCTATGTTTGTCTGTATTTGTGTTAACTCCTTTTCAACGTTACTGATGAGCCCAGATATATCTTCAATGTCCCTAGAAAAACGATTAACTCGATCCAACGTAATGGTTACTATCCCCTCGATTTGCATCAGCTCTTTACCGATAGTTGAGGACATTAGTATTAGCTGGCGTAGTTTTGTTATTTCTTCTCTTGAATTCGAATCCAGAGAACGTTTGCATATTTCGCATTTGTTTGTAGCGAGTATATTATCCAATAGTGAAACATCAGCAACTGGTGGTATTTCACCAGCTACGTGTTTTGCCCTTATTATTTCATCAGTCTTCAATAGCGCCGGAACGAGGGGTATGATACGTCCATATTCAAACAATGATTCGCATTTGCGTGACATCAACTTGTCGTATTGTTCTTGATTAGTAACTCTACGGCTTTTCAGCGCTTTTCTATTGTCTTCAAGTTCTTCAGCGTTTGGACAGCTTTTCAACTCATCTTCGTATGTTCCAATTTTGTTCTCGGCAATTTCTACCTGTTCCTTTTCTTTGACAACACGGTTTTCCAACTCCTCCAATTTATTTTGAACATCTTCGTACTCTTTTCTTGCTTTTTCAATTGTGGGATTGCCTTTAGAAACCTCCTTTTCGATTTCCCTGCGAACCTCCGTCAGGCGGTCACTAACCTTATTCAAAAGGTCGATCTGCGACATTTTAAGAACAGCTGAATTTATATTCTCGGCAGTCGTATGTTTAAAATAGTTATCGAGACGCGCTCCATCGAAGAAAAAGAACTCACGAATACCTAACGGAATTGACCTGGCTACATAATTGCTTGCCTCATCGTCAACAAGAACCTGTGTATTACCTTTAGTGTCACTAACTAGCACACGAAAGGTTATTTCATGCCTCATAGGGGCCGATTTATTGTTCCATACATATGTGCACTTACGTTCGAACATAATCTGTTCATCTTTATCTACGACAGCATAGACTTCTACAATCACATCTGCTTGACCTGTATCGCCGATCTCCCGCATAACTTGCTGATTCAGAATAGGAAGTTGTTGTGATTCGCCGGATAAGTATGGCTCATCACCATATAGGCACCAATTGATAGCATTGATTATGTTTGTCTTTGCTGTGCCATTGTGCGCAACGAAGAGATGAAGGTCGCTAGACATATGTTGAGGGAAATCTATAGCTAGTTTCCTAAACTGTCGATAATTTTCTAAAGCGATCTTACTTATTCTCATGTGCTGACACCTTCTGGGCGTAAGCCTTTACTATCTTACGATAAAAGTCCTTATACCACCAATTCCCAGTACGTGACGATTCTTCGAATAGCAAATCCGTTAATAATTGCCGTAATTCCACATCGTCTTCGGTCTCTTTATTTAACTCTCGGAAAATTTTTGGATTCAAAGCTCCCTTCATTTCCTCCTCCTAGTTTTTGTTCCGAAATATGCGTTCCCGAGTAGAATATAAAAGAGCAATTGCTTCGGCACTGTTTAGAGCTGTCGCTGCAATTTCTTCGCAACGCCTTAGTTCCTTGTCAAATATCGATAACTCAATTTTTGATAGTTCCGTTGGTAACAGATCAAATGTAGGTGCTACAATTACGTCATATATCGTTGCCTCTGTTTTCTCAGGGTAACGCCTAATAACTCGCCCAATTCTTTGGATGTATTCCCTCGAGTTACCACTACTAGCAAGTAATATAGAATTTCTAGCAGGGGGAACATCCACTCCCTCATCGAGACATTTCATAGCAACTAATACACTATAGGTGCAATTACTAAATTGCTTTAGCACAAAATCGCGCTCTGATAATCCATTAAACCGGCCCTCAGCAGTCGTGCCTTCTTCCATGGTGAATCTGTGGCGTGATATCCCTCTTGCTTTAAGCAGACTTATGACTTTATCTATTTGTTCACTAGTGCAATATACAATAGTCCAAAGTGGTACAGAGCCTAATGTGTCGAGGATTTGCTCGAAAGCTGTATATTTATTGTCCGCATTTTTGATTACATCTGCACGCATGAATAACAAATTCCTGTAGAGATCCTCTCTGCTCTTATCGTTTTGACTTCCTCTATATTTCTTTATTATGGAAGACGTTAGTGAAATATACCTCTCCAATTCTTCGCTGGTAAGATGTATGAATTTAAGCTTGTACTTATATGGTGTCAGATAAGTCTGACCTGTGGCAGGGTTGATAGTACTAATAGCATCTCTAAGAGAAAATTCGTATACAACCCCAGTAAAATAGTCATAAATTGCTTCAGTTCCTATATCATCCATCCAACGTTTTGGAGTAGCGCTTAATCCTAAACGAAATTTATATTGCTCTATTAAGCCCTCTTTATTTTTCTCTGCCCCTAGGCCATGTACTTCGTCTGCGATCACTAGTGTCACTAAAGAGTTATTATGCATTTGCATTATAGAAGTGAAATCACTGCTCGAAAAGGTCCGATGCGTGGTTAATATGACTAAACTCATTTTATATCTATATGGAAGTGCCGAATCCATCAATGCATTAGCGATTTCGTCTCGCCATTTCGGATTGGTTGCGTCAGCGATAATTAGCTGGTCAACCAGTAAACCAAAAATATTAATCTCTCTTTTCCACTGTTGGATTAGATGTGAATATGGTGCCGCAATAATAGTAACCAACTTTTTGACTTCTTTGGCTACAGATTCTAAGCATCCAAGTGCGGCAAAGGTTTTGCCTGTACCTGTTGCCATTTCGAAAATGCCCCTCCTGCCTGATGACAGCCAATTTGCTACTGCATTTTCTTGATGGTCGAAGAGTTGGGGGCGATGATGTTGTTGTTCATACCAACGGGTCAAATTAATGGTCTCAATATCTACTGGCGCTAAGGCAATAAGTCGAGTTCGTATTGCTTTGGGTGCTGTAATCACTTTCACACGAGGAGACTGGTTGTTCCAAAATCTTTCAAATTTACCCAGATCCATCTTAACATATTCTATCTCGGCGGATTCCCAATTTCTAAATACTTTAAACTCCTCGATATTACCTAACCAACCGGCAGCTGTTTCGTTAACTGAACCACTAAAAGTGATTATATTCCCCTCGTTATCATATAGTATCCCAACTTTCTGGTGAAAAATGCTGGCATAATTTACTTGTGATAGATCTAATAATTTTCCATTTGTGTCGTACATCAAAGCTACGCGTATTTCTAATTTATCTCTGGACAGAAGCCAAGCTAAAGCGTATATATGATCCCTAGTAAATTCATCCTCCAGTTTCTCAAGCTCAGATAACATCACTGTTGTAAGATGCCCATCCAATTTTTCAGGTACCTCTGATATGATGTCAATATCTTCTTTTGTGAAGCGTGGAGATGCTACTAATCTGAGATGCCCCCCGTTTTTGATAAGCCCTACTATTCCTCTTGCCGCTATAGCTAAACTTGTAGATGAAAAAAAGCCTGCCAATCTATCATACTGTATGGATTCACTTAGTGAGGGAACATAAAATGAACCAACTATGTCATCTATGTCTGAAGAATAAGCCTTGGTCAGATTCAATGTGCGCAGACTCATGTCATCATCTACTGAAATTCATCGTATCAGCGTCTATATACCATTGTATTGCAGCAAGAGGGATTACACTTGTTTTCGAGAGCTTTATTGAGGCCAGATTTTTCGAGTCCTCTCATGTAATCTGCTCTTCCTGCTCTTGAACAGCAAGGAGGGGATCAATAACTAACTCCTTTAACTCCTTACTAGAAGTAATGTCATAGAGTGGTACAGTAAAAGACTCTGAGCCCCTCAAGTTTTCATACCAGCGTGACTGCCCTGTCTTCCGCCAGTCTTTCAGAGTGTCATGAGGGTTGCCAATGAACCAATACTTACACATCCAGTAGTCATAGGTCTGCCCCGCTTTTTTTACAGTCATTGGTTTCTCATAGAGAAGCCGACCAGCACAGACAATAGGGTCATCCACATTTGTTTTCATAGTTGTATTGATGTCAGATGCAAAGTGAATGCTCACAAATAGCAGCCGGTCGATTGTGCTATCCTCTCCTTCTAGCACCGTGCGCATATAGAAACGTGCTGCCCAGCGGGCATACCAACGCTCGGGCAAGCTTAGCGAATAAGAAAACTCCGCTGGAGCTGTAGTGCCCCTGGGTTCCCAGCCACGCTCACCCATAAGGCGATCGGCATCCATCAGCAATAATTGACCCTGCTTGTACAACTTTGTCAAAGAATCAAACAGAACCTTAGTCAGATTTCCCTTTGTTTCAGTCATCTTTTATCACCTCGAATTTATAATCCACTCCTATAGACTCGGGCATGTCAGGCCATGAGTAGCGTCCTGGGGATACCTGATAGAACCTAGGTAGAGTAAAGTATTCGGTAACCGGCTCCACCCCACGGAACATCGTAAGTTCTTTCCTGAGCAATAGCCTGAGCATATCTTCCAGTACAGCTATATTCCCTGGGGAGCTTTCTTTTTCAAGGTTTTGCTCCAGAATAAATGGCAAAAATCTCCATGATGCCCAAAATATGTCACCATCCCTATTGCGTTTCCGCTTGTACTCGGCCAATGATTGTGCTAACAAACTGCGTGGTATCCCCATGTCTCTGGTAAGAAATAGTAGTGTGCGTGAAACAATATGCAACTCGGGTTTCCAGCCTAAGTCCAAGGGGGATACTCCGTCTAGATTGTCCAATTCACGGGCCAACTGGTCATTGGGTTCCAGGCGCTCATCTTCTTCGCTTGAAAGGTCTGAATAGTACTTAGCTTCTACCAATACCACATGAACAGCACGCCCGTTTGTTTCAAGGCCAAGCACTACATCTGGCTCGCAAGGAATACGGCCTGGCAAATTCAGCCAAGGCCAGAAGGAATAATGTATCTTGATAATTCCATCCGGAATGGTAAAGACATTTCCGTGCAAGGAGCAGGCTGTATGTAAGAACGGGAGCAATGCTTTTTCAGGAGGTAAATACCGCATACAGCCAAAGATGTCTGAGGTGAGTAGGTCCTCCATTCGCTCAGAGAGGTTGATACCGGTATCTGATATCTTCCCACGTATCTCGGCGATAGTCATCAACGAATATTATACACCCACCTGCATGACTTTCACCAGACAAAAAGCCTAATCGTTTAATCAGTATTATCGGCCACGAGCTAGCTCAGTGCTTGTAGTACAGCCACGACTCCCGCGACTCCACTGATTGAGAGTATGATGAAAATTCCTAATATGACCCGGTCGATATGCTTGTGTACGATCAAAATGGAGAATACGAGCACAACTAATATCCAGCAGATTATGAAAGTTTGGAACCAATCATGTAGCGGGAGTGGTTCAAATATTTGACGATCGCTCAGAACTTTACAGAACGTAGTAAACACTGATTGTCCCACGTTCGCTATAGTCATGATGATAGCTGCAACAAATAGGCCAATAGCAGTAGTTGGTGTCAAATCCTTTCTAGTTTGAAAAGAGTAGAAGAATGCCCATGCAAATGCCAGTAAGGCAAATGCAAGGGCACTGTATGTCCATAGGAGCCCAACCCCCAAATTGCTGACATCCTTGTTGGTGTCTAGGTAAGGGATAGGCCACAGTTGTGCCCATACCAGAAGAACAGTAGCAATTAATCCAGTCGCAACAAGGAAAGTTCCAAGGTTGTAGATACTATTTGCGTTTGTTTCGTTGCCACTTGGTTGTGGCCAGCCAAATCTTATCCATCTCCATGCTTTGCTGATCTGTTTGATCATGTATTTCATACTAAGTATTAACTTGGGATATTATACCTATTAGCAGAACCTCTTAAAATAGGTTCCATCAGCGAGAATCAAATACTGGCGGTGTGCTATTGCGGAGAGATGTGCTTCCCTTAAGGAAAACAACAATACATCGTTTTGTTGGAGCCTGCCAGCAACAAGAGGCATATCGTCTTTCAAAACTTCCTCGTTTCCTCAGACAACTCCTAACTTTCCACTGATGCTGCCTCCTCCTCCAACGTTGTAATTACGTTCCACACGGACAGAGATTCTCCTTATCACATTCGACATTGCACATTCCGTCATGATGTGCAATTAAGCGATTCGGAAGAATTCTATTTAAGGCTCAGGTACTTACTGCTTTCTTACCTATAACCTCATGTTTTTCACGCCACTTGCGGACAGCCTCAGTTACTTCGTCAACGTGGTCACAAATCCTTAACAGGTCAAAGTCCTCCTCGGAAATGAACCCCCTGGACAATGCCGAATCGCGAAGCCAGTGCAAGAATCCTTTCCAATACATGCTATCAAACAGCACCACCGGAAAAGGCTTTACCTTGTGGGTTTGTATAAGTGTTAATAACTCGGTCACCTCATCGAGCGTCCCTAAGCCCCCGGGCATTATGATAAAGGCAGAGGCATACTTGACCAGCATTATTTTGCGAACGAAGAAATGATTAAATGTTATTGACTTCGTGGCATAGGCGTTGGAACCCTGCTCTTCAGGTAGCTGGATGTTAATGCCGACCGAGGTGACGCCAGCTTCCATGGCACCCTTATTAGCTGCCTCCATCACACCAGGGCCACCCCCGGTTATAATGGAAAAGCCCATCTCTCCCAGCCGACGAGCTATTTCCTCGGTCTGTTTATAAAGCTCATCACCCTCCCGAATTCGAGCCGAACCGTATATGCTCACTGCCGGCGTGACGTTGGCAAGCCTGTCAAACCCCTCAACCAGTTCACCAATTATGCGGAACAGCCGCCAGGATTCTTCCTTTGCCAGTTCATTTATCTCGTACTCATAGGCCATCGTTTACCTCCCAGGTTATAATATAAAACTCAGTCCTAATCCAGAAGAACTTGCTCCCGATATGCGGGTACTGACACCTTCCAACGCATTTTATCCGCTACGTAATTGGAAAAGCGATTAGCTACCTCAAGCTCGCCATGGGTGACAAACAGCTGTTTGGGTGCTTTTTTAAGGGCAGAGAGCCACCTCATAAGCTCATCCCTATCAGCGTGTGCTGATAAACCGGTTAACTGGGCTATTCTTGCTTGAACGGGGTGAACCTGCCCTAGTATTCGTACCTCCCTGGCACCATCAACAATCTGCCTCCCCAGGGTACCACTTGCCTGGTACCCAACAAATAGAATGGTGCTCTCCGGGCGGGAGATATTTGCCACAAGATGGTGCTTTATTCGACCTCCGGTGCACATCCCTGAGCCGGCTATTATTATGGCCGTTCCCAGAATACGATTAATTGCTTTTGAGTCGTCTACCGTATTGACCATCTTAAGACTGGGAAAATCAAAGGGTGACTTGTTACGCTCTATCAGTCTGGTCATTTCCCGGTCATATAGTTCCGGGTGGGCCTCAAATACCTCGGTGATGTTTATTGCCATTGGGCTATTGAGAAATACAAGCAAGTGAGGTATGCGGTTACTAATCAGCAGTTGATTAAGATGGTATAGTACTTCCTGGGCTCGCTCGAGGGCAAAGCTAGGGATAACTACATTTCCACCAGCATTACATGTTGAGTTTATGATTTCAGCCAGACTACCAGCTACATCTTCCGGGTCCCCGTGTAGTCTGTCCCCATAGGTGGATTCCACTATCACATAGTCTGCCTGGCTGAACAAGGACGGGTTTCGCAATATCGGTATGTTCCATCTACCGACATCCCCGGAGAAGAGAATGGTCCTTTCCTCTCCATCTTGCCTCGCGGTAATCTTTATCATCGATGAACCTAATACATGCCCGGCATCGTGGAAACTGGCTTCAAGTCCATCACTAATTCTAACCGGGTCTTCATATTTTACCGGACGTGAAAAAAGCGGAAACACAGCCTCAGCATCTTCAGCAGTATAGAGTGGAATTTCAGGGTAAGGTACTCTCCTCCCCTCACGCTGGTGCCTTTTCATCTTGAATTCGGCATCTTCCTGCTGCAATTTCCCGGCATCCAGCAGCATTATTTTAGTGATCTCGGAGGTGGCACCTGTACAGTAAATACTGCCCTGGAAGCCTTCACGAACCAGTTTCGGCAACAACCCACAGTGGTCGAGGTGAGCATGAGTCAGTAGTATGGCATCTATACTACGAGGTGGTATTGCAAACGGCTCCCAGTTTCTAGATCTAAATTCCCTTTCCTGAAACAGCCCGCAATCTACCAGAATTCTCGTACTGCCAGTATCCAATAAATAGCGGGAGCCCGTTACACTCTGGGCCGCGCCCAGGAAAGTTAGCTTGAGTTGCATTACTACTTTTCGCCCTTCTAATATAAAACGGTGCGGACATCACCACAGTCAACACGAGTTGTTTTCTGAGTTACTCCGCCGTTCAGCTATTGCATACTTTACGTAGCCAGGCCATTGACTGTCAAGCCTGCCTGGCCGAATTTCGTCAGGCTGCTCGGATCAAACATCTCATCGTATTGTCTACTCCGGAATAGCCCAGCGCTGCGATTACCTTCTCTTTATAGCAGGTCGCAGGGGTTGAGTTACTCTGGCAGTCCAAATTCAGGGCAGGCTCAGGATTTTAACTATCTTCCTGTCAGAACTACTTCCCTCTCTAACGTTGTAATTACATTCCGCACGGACAGGGGTTCACTCCAGCACGATGTTGCTTATTGCTGCACGCTGACTATTTGATAAAGAGGAAAGGTAATTTATTGTATGCTCATAAGCTCAATTTCAAAGGTCAGGTCTTTCCCCGCAAGACGGTGGTTAAAATCTACTGTTATCGTCGTGTCAGTGACATTGGTTATGGTGCCTGTGATTGTTCCACCACCTGGTTGAGGCCCATACAGCTGCTGACCAACCTCTGGATTCGGGATATTCGTAAGTTCCTCTCGATTTATTACCTGTACCATGTCATCACGGTACGGGCCGTAGGCCTCATCCGCTGGAATGGTAAAGTTTTTCGATTCCCCG
>Ga0315533_1001661_pt1 | contig 16626 bp, 10 predicted proteins | sample SalMarSW160130MG_FD_203081 | JGI IMG/M metagenome (GOLD analysis project Ga0315533, IMG submission 203081) | Salt marsh sediment microbial communities from the Plum Island Ecosystem LTER, Massachusetts, United States - Salt Marsh Sediment SW1601-30 ... | reverse complement strand
TTAAGATCACACAATGGGGCGGAGTATATCCCCAGCACGTCATTGCGAGGAGCGAAGCGACGCGGCAATCTCGCTCCGGCCAAGTCCTTGCACTTAAGGAGATTGCCGCGCTCCCTGCGGTCGCTCGAAATGATAAGGGCGGTGGTTGCCTCCCGCAAGGCGCTGAACCCGATTTGTGGCCTTATTTGTGTTGAGCTGTACTAAGATAAACTGAGGTGATGTGTTTTAACAAGATTGCCGCGTCGCTCGCGCCTTCTTATGACGTAACTGTCCATCATCGCGAGCGTAGCGCGGCAATCTCTGCTTCACCATCGGCGGTGGTGCATTTTGATTCGAGTCCGGTTGTCTTTTTTGCACTTGCGCGTGATAAGATCGCGTCGGCTTTCAGCGGTCATTTGAGGAGAAAAGCTCTATGAAGGTCGGCATTATCACAGCGTCGTTGCCGCTCGAGTTACGCGCGGCGCTGAAAAAGGCCAAGGAAATCGGCGCGCATGGCGCGCAGCTCTGGGTGGCGTACAATGAATTGGACCCGCGCAACCTGAGCCAGTCCGGGCGTAAGGAGTTGGTGGCGTATATGGCGTCGCTGGGCCTCGAGCGGGCGGCCTTGTGCGGCGACATCGGCGGGTTCACCGACCCGGCGACGGTCGACGAGCGCATTGCGCATACCAAGGAGATGTTCGACCTCTGCGTCGACCTGCAGACGCCGATCCTCACCACGCACATCGGCGTGGTACCCGATGACAAGGGCTCGAATGCCTACGCGGACCTCGTTGAGGCGGTGCGCGAGGTAGCCGACTACGCCGCCGAGCGTGGGTGCTGCTTCGCCACAGAGACGGGCCCGGAATCGGGTGAAGCATTGGCGCAGTTCCTGCGGGCCGTGGACAGCCCAGGCGCCCAGGTCAACTACGACCCGGCCAACCTCTGCATGGGAGGCTTTGACCACCTCGACGACGTCCGGGTGTTGAAGGATTTGATTGTGCATACGCATGCGAAGGACGGCCTGGCGCCCTCGAGGGAGGACGGGCCGTGCGAGGTGGCGCTGGGTGAGGGTGACGTCAAGTTCCCAGCCTACCTGGCCCTCTTGCACGAGATCGGCTACACCGGTTACCTCACCATCGAACGCGAATGCGGCGACGACCCGCTCCGTGACATTATCGAGGCGATCAACTTCTTGAAAAGTCAGGAAGGGGTCGAACCGTGAGCGTCGCCGCCGAGACGCATTTGAAGCCCGAGACCGTAACGCTGGGTGACGTGCCCATCAGCCGATTTCTCCTCGGGGGCAACCCGTTCAGCGGCTTTTCACACCAGACCCGGGAGCGCAACAAGGAGATGCTCGACTGGTACACCATGGAGCGGATCAAAGAGACCTTTCGGCTCGCTGAGCGTGCCGGGGTCACCGCCCACCTCGGCCGAGGCGATCACTTCATCATGCGCGCGCTCCATGAGCATTGGAACGAGGGGGGAAATCTGACCTGGGTCTGCCAGACCTGCCCCGAGGTGGGGTCCATCCAGCTCGGGATCGCCAATGCCTTAAGCGGAGGGGCCAAGTGTTGTTTCCTCCATGGCGGTGAGATGGACTTCCGTGTGGCCGGCGGCGATACCGAGGCCATCCGCGAAGGCATCGCAACGATCAAGGACCACGGGATGGCTGCCGGCGTCGCGGGCCACGACACAGGCACCATCCGATGGGCCGCTGACAACCTCGAACTCGACTTCTTTATGACGAGTTATTACAAGCCCGAGGATCGCACGCGGTCCGCCATGGCTTCCGGTGACGAAGAACAGTACCGTGAGAAAGAGCGCGAGGCCATGTGCGCGCTGATCCAGGAACTGCCCAGGCCCGCCATTCATTATAAAGTGCTGGCCGCCGGGCGAAATGACCCGAAGGAGGCCTTCGAGTACGTCGCGGACGCGTACCGCCCCGGCGACGCGGTCTGTGTGGGCGTGTTCACCAGAGATGACCCGGACATGATTCAGAAGGACGTGGACCTGCTCGAGGGGGCCCTCCGCGCCCGGGGGAAATAGGACTGCTGAAAAGCCAACCCGAAAATCGAGATTGCAATCCCAAAAAGGCAGGGTGGAAAGCCTGTCCCACATTTACACAGGTGCATCACATCAATCCACGGACTGAGTAGTTTCAGGCGCATCCTTATTGCGGTGTTTGGTGAACACGCTGAAGACGCCACTGAGCAGGAAGGTGCCGAGCACCCATCCGAATCCGATCAACACAAGCGCCTTGGTAGGGTAGCCTTCGTAGGGTTGTGAGAACTCGTCGTAGATGCTCCAGGTTACGATGACTGTGAGTGCGGCGGGTGCGGCAAACTTGATCGACCATTCCCACCACATGTCCCAGACCTTCGGATAGGTGCCTTGCTTGGCGGCGCTCAAGTGCACATGCAGGCGATCGATCTTGTAATACCATCCGATGAGCAAGCACTCGAGCAGACCCACCACAACCAAGCCGTAGCAGTTCAAGAAGTGGTCGACGATGTCCAGCCAAAACAACCCAGACCCGGTCGCAAAAATGATGCTGCCCATGAACCCGAACCCGCACACGGCCGTGACGATCCACACGCGCTTCCACTCGAACTTATCTACGGCGGCCGCAACGAACGCCTCGATGATCGACATCGACGAGGTGAGCCCCGCCAGGATCAGGGTCAGGAAGAAGAAGAAGCCGAACAGCGAGTTCAGTCCGGGTAACCTGCTGATCGCTTCGGGATAAACCACAAAGCACAGGCCCGGACCTGAAGCGACGACATCATCAACCGCGACGCCCTTGACGTAGGCCATATAGCCCAGCACGCTGAACACGGCGAACCCGGCGAATAAGGAGTAGGAGCAGTTCGCAATGGCGGTGATGAATGCGCTTTTAACCAAGTTGGTTTGCCGCGGCAGGTAACTGGCGTAGGCCATCATGATCCCGAACCCCAAGGACAAGGAGAAGAATATTTGGCCGAATGCCTCACGCCAGACCTGTACCTCGCCCAGCTTACTCCAGTCTGGTTTGAGGTATTGCGCGATGCCTGCCGGCGCGCCCGTCAAGAACAGCCCCCAGAACACCAGCACGGCCGTCAATACCACCAACATAGGCATGAAGATTTTGCAGGCCAGTTCGACGCCCTGTTCGACCCGCCGAACGGTGATGAGCCACAAGACCACCCAGACGACCAGTGTCATGCCCAGTATCGGCAGGCAAATGCCGCCAATGTCAAACACGCCGCTGCTCAGGTTCAGGAATTTATTGTAAAAAAAGGCCTCCGTATCACCGGTCCAGGGGAAGGGGCTTTGCAGCGAGAACAGCATGTACAACGCGCACCAGGCAATGACGACCACGTAGTAGAGGTTGATGCCGAACATGACGAAGATCACCGGCCACCAGCCCAGCCACTCCCAATCGCGATTGACCTGGTGCATCGACTGAGGCGCCGACCCACGCATCTTGTGGCCTATGGCGAATTCGAGGATCAGCAGTGGGATGCCCGTGATCAGCAAGGCGATAACGTACGGCACCAGGAACGTCCCACCGCCGTTCTTATGGCACAGATAGCTGAACCGCCAGATGTTGCCCAAGCCAATGGCCGACCCGACGGCGGCCAGAATGAAGCCCAGATTACTTCCCCATTTGCCGCGTTCCATATTCTCGTCCTTCCTGAGCGGTCCCTTTCTCCGGAGGCATTGGGTGCCATAGCCGCCCGCTTCCAGTGCACGTGCACGTAAAAGGCAAGCATACCACGCCTCACGTGCACGTGCACGAAAAGAGCAAGCCGCCTGCGCTGCAATTAGCCATTGAAGGGCCACGGTGCATTCTGCCAAGATGGCGTGTACCCCGTTGGCGATGAATTCGAGGGGATACGAGAGCGCAACGGTTATGCAGCCAACGCCAAACACCCCACACACCACCCGGCGTGCCGTCTCCACCGGGTTTGGGCTATGGGTGACGTTTTGTCTCGTCGCGGTGGTGTTGCGCGGGGTGCGATGGGACGAGAACTATGAGTTCGCCCAGGTAATCACGCGCACCATCTCATACACCGAGGGGCACCCGCTGTTCCGCTACGTGCGGAGCATGTTCAGCCTGCAAACGTATTCGTTGGCGGCGCTGTTGTGCCTGACGCCAAGCCCCGCACTCTTGTGCGGTTTACGCAACGTCCTGTTTCTGATGGCGACTGTCTTGCCGGCGTTTCTTTTGGGGTCGATGCTGTCGCGCCGGACCCTCTGGGGTCACGTCGCGGCGGCGATAGTGCTGCTGGGCACGCACCTCGCCTTTTATAGCACTTACCCGCAGTTCGTCTGGCCGCACATGTATTCGAACGGACATATCGGCACGGGCTACGCGCTGCTGGTGGTATACCTCCTGGCGTCGGGGCATTGGCGGACCGGCTATTTCCTGGTCGGGCTGATGCCTTGCATCCACCTCGGCCAATGGCCGCCGGTGCTCGGCTTTGCGGGCTTACTGGCGCTGTGGACGTGGCAGCGCGGCCATGGACGCAGACTCAATCGTGCGCTTACCTTTGCCGCGCTTGGGCTGGCCATAAGCGCCGGGTTCTGGGGCGTCCTGCGCTTGTTCGCCGTGCCCGGCCCCACCGGCGGGCCGTATTACTCCGCGACCGACCCGCAGGCGGTCTGGCTGGGCTACATGGCGCGCCATGCCTCGCACCGCAGCATCCCATGGTGCACGGGGCACATCACGTTGGCCGCGTTGCCTCTCCTCGGGCTGGGCGCGGCGCGCATGGAAGCCCGAGACGGTAATCCGGGCGGACCCTGGTGTTGGATACTCGTGTATGGGACATGCGTGGCGTGCATCGTCTGGGCCACCATGGCGGTGCACGTAGCACTGACCTCAAGGATTCCGTTCCTGCTCGTCAGTTGGATGCCGTACCGCCTGATGAACCACCTGCCGCCACTGCTGGTGGTCATGACCGTGGCGGTCCTGTCCGGCACGCGCGACAGGAAGACCGCCGCGGAACTTCTCGTGGCTGCGGTGCTGCTGTACGGCATTACGAAACCCGGCTTGCAGACACTCGTCGGAAATGGCCTGTATGCGCGCTATTTCGAGACCGGTATCGGCGTCTTTTTCGCCCTTTACGGGGCCGCCATTGGGGTGGTCATGCGGCAGTTGAAGGATGACCGGCCATTTCTCGTGCCATGGATTGCGGCGGGCCTGCTCGGTTGGGTTGCACTCGGGTTGGTGCACCAGTTCGGCGCGGCATGCTGTGCATGCGGCCTTGGCGCGGCCTTGGCCCTCGAGCAGAAAACAGGGACTGCCACAAGCGAGTCCCCGAGACAAGACAGTGCCTGTTTTCTGCGCCGGCTCGATTTCGAGAAAGCGCTGGGCGCGCTGGCGTTCGTGCTCGTCGCGGTACTGGCCTACCGGGAATGGGCCACGCGCGATCACCTGCCCGTGTCGCCATTCGAGCGGCGCGTGGTCGAATACCTCGACGCGCAAGGCGAGCAGGACGCTATGCTCGTGGCCGGCTACCAGCAGGAGGGGCTTCAGGCCCGGACCGGCCACCCTGTCATGGCGGACATGGCCACTATGACGTGGATCGCGTACAAACCCTCGCTCGGCCCAGCCATGGACAAACTCTACGGCGACCTCTACGGCATCCACTTCACGCAGCAGCCCACAACCGAGGTGGGGCCGCAGGCCTGGTTCGAGCGCTGGGCGGCGCGCAGTTTCGCCCAGTGGCAGGCGCTGTCCGAGGAATATGCGTTCTGCTACCTGGTGGCGCCGAAATTCATCACGCTCGACCTGCCCCAGGTCGTCGAAGGCAAAACAGAGTCTTTGTATTACATACCACCGAGAAACTCCGACTCATGAGCGAGACTGCGCCCGATACATCGATAAACCCATGCGATCGCGGCTACAAACGCGGGCTGCTGCTTGGCGTGGTGTTGTGGCTGGCATTTTGCGCCATGGCGGTGGGCGTGCGCGGGGTCCGCTGGGACGAAACCCTCGAGCATGCGCAAGTGATCACGCGCCAGGTGCCCTACCCAGAGGGCCATCCGCTGTTCCGTTACACGCGCGGGGCGTTCAGCCTGCAAACCTACGGGTCCGCGCTGCTTTTCCTGCTGGGCGCGGGCCCGACGCTGCTGTGCGGCCTGCGGAACGTCCTGTTCCTTGCAGCGACGGTCATGCCGATCTTCCTGCTCACGACGCTGTTCACGCGCAGGGCCATCTGGGGCCACATGGCGGTGTTGCTGGCGCTGGGAGGCATATACCTCGAGTTTGACGGCAGCTACCCCATCGCGGTATGGCCAAACCTCTTTTCGAACGGGCACATCGGCGGCGGCTACGCCCTGCTCACACTGTGGGCCCTGATTGCGGGGCACTGGCGCTGCGGTTTCTTCATGTTGGGGCTGATGCCTTGCGTGCACGTGGGCCAAATGCCGGTCCTTCTGGGGGTGGCGGCGCTGCACGCGGCCCGGACGTGGCGGCGTGGCCACCGCCGCGAACTCGCGCGCGCGCTGGGCTATGCGGCCCTCGGCCTGGCCGTATGCGCGGCGTTCTATCTCGGGAAGCTGTGCTTAGCCGTGGCCCCGCCAACCCAGGGAGCCTATTACGCTGACGCCGACCCCTGGCCCATCTGGCGCGGCTATACGGCGTGGCACGACATCCATCGCGCGGTTCCACCGGGCAACGGCCATGTCGTCCTCGTGGGCATGCTGCTCATAACGGCGATGGCGGCATACTGGGAGGCACACCGGCAAAAGAAGGGGCAAAAAACGGGGACAGGCGCCATTTTCTGGCTATTCCTCTACGGAGCAGGGACGGCCGCGGTAGTTTGGGGCGTGATGGCCATCCACCGGCTAATGGGGCCCAATATCCCTTTCCCGTTCATCGCCTGGATGCCCTACCGATTGATCAATCACATCCCGCCGCTCCTACTCGCAACGCTCGTGGGGAACCTCGCCAGTGTGTGTGACGAACATGAGGACAGGGTCGCCGGCGCCGGTGGGTTGATCGTGCCCGCCGCGCTCGTCTTTTGCATGCTCCGGCCAATCCTGGCGCCTATCGTTGGACCCGATCTCTTTTCCCGCTACGTCGCCGGCGGCGAGGCCGTGTTCTTCGGCCTCTTCGGCGCGGCGCTTGGCGCACTTCAGACGCGGCTGAAAGCAAACCGCACGTTTAACGCCGGTTCGCTGGCCGCATGGCTGGCCGCGCTCATCGGACTCGCGTTATACCACCAGTTTGGCCTTGCCTGTGTGATGGCCGGGTGGCTCATCGCACGTGTGGCCGGCGCAACGCAGGTCGTCGGGCTGAAGAAAACAGGGACGGTCCCGTCTCGCGGACCCGCTTGGGACAGTCTTCGTTTTCCGCTTCTCGCAGCGGTTTGCTTTGCGGCATGCCTCGCGCTGCTCGGCCACCAATGGCGCTGGCGCGAGCACATGCCCCTCAGCGCGTTTGACAGGCGCGTGGCGGAACACCTGCGGGACCAAGGCGAAGGTCAGGCCATGCTTCTGGCTTGCCCCGACGAGTTCATCCTCCAGGCGCGGACCGGCCATCCCGTCCTGGTCGAAACGGCCACCCCCTCGCTGATCAGCTACATGCCCGCGCTCGGCCCCGTAATACAGAAGATATACCACGACATCTACGGCATCCGCTTCGACCTGCCCGCGCCGGAGCACGCCGAAACCTGGGAAGAACTCTGGGCCGCCCGCACCAGAAGCCAGTGGCAAACATTGGCCCAACGATACCGCTTCCGCTACCTCATAGCGCCTGCAGCGATGGCGCTCGACCTCCCCACCGTGTTCGAGCAGGACGCCACGGCGCTGTACAGGATTCCTGAGCCATAATCCTGTCACGATTGCGGGCATGACTCACGGAATGGTCCGTGCCCGAGTAGTCCGGCCTCTCGCGGCAAGGGGCATGCGGTCGTTGACGTCAACCAGCCCGTATGGTATGACTGTCTCTGCCGTAAACGGGCAGGAACAGACTTCAGCGCAGTAGCAGGCCGACGCGTCTGCAGAGGGCCTGAGGAAAGGAAACATATGCGTATCACATCACATGGCGCCGCCGAAGAGGTTACCGGCAGCAAACATCTCGTCGAAATCAATGGTTACCACATCCTCTTGGACTGTGGTTTGTTTCAAGGCAGACGGAAAGAGGCGGCGCGTAAGAACAAGAGGTTGCCATTTTCCGTAAATGACCTACACGCCGTAGTGCTCAGTCATGCACACATCGACCATAGTGGAACGCTGCCGATGCTGGCGCGCCATGGCTATCAGGGACGCGTCTTCACCACGCCGGCCACGCGCGACTTGTGCGCTGTCATGCTGCTCGACAGCGCCCATATTCAAGAGCGCGACGCCAAGTGGCTCTCGAAGAAGAATATGAGCTTCGTGCCGCCCATCTACGGGGAGGAGGACGTCCGGGCCATTATGCGCCGGTTCATCTGCGTGCCCTACGACATCCCGATCGACGTGGCGCCCGGCGTGAGCGTCACGTTTAAGGACGCAGGCCATGTGCTCGGCTCCGCCATGATCCTCATCGAGTCCATGGAAAACGACAAGCGCCGCACGGTCGTCTATAGCGGCGACATAGGCCGGAAAAATATGCCCATACTCAAGGACCCGTGGGAGCCCGACGATGCCGACGCCGTGATCATGGAAAGCACCTACGGCGACCGCGATCATGACCCCATTGAAACGCTGGATGAAAAACTGGCCGACGTCATCAACCGCACCCATGCGCGCGGCGGCAAGGTGATCGTGCCCAGTTTCGCCCTCGAACGCGCGCAAGAGTTCGTCTACGCGCTCAAGCGGCTGGAAATGGACAACCGAATCCCAGACATACCCGTTTATGTCGATAGCCCACTCACCGTCAACATCACCGAAGTCTTCCGCCTGCACACCGATATGTTTGATGAAGATATGCGCCAACTGATGGAACACTCAGGCAACCCATTCCAACTCAAACACATTCAATACATTCGCAACGTAGACGCCTCGAAGCGGCTCAATACCTTGCGCGAACCCGCCATCATCATCTCCGCCGCGGGCATGTGCGAATACGGCCGCATTCTCCACCATTTGCGCAATAACTGCGAAGACAGACGCAACACCATACTCATCATCGGATTCCAGGCGAAGCACACCTTGGGACGACGTATCGTCGAACGGGAAAAGGAGATCAAAATCTTCGGCATCAAGCATCCCCTGCGCGCTGAAGTCAAAACACTCAACGCCTTGAGCGCACACGCCGGCCGCTCAGAACTCATCGCCTTCGGAAAGCGATTCAAAGACCGCGCCGAACGGCTGCTCCTGGCCCACGGCGAGGACGAGGCCTTACAGGCCCTTCTGTCCGGACTGCAAGCCGAAGGGTGCCGGAACGTCTCGATTCAAAAAGAAGCCACGCCCGTGGACCTGTGATCGGCTTTGGGAGTGCGGCGACACGACGCCGCTTTCGAAAACGGTGACGTATCGTCGCAGTCCAAAGCGCAAGTACGCTTGCGCGCAATTGTTGCAGGTACTTTACATCCTCAGACGAGTTTGAGGGTCGCATCCTGATGGTGCATTGTGTTGCTCTTTTTGCCTTAAGCTGTACTTAGAAGCGAAAACCAGGGTCAAAGCCCAAGAACGACTGAATTAAGTGTAGTATCCCCAGAATACAACCACGGCGAAAAGACTCTCCATATATTAGAGAACTTTGTTGCAGTGGCCAGTAAAAAGTGTTTCAGGAGTGTGCCACGCGAAACGAATGGTGTTTGGCATACAGGCGGAGGCGAAATCGCACTATTCTCTGATTTAGCAGGCGCCAGGAACTAAAACTAGACGGAACAAAAGAATTCAACCACGGGGAACCCGCCGCTACCCTTCTTGGCCGGGCTGGGAACCCTCTGCAGGATCGTGGCCATGCGCAGGCGGCGCTGATGCGTCGTCATGCGCGGACGGGCAGGGGGTTGGGGAGTGCGGATTTCATTGCGCGTCTTGAATCACAACTGCGCCGTTTCCTGAGGAAGCGAAAACCAGGGCCAAAGACCAAGAACGACTGACTTAAGTATACTGTCCCCAGAATTCAGGATTAGCGCTAACGCTCGGCCTCCGCCTCGGCAGCATCACGGCGGCCGTGGATGGCCTCAAGGACGATCTGGGTTTCCCCGTCCCGATGAATCCGCAACGCCCCTGGTGCGCCGTGGACCGCGCCGAAGCGCCACCGGGACGGGTCCAAGTCTTGGCCGTTGGCAAGCACACGCGGCGTGAACGTAATCCGGAGTGTTTCGGACCCGGTCGGTTCAAAGGTCCGGTATTCGATGCGCTTGGGCCCGTACGTCACGGCTACAACTGTCCCGTCCGAGCCGAGGATATGGTTGGCGTCGGCCGGAGCCAACTCGGGCAGGGCGGCCATCCCGTCAAGCAGGTGGGGCAGATAGTCAAAATACGAGTCGGAGAACCAGGGATTCACGTAACCGATCCCGACGTAGTTTACTGCCCGGCCGTCCCGGGAATACTTGCTGCAGGCGGAATATGTGGCCAGTGCGAGGGCGGCCCGGGCCTCGGCTTGCCGTGCGGTGTCGTCCGTCTCGGCCGCCCAGCGGGCCAGCACGGACGCGTAGCGCGCCGTGTGGCTGCTCATTTCCTTGAAGCAGACGTCCTGTTCCCGAATGCTGGGGGCCCCGTAGCGCTGGGTCTGGCCGAACCGGTGCAGCACCCAGGTGAGTAACGCGGCCACGTGTTCGAGATGCCGCGGCACGCGTTCCGGGTGGCGAAGGATGTAGCGGGCCGTCTCCACGGGGATGTGCTGGTTCAGGTTTTCATGATTCGGCTGGACGTCCTCGTAATACCCCGACCACCGATGGTTCACGAGGGGATAGCGGACGATCCAGTCCAGGAGTGCGTCGCGTACGGCGGGATACCGGCCCCCTGCCGTGTAACCCAGTTCCGTGAGCGCATCGAAAAACCGGACTGGGAAGATCATGCTCGCTGTGTAAGGGTCCAACACCGCCCCGGTCCGCAGATTGACCCGGAACGGCAACGGGGAACGTTCCGCGTCGCCGTCCGCTACGTGCGCCGCGACGGTCTGGGCCAAGGCCCGGGCCGCGTCCAAGTACCGACTTTCACCCGTGAGTTTGAACAACCGGATATAGGCCAGGCCGACCATGCACATCTTGTCGACCCCCGACCATTCATCCGTGTATTCGCCGTCCGGTGTGTCGTCCTGCGTCCGGGGCACGTTGGGCCAGGCCCAATCCCCCGGCGTGTGGTAATGCAGCACCCGGTCCACGAGGAGCCGTACCCCGTTGAAAGCCTGCCGGTCGCCCGTGTAGGCATAGTACCGGGCCAGCGTTTCCACGGCGTAGTAGGCGTTGCTGCCCTGGTTGTTCTGGTTGCGGCGAAAGGTCCCGTCCTCGTTCAACTTCGACGTGATGAGGTACCACGGGTCCGCACCGAACCGCGTCGGATGGGTCGGACAATGCACGACGAAATTCATGCTCTCCACAATGATTGCGTGCAGAGACGTCCACGGGAGCAGGCGCCCTTCCTCATCCAGGACGACTTCATGGTCTAATAGCAGGTCCCCGCTCGCGGTGGCGCTTCCGGCGAAGACGACGCCGAACAATACGATGCACGGTATACATCCAAGCAGCGCTTTTGGAAACACAAAACCGGCCCTCTCCGCGTCTTCCAAGCGCCAACCATAACACGGGGATCGCGAGGACGCAAGCAAGAGTCCCGTCGGGTGTCAAGCTTGCATCGTGTTGACCGATCGCATCAAGATTCGCTAGAGTCAGAAATGTCGGTTCGAGAGTGAGGGTAAAGGCGGGAAAAGCAATGTGCTACAAAGTTACCTGGTATCAGTTTACTGAACATCCCGATTCGGACTCTTGTTGGTCCCTGTCGGTCGGACCGGACGGCAGAATCTACGCCGCCGCGTGTGCCGAGACTGTGCCGGGAGGGATCGTCAAGGTCGTCCGCTATAACGCTGAGAGCGGTGTGCTGGATTACATCTTAGACGTTGATAAAGCCGTCGACGACCCAGGCGATTCAGGTCGCGCGACCCAGTGCAAGATCCACTACAGTTTCGCTCCTTCCTTGTCAGATGGGATGCTGTACATGGCCACTCACCTGTCAGGACCACCTATCGACGAGCCGGCGTACTCGCCCTGGCGCTCGTGGCACGATCCTAAGCGCTGTTTTCGTGGCAGCGGGCTATTGGCCTTCGATACCAAGACCGACGAAGTCCTTTGGTGGGACACGCTGATTCCGAAGGAAGGCTGCCGCTGCCTGCTGCACGATGAAGAGCGCGGGCTGCTCTATGCCCTGAGCTACCCGCGGGACCACTTCATCATCTATGAAATCAAGAAGCGACGGCGCCGCGACATCGGTCGCATCGGCTCTGTCAACGCCCAGGTATTGTTCCTGGACTCCAGACATCGCGTCTGGACGACGAACGATTACGGCCACTTGGTCCGCTATGATCCCGAGAAAGACCGCTTGGAGACCTCGCCCTGCGTTTTGCCACACAATTCGGCATTCCAGACCGGTTGGCACTCCGTTTTCTATGACGCAGTGGCCAGCCCCCATGAGGAATGCATCTATGCCGTAAACTGGATCGCCGACGCGCGCCTGATGCGCATCTGGCCGACCGAGGGCGAATGGGGGCGAGTAGAAGACCTCGGACCGCTTTCCCAAAAACGCGATCCCTCGGTGCCAATCAGCACCTTCATTGATCATGTGGGCGGCCTCGTGTTTGCCGGTGACGGCCAACTCTATTACGTCGCCTCGCGCTGGCGAGACCCGGTGTACAATCCGCTGCCGGGGGGTCACAAGGAGCGCGAGGGGATTGTCTGGCGGATGGACCCCCACACGCTCGAGCGCGAGGAGGTCGCCGTGCTTGAGCGGCCGGACGGATTCGCGAATTACGTTTCACGCGGCGCCGTCGATTGCAACGGCGACCTTTTCTTCGGCCATGTGGGGCAAAAGCCTGTCGGCCTGTTCAAGATCGATATGCCGGCTGACAGGAAGAAGAAAAACGCGCATTTGCCGCTCAGGATGTGGGGCTAGGCGGGAGGACGAATGGAATGACTTCCTCTGACGATAAGAAGGCCGTCATCGACGAGATCGTTCACGGAACGTTTGTCAAGGAAGGCGTTATGGTCGCCTTCCCACTCTGTTTTCCCGGCGCCACGACCCCCATCACTGCCGCCGAAAGCCACATCACCGCTCTGGATGCGACCGCCGACGGTGTTGTATACGGCGGCACGAGCGGCAGGCTGACGCACGTGTTCGTGGGCATGTTCAACGGCGTTACAGGCATCGTTTTCGACATGGGCACGGTGGAAGGCGCCGACCACTGCGCCGCCATCTGCTGCGGGCAAGAGTACTTCGTGGCGTGCGTCAATGGACCGGGCGGCGGGCGCATACTGCGCCATAAGCTCCAGCCCCTGCCCTTCGATCTCATCCAGGAATGGGCTTTCTCGCGCCAGCCCTTTGAAGACCTCGGCGAGGCAGGCAAGTGCGAGAGAATCGTCCACGCGGTGACCGACCTCTCGAGGCGATTTGTGATAGGCACTACAGATACGCATCTATTTCGTGTAGATTTGGAAAGTGGCCAAGTGGAAGTCATGTGCGAGCTCTTGGGGGCCGGGCGATTGGGCGTCGGTTCAAAGGGAGGCACTTTCGGCCTCGACGAGGGGAACCATCTGTGGCGCTGCAACGCGACGACCGGAGCCGTGATGCGCAAAGACGTCAAACTCCCACCTGGTTCCTGGGACAATGTCTCCCTGATATGGGCCCGCGATCGCGTTGACGGAACGCTGTATACCGCCGATGCCGAAGGGAACCTCTTCGCATTCACGGAAGAACGCGGGTTTAGCAAGTGCCTCGGGCGCACGAGACTCGCACCGGTGGGGCCGATGGCAGCAACCTTCGACGGCCGTGTGTTCGGCACATGCGGGGAGGAAATCAGCAGGCTCTTCTGCTACGATACCGACGCGCACGAACTCACGGACATCGGTGTGGCGGTCTCCGTGATCGAGAGGCGACGCTATGGATACGTGTTCGGCGACGCCGTAACCGGCCGCGACGGTCAGGTCTTCTTCGGCGAAGACGACGACCTCGGTCATCTCTGGCTATACTTCCCCCGCATCAAACCTCGCCGCAACTGAGCGGGCGGATTGCTGCCTTGCGCAAACCTTGTTTTAATGTGCTTTACCCGCGCTGGCACGCCGTTTCGTCGCATTCCTTGGAGTTGCCCGGTAAGATCAGGCGCCGCATCCCACGAGCGCCTGTAAGATTCTTCGCGCACTGGCATCCAGCGCCTCACCGGCGCAATATGGTGTCCGGGCTGTTTGCCATCCTTTGCCGGGTCCGGCGGCCAAGAGGGCCGACGCATTGTGCCTCCCCTGGCGAAAACTGCTAGGATGCGCCCTTGTTCGTCATGAGCAGAGAGGGGTCATGAACGCCAATTTCCGACCATTGGACCTCATCGTGGTAGGCCTGTACTTCGGTGGCATCACGTTGGCGGGCATCTATTTCGCCAAGAAGAACAAGGACACGGAAGACTACTTCGTTGGCGGCCGCAACTTCCCGGGATGGGTCGTCGGACTGTCGATGGTGGGGACCTCGATCAGCTCGATTTCGTTCATGGCCTATCCGGGGGACGCCTACAAGACGGCGTGGCTGCGGGTGATGCCGTGCTTCATGCTGCCGTTCGCCATAGTTATCGCGTCCCGGTGGTTTCTGCCGTTCTTCCGCCGCGGGAAGGTGACCTCCGCTTACGAGTATCTCGAGAAGCGCTTCGGTCCGAAAACGCGGGTATACGCCGCCATCATCTTCATCATCGGCCAGATGATGCGACTGGGCACGGTGCTGTTCCTGTTGTCCCTGCTCATACACGAACTCACGGGGTTGCCCTCCCTGTGGTGCATCCTCCTGGGGGGCGCGTTCGTGTCTTTCTACACGGTGGCGGGCGGCATTGAGGCCGTGGTGTGGACTGACGTGGTGCAGACGGTCGTCTTGGTTCTCGGGGGACTCCTCTGTCTGTTCTATATTGTGCACCAACTGCCGGGCGGACTCGCCGAAATCTTTCGAGTGGCTGTGGCGGACGGGAAATTCCGCGCGGCGGAAGTGGCCGTGAACAGCAACGTCGCCTTTCAGGCTGAGGAGACGGCCTTCGACCAGGTACTCTCCTTCGAGCCGGTCCGATGGACGCCGTCGCTCTGGCGCAAGACGGGCCTCATGATGCTACTGCTGGGCTTCTGCACCTGGATCGGCGAGTACAGTTGCAACCAGAACGTAATCCAGCGTTACTGCGCCTCGAAATCCCCCAGAGAAGCCCGGAAGGCCATGTGGATTTGCTGCGCGTCGAGCGTGCCGATCTGGACGTACTTCATGTTTCTGGGCACGGCGATGTACGTCTTCTTCAAGCAGTTTCCCGACGAGACGGCCTTCCAGATTCTGGTTGGCGCCAACGGGAAGGAGGCCGAGCAAATCTTGCCCTACTTCGTGCTGAAATGCCTGCCGCCGGGCATCTCCGGCCTGGTGATCGCGGCGGTCCTGGCCGCAGCCATGTCGTCCCTCGACTCGAGCATCAACGCGATCTCGACCATTTCCGTGGTGGACATCTACCGCCGCCACCTAGCCAAGGGCCGTGATGAACACCACTATCTCTTAGTCGCGCGAGCAGTCGCCATCGTCGCCTCCGTGCTGATGCTGGTCATTGCGGTCTGGTTCGACTCTTTGGAGAAGAAGACGTTCCAGGACACGGGCATCATTATCGCCGCATTCCTCGGCGGCGGATTGCTCGGCATTTACATGCTAGGCTTCTTCACGACCTGGGGCGACGGCCGCGCCATTCTCTGGGGCATTATTCTCACCACGGCCTTTACCATTTGGAAGGGCGGCGTCACGCTGGAATGGTGGGACGCACCCTCCAGCGCGTGGCTCAACACCGACAACTACTACACGGGCTTCCTGGCCAACGTCATCATGTTCCTCTCCGGCTTCTTCGTCGGCGGCCTGGCCAGCAAGCTCGAGGGCAAACAGCGCGACATGACCAACCTGACCATCTGGACCCAGGACGGCACACCCCTGGATTAGGAACACGATGACGACCAGGCTTTCACGAACGCCACCGAAACGGTGCACAGTGCACAATGCACTGAGAGGGAATCACTGGACCAGGGTCTCGACGCGAACCGGGGGTAGACGGGCACATGATGAGGGAGGGGAAGTGAAGAGACGTCAGTTCTTCATCGCAGGCATGTTGCTGTCTCTGCTTACGGCATGCCGACCTCTGCCGGCGAGCAACCGGCAAAGGTATACCCCGGTCAGGCGCATCAAGATCGAAAAACAGGGACTGACACAAGCGACCGAAGGGAGACGTGCCTGTCCCTGTTTTTCAAAAAGCAGTCTTATCCGAGATATTATCAAAGGTTGTGGACGACTGAGGAAGCCGCTCGTCCATCTCCGACTATGATTCGTCCTTGATATCTATTATCGGTGAGCCGTCGAGAGCATCCAGTCCGGTGACAACCAGGTGGTTTCCTTCGATGCGCACAGCTTGAACAGTCGACACTCCGATAGGGTTGGGTCTCATTGGGCTGCGTAGCCCGAACACGCCTTTTAGAGGGCGACTTTGGTCCCCGCGCGGGTGCGCCTTGAGGATTTTTCGAGCGCCTTGAT
>Ga0315533_1001660_pt1 | contig 16639 bp, 14 predicted proteins | sample SalMarSW160130MG_FD_203081 | JGI IMG/M metagenome (GOLD analysis project Ga0315533, IMG submission 203081) | Salt marsh sediment microbial communities from the Plum Island Ecosystem LTER, Massachusetts, United States - Salt Marsh Sediment SW1601-30 ... | reverse complement strand
CTGCAAAGTTTAACGATTCATAGAGGACGCCTTCTCCGGTTGCTCCATCTCCAAAAAAACAAACGGCAACCCGGTTGTCTTTTCTGATTGAAGCGGCCAGAGCCGCCCCCAGTGCAAGGGAAATAGTGCCCGCCACAATAGGCGCAGACCCCATCATTCCCTTGGCCGGATCAATAATGTGCATCGACCCACCCCTACCACGAGAACAACCTGTCCCTTTGCAATAAATCTCTGCCGCAAGCTCAGCCATGCTGCCGCCTTTAGCCAAAAAATGGCCATGGGATCTATGGTTGCCAAAAATATAATCCGTTTCAGACAGGGCAGAACATATACCTGCTGATATTGCCTCCTCTCCAGAATAAAGGTGAACCGGACAGTGTACGTCTCCATTCAAAATCGGCTCAATAAAGCTCTCTTCAAACAATCGGATTCTCAACATCGACCTGTATAGCTGTTGCAAAAACTCTTCAGAATATTTAATCATAAAATCACCATCCACAGGTTTCGCCGATTAAAAAAACATTAATTTATCCACAGATTACGCAGATTACCGCAGATCATATAGGCCATTATTCTTTCTGCGTAATCCGCGTAATCCGCGTAATCTGTAGATTTAATTTGCGCCTTTTTGCGGCTATTTTCTGTAAAAACTTATAATACAATCACACACGTACTTCACATCCTCATCATTCAACGCCGTATGCATCGGCAACATCAAAAATCTGCTCGTCATTTTTTCAACTACCGGCAAACGCACATTATCAAACCCAAGACCTTTGAACTGATGTACAGCTTTTCCACCCCATTGAATAATCGTTCCTACTCCACATTCTTCTAGAAAGCTTCTCAGCTCATCCCTTTTTTCGGCCTCTATCTCATAATTCTGATACACATCATAATGTTTGTTATCTACATCCGGGGCAGGAGGTAAAGTCAAATCATTAATATCTCGTAAAGCCTGATCGTACATAGATGCAATTTCACGTCTTCGTGCTATATCTTTTTTAAATGTTTTCAGTTTCATATTTAAAATTGCTGCCTGAATGTTATCCAGACGGCTGTTTGTTCCCCACATTACCACCTCGCCTTGCTTGTTACGGCCGTGATCACGTAACAAAGCAACGCGTTCAGCTATTCTATCATCGTTAGTAACTACAGCGCCCCCATCTCCAAAACATCCAAGAACCTTGGCGGGATAAAAACTGAATGTTCCAGCCAGACCAAAAGTCCCTGCACATTTCCCATTGAATTTCGAGAAAAGCGCTTGAGCCGCGTCTTCAATGATTATCAAACCATATTCATCTGCAATTGCCTGTAGTGCCTCCATATTGCAGGTACGGCCATTAAGCTGAGTAGGCATGATAACTCTGGTATTGTCTGTAATAGCTCGTTTGACGCTTTCAGGATTAATCATGTGATCCGCCCCGCATTCTACCAACACCGGTGTTGCGCCCACAAAATGCACAGAGGCAGCAGTTGCAATATAAGTATGTGACGACATAATAACCTCATCCCCTAAAGCAATATCCGCAGCTCTCAGCGCAAGTATAAGGGCATTTGTACCATCCGCCACTCCCAAAACATGCTTAACCCGGATAAGTTCTTTTATATTTTCTTCAAACTCCTCTAAATCTCTCTGCAAAATATAAGCTCCCCGACTCATCACATCATGCAGTGTGACCATTATCTCCTTTTCCTGTTCCTTAAACAAAGCGGGATAATTAAAAAAAGGAATATTTTTTTTTGTTATCATTATTCAATTTCCTTGCGCAAAGTTTTGCAATGATTCAAAATCATCAAGTTGAATTTCCCAGCCCAAAGCCCCATAATTATCAACAACTTGAATTGGCGTTAACGCTCCCACAAGGGCACAAGACACATTTGGGTTATCAAGCACCCATCTAATTGCTAATTGTGAACTAGTTTTTCCATACTTTAAAGCAATTTTTTTCATTTTTTTTACTATATTAAGATTCTTAATGAATTTGCTTCCTTGAAAATCCTTGTCAAATGCTCGTGTATCTTGTGGACCGAATGCTGTGTTTTCATTAAATTTACCTGCGAGAAGCCCTCTTGCAAGAACTTGGTAAGCAATTATTCCCAGTTTCAACTCACTAACATAATGAACTACTTCACCAGACCAATTTTTATTAATAACATTATAAGGAAGCTGAATTGAATCAATCATGCCTGTTTTCATTGCCTCTTTAGTTAATTCGAATGGAAGGTTGGAGCCGCCAATATATTTTATTTTTCCTTCTTCCTTGCATTTTAACAAGGCTTCCATGGTCTCAAATATTGGGGTTACACCATCATGCCAATGAATTTGGTAAAGATCTATGCAATCAATCTTCAATCGACGCAGGCTTGCCTCCAGAGCCTCGACAACTCTCTCAGGACTGCAATCCTTAAATGTACTTTTGTTTTTATCCCAGTTTACTCCAAATTTTGTTGCTATTATAACTTCATTTCTTTTACCGCCCAGGGCTTTCCCTAATATCTCTTCCGAATGGCCAAAGCCGTATACATCAGCCGTATCGAAGAAATTGATACCAAGATCAATCGCCCTGTTAACTGCAAGAATAGAAGTGCTGTCGTCAACCCTACCATACCCGTGTCCGCCAATGGCCCAGCAGCCAAAGCCTATACGTGAAACCGTAAGATTTGTTTTACCTAATCTTCGATATTCCATTTGGATCTGATTTTGAGCATTTGTATAAAGGTTATCATAATGATTTTAATATCAATGAAAAAAGAATGATCCTTGGCATATTTCATACGCAATCTATTTTTTTCAGGCTCTATCTCTTTTAAATATTTTTCATCAACCAAATCATCTCCTAAGACCTGATCCAGATTGATAAACTTAATTGATGCATAATCAGTCAACCCCGGGCGGACACTTAGAATAATTTGTTCCTCATCATTATAAAGTTTTGTATATTTCTCAACCTGTGGTCTGGGGCCGACAAAGCTCATTTCCCCTTTTAATATGTTTATAAATTGAGGCAACTCGTCAATTTTATATTTTCTCAGGAATTTGCCGATTCTTGTTAAACGGGGGTCATTGAGCGCCGTAGATGGCCCGCCGACCTTTTCCGCAGCAACTACCATTGTCCTAAACTTAAATATCTTAAAAGGCCTATCGTTCAAGCCGGTGCGCCACCCGCGGTAAAAAATCGGACCAGGAGAATTCACTTTTATGATTATTCCAATAAGGGCAAAAAAGAGGAGTAGAGAAGGTAAGGTGAGCAAACAAGCGCTAATATCAAAAAATCTCTTTAGCATATGATATCAAATCCATTTCTGAAAAGATACACAGGCCCGCATCGCCAGAAAGCTTCCAGTGTGGGTATAATTTCAATTCTTATCAACTCACTTCTTCGGCTCGCTCATGGTAAAGATCATAATCCAGCCATATTTGCCTATTGCTTCGTTCCTGAGCAATATATTGTCAACCATATTAAGAAAAGAACGTACCGGTTTGAACAATCGTGTTTTTCGCAAAGGAACAGCGGCCAACACCGCCAAATGAAAGAATTTTATATCAACTTTATGAAAATATTTTCTGGCAATTTCCAGATCATCAACGCCCAAAATATGTTCAACCTCCCATTGCGTGCGCAGGTGAGGAGTCCTTTTCCGGTACCAGTGGATCAGCGGATTATGCCTGAGCGCCTCAACGCAAATCATTTCACCGTCAGGTTTGAGCACACGGTTCAATTCAATCATTGCCTTGTCTAAATCCACATGATGAAGCGCCCCGTACTCAACTGCCAGATCAAAAGTATTATCCGGGAAGGTCATATTTTCTCCATCCATCACTTCAAATCTGCAATGATCGTCAACTCCGACCTGTTTTGTATTAAGATTCGCATTTTCAACACCTTCAGGAGAGATATCTATCCCTATGACTTCCGAGCCACACTTGGCCGCATAAATGCCGTTTTCACCATTGCCGCACGCAAAATCAAGCACTTTAACACCCGGTGCGCACCTATCTTTGAGCCATTTATACTGAAACTCTTCGCTTTTGTTTGTAATTGAATAGAATTTCATATTCGAGAAGTTATAATCAAATGCATCTTTATCAAGGATCACAGATTCAAGATTTTCCACCCTTTGTGACTTGTCTGTGTCACTGTGGCGCTCAAAGCCCTGGAGAATGCTTCTCCGCTTCCTGGAATGCTCAATTTCCTTGAGCTTGCGCTCTTCCAATTTCATAAACTTTCCTTATCTCTTTTTAGTAATTCTATGAATGAAGAGTTTAGGCATGCATGAAAGTATTTCCTACAACTTTTAATAGTATATTCTCAAGTTTCTTGGCAAGAAGGCAGACATCAAAGTGTATTTCAGCATATTTTCTACCATTTTCCCCCATAATACGCCGTTTCTCAGGCAACATTGAAAGAATAGTCTCAATAGCCGTAGCCATTGCTTCTGGATCATCCGGAGGAATTGAGATGCCGGCATTTGCATCAGCGACAGGGTTGTTTGGTGCGTTAGCCGCAAATATTATTGGACGTCCTGAAGCAAAATAGTCGTACATTTTATTCAAATTAATTCCGAACCGATAAATGGGAATATCTTGAAGACTGGCAATAAGAAGATCAGCTTGTTCGAGAACCTGCGGCACTTTGCTTTTGGGCACAGCTTCCCTGAAATCGACATTCACAAGATTATATTCATTTGCCATTTGCTGAAAATGGTGTTTGTGGGGGCCATTCCCCACAAAAATAAATTTCGTTTTCGAAATTGGATGTTCTTGTAACCGCTTTGCTGCCTGTATTATAACTTCAATCCCATGGCCTGCTGCATATCTACCGACATACATCACAACAAGCTTATCTGTCGTTCCGCCGGAATATGGTTTGCAAGCAGCAAAACGCTTTAAGTTTACCCCATTCGGAATCCAAACAACCCGCGCAGATGGTATACCATATTGGCAAATATGCTTATACGCAAAAGGTAAAACGGCAATAATCTGATCGGCATGTCGATAAAGGAATATCTCAATTTGCCGGAATAACCATGTTACAGGATTATTTTCCGACAAAACACCAAGATCAATCAATGCCTGGGGCCAAATATCTCTAACTTCAAAACAAAAAGGGCATTTCTTGCTTCGAGAAAGAAGATATGCTGATAATCCAGTAAACAATGGCACTGATGGGCCGAAAATAATATCCGGTTTTTCCTTAAAGTATCGGCCTATCCAATAGGCGCGCCAAGCATTGCTCAGCATGTTAGCACCGCGCCGCAAGCCGTTACCTTTGTATGGAATAGTTTTCAGCCAAATTACTCGAACCTTTCCAAACCATTCTTCCCTCCACTTCTCACCCGGTTTAAGTCTTTCTTCATGTGTAAAGTGACTGTAGCTTGAAGTGAAAAAGGTTACTTTGTGTCCCAAATTTGCCAGTTCTGTAGCATAGTCATAAACCCTTGATGAGTGACCTTCTGGCTGATCATAGGCTGACACATACCATATGTTCAAATATTGCTTATTAATGTATGTCATTAGTCATCATACCTCAGGCAAACCCGGAGGCTTGAATTGAGAGGTTTGAATTTTCCGAAATTAGATCAGGTTCATTTTTCTGCCCGATTTTATAAAAAATCTGGACGTGCTTGAGGATATTAGCGACAGATGTTGATCAAGTAAACTGACACGGTAGTTCTGCAAAGCTCCCGAAAAGATACGATGATAAAGACTATTTTGATTGTTCAACCTCTCATTGCCTGACCGCGAGTTTATAGACTGTCATAATCTTTCTCGCTATAGTTTCCTGTGAGATCCTTTCTATAATAAGGTGCCCATTCGATCGTTCAGATCGTTTTAGGAGTTCTACCAGGGCACCTCCCATTGCCTGCGGATCCCTGGCAGCGACCACCGAAGGGCTTACACCATCTAGCTGCTCACAAACGTCACCCACATCCACAGAAACTAATGGCAGATTGCACGCTATGGCTTCCTTCACGACGTTAGGAGAACCTTCATAACGGCTAGCGAATATGAGACAATCGGCGGCATTCATCGCCCAAGGCACCTCATCAGGGTCCATTGATCCATCCATCACTTTGAGTCGAATATTGCCAAGTATATTTTCTGCATATTTTACTGCAAGCTGAACCAAGTCAATTCCCTTATTCTTCGCCGAAACACCGGCCGAAAACAATACGATCCGTTCGTCCATCCCCCACCCCATTCTCTTGCGGGCTTTTTCCAAAGGAATTGGCTGGAAAAGATTCACATCCACACCGGTTGGAATGACATAACTTCCTTTTTTATTCCACCAAAGCCTGGATCTAACTCCTCTGCTCACACAGATGATCGACCTGGCTCTTAAAGCGGCAATCTGGGAAAGCAAGTATCCAAGTACCCAACGCAGACCGCGATCTTCCTCCCCTGCAGGGTTCAAATCTGAACCGCGGAAGCTGACAACTAAAGGCACATGGGAAGCCGTCGCGCAAAAGAACGCTGTCATCGTCCCGAAATGAGCATGGACCAGGTCTGGCTGAAATTCCCTGATTAATGTTCTAAGGTTCTTTCTTTCCCGGAATAGCTCCCTCGGACTTCTTCTGTTCTTTAGAAAGAACAGCTCCACCTCGCATCCTACCCTACTCATGGACTCCATCTGTCGTTTGGAGAATGAAAATGCTGCCGTCCATTCCTCTGATCCAGGAATAACTCCTATAACTCTCAAGCCTTTCACGTAATTAAAAACAATGTGTTCAGATTAAGAATGCTCATTGCATTTTGATAATAAAACCCAAGGGAGTAAAAACTGTCGGCCATCATTTAATCTTATGATGTTCGACGACATTCTTATATATTGTTTCCATCTTTCTCATTTCAATATACACGTTATTTCGATCTTCGATTGTTTTTCTATTCAAAGTTCCAAATTGATGGCGTAGTTCTTCATGTTCAAGTAAATAGATAATTTTCTCTGCAAGCGTTTTAGGATCCTTGGTAGGAACAATAAAGCCTCCTTTATGCTCGCCAATCCACAAACGTATGTCACCTGTATCTGTATTAATTACTGGTAGGCAGCATGCCATTGCTTCAGCGGTGCTGGCTGCAAGGCCGCTCTCAGATAGAGATGTAGAAACATATATTGCAGCAGATCTAAGGCAGTCGACCATCTGATCCTCCTCAACACGTCCCACAAAGACAACAGCATGACTAACGCCCAGAGAATCGGAAAGATGCCGCAACATTTGGTCCTCCATGCCACCCCCAACAATGAAAAATTTCGTATTGGGGACTTTTTTGCGGACCAAGGGCACAGTGCGAATTACTGTCTCAACATTATGAATTGGGTTAAGCGTTCGGCTACTCATTACTACATTAAATCCAGACAAATCATATTCCTCATAAAAATTCGCCGATGGTTTGCCAGGTGAGAACTTATTGATATCAACACCAAAAGTCAGAATAGCTATTTTTCGTTTCGCTATCCCCAAGCGAATCATCGCTTCCTTCGTATTCTCTCCATCGCAGTGAACTAAGGCTGCTCTCTTCAGACTGCATACAGTGAGAAACTTTTCAATCCAAGAACGATTGATGCTGAATAGCACGTCATTACCCCAAGGTGTGACCACAAACGGCTGAAATCCCGTGAACATGGTCAGCCAGGCATATGCTCCCGCTGAATGTGCGTGGATAATATCGGGTTTGATCTCCCTAACACGCCTTCGGACCTGCCTGATGAGTATCATAAAGTTAACCAGCCGTCCCGCAATCGAACTTCCAAGATGCTTGTACTTCTCGACTAAATGAACATGAACTGGCGCGAACCCGTCAAGAACAAAAGTATTCCACGTTATGATGTGGACTTCATGGCCCAGGCTTACGAAAAATTTCGACCATCGCCGCAGATGTTCAGCAGCACAGTCTCCGAAAAATAGTATTTTCATGTGTATAAAAGAACCTAACGCAAGAGTGGCTTCTTATCGTTGTTTGGGTAAGCATATCGTACTGTTTGTTTGTTAGTGCGACTCACGGAAAGTCTCGCCAGTTGAACAAATATTCCAGAAGGCATCAAGATGTAATAAAAAATAACGATATCGATAATGTTTGTCACGAACAACCATGCGAATGTGGAGAGGATCGAAAACACAAATAGCCATCTAAACTTCCCTTTGTTAAGGTATACTGTCCTTCCTACAATAACAAACAATGCGAGAAACAGAACTATGCCTATTATGCCAGTGTCGACGGCGATATTGGTAATTGCTTCTGAACCTATTGTATCAGCGCTGGAACCTTTCTTTCCATAATGGATAAGTAAATTATAAACATGCGGCGCAATAACATAGCCAGCCCTGCGAAACCCATAGCCAAAAAATAAATTCAACCAATTATCTGTAAGGGCCGGAAAGATGGAGAGGAACCAAACTTTTCGATCAAGGTCACGAGAAGATATTGGATCGTATGTATCTTTACTCCAAATGCTGCCACCAGTCTGAGATAGATCCTTGAAAAAGAATTTAAGACCTCGCTCTTTTGACTGCCTCAGCTGTGTATCAATCGCGAAAATCGAAACTAACAGTAAGATTATTATAACAACTTTTGCGACACCAAGTCTTGGAATTATAAGCAATAGGGACCCGATCAAATATATGGCTGCAATACGTACATCATAATAGTAAGCAACTATAAATAAAAGAATTAAAGTGATCCAAGCCACCTGTCTTCTTTTGGGTTTTTTATCATATAAGGTCATAAAAACAGCCGGTAAAGTCACTATGAAAATGAAGGTAGTGTATGAAAAATGGGCCCATATTGCCCACCGAAAATTGGACCAACCATACCCAAGCATGGCTGCTTGAATATCCTGTCTATAAACACCCAACGCCTCGGTAACAATTCCATAACCAAGAAAAACCACGCTGAACAATAGTCCAAAGACTGTTATTGCAAATGCCAACCCCTCATCAATCATGCTTTCCTCTTTCTTGCTATTAATCTTGTACAAAAGAAGAAGCAGGATGAGAAAGAAGATCGGCCACCGTATTTTTCTGATACTTTCAAGCACAATCATTCCGTGGAAACACTCACCGACCATATATGCGATAAAAAGCACAAACAGCATAAAATGAAATTTGTTTTTTCCTCTGAATGACTTAGGCATGTTTGACAGCAAAAAGAAACCAAGAAAAATCTCGTCGTACCAGGTGAAAAGCCCTATCATCAGCGGTGTTGTAGACAAAAGACCGATAACCAGGCATCTCGTATAAAGATGAGGTTTTCTGCGGGTGTAATTTCCTAACCCGAATCCAATTACTGCAACGAAAACGCTTGCAAAAATTGTCGCTAAATCAAGGCCCAATGCTTCTCGTCTCCTATCGTTATTGCGATTATGTGCACATAACGGTATGACATGCCTGTGTTTCTATGCTTGAAAATAGAAATCATCGATATGTAATTTCAACAACTTTACTACGGGACCTCATTAGTAAACGTATTATGGTATTCACCATTTTGTTTGAAGCACCGACAAAAAAAAGATGCTGTTTCATTGTGGGACGTACGCCTTGTCTTTTCATCTCTCTATATGCAGCATATGCAACTTCACGATTCATCGCATTAAAAGCCACACCCAACACCGCTTCATAGTGCTTTTGACGAATTACTGTGGCCAGTTCTTGCGGGCAATTAAATTTAGTCCAGAATTTCATTTTAAGCTCATATACAGACTCTAACATCCTTATTACGTTTTTTATGTCCCGCGAATGTGTTGCGGATTCCGTCAAAACGGTTCGAGTTGCTAATGACTCGTTTATAAATCGTACTTTCGAAACTCTCGATACTAAAAGCCACCTTTGGTGATCCCCAAATAAATATTTCTCACTAAAAAAGTCAGGATAACTATTAATCAAATTAGCCAATAAGACTCTTCTTACTAAAACTGTCAATGTTTTTATCTGATAGTTTGATTCTAGAATCGTTATAAACATTTTATCATCTTCGATTATATTTATCGGTTTAGGTAACCATCGAAGTCGTCGATTGCTTTCGACGTGATATGTATCTGCACCGCTGTGAACCAATCCTACATCCGGATGGGACTCCATATAATCCACCTGCTTCTGTAACTTCAACGGATGATGCCAGTAATCATCCCCTTCACAATAGGCGATATATTTTCCACGGCAGGCTTTTTCTATTCGCAGGCAATTCTTATGCATCCCTACATTTTTTTCTGAGGTGATCACCCGACAAATTTCAGGATACTTTTTCTGATATTCAAGAACAATTTCACGGGTGCCATCGCCAGAGCAATCCTCTCCAATGACTAACTCAATCGGAAAATTCGTTTCTTGAAACAGCACACCTTCAATCGCCTGAACGATGTACGGTTCATGATTGTAGGTAATCATATGGACGCTGACCAGGGGATTCCTTGAAAGCACGGAAGGATCGCTGATCTCCTGACATGGAATTTTATCGGTTTTTAAAGTTAGATGTTCACTATTCAACGCCATAATTTTTTTCTCGATTGTTAGTTGAGAATACTCAGTTCTCCTAATTTACGACCTCAAGCAGGGCGACATGAAAGGTGCCTTCGCGTATAACACATCCACCGCCTTTCTTTATAGTTGTCATTTATCAGCATAAAGAGAGGCGTGAACAAATCGACATATCCGGTACATAGAGTTATTCACATTAATATGTTTACGTGTCGCATGCCCCGAATCATTAAGCCAACTGGGCGGCAACTTGCCAGGTGAACAGACAATAACCCATCCGGAAAGTCCCTCCTTGTTCTTTTTCAGATCAGCGATACGTCTGATATCTTTTTCAATCGCTTTAAAACCACTTTGAAAACGCTTTACTTCTATCAATGCACAGTGAGATTTCCTGCCGTCCTGTTTCTTGGAGTATTTCCGAATGGCAAAATCAACATGTCTTTGATGTCCTTTCTTTTTTATTCCCAATATTTCAGAAAATGGAACTTCACAATCAATCAGCCATTCATTTTTTGATAACGCCCCATCAAGCAGGCAAACCAGCTCTGAAACGATTGCAATTTCACGAAGCTTGTAATAACGGTACCTCTCTTGCTCATAACCTATCCGATAGGCGAGTGCCTGCACAGATCTGTGCAAGAGTTTATGATCAATTTTTCGTCCAGAGTCACGACCTTCCTTCATCGTTGCCGCTTACCTATGACCAAATTTAGGAAAAATCGTAGATCAAACAACGCATGCTGCATCCTGATTGTGGTTATAAATAAACGCCGGGCCAAAACCGCTGTCGATAATCGACTGGGAGATCGCCATAGAAGTTCGCCAGCACGGCAATCAGGCCAAACTAAACAGTAAGAAGAACCCGGGCATAGATAACCGAAATGACAAGCTGAATTCCCCCTATGCTGTCTGAATCGCTTGCAGATGCTCCAGAAGAGAGCAGAGATGGTTTTTCGTTTAATACTATTTTCCATTATCTTTCATTCTATGAAAAATCAGCGTTTCTCTTTTACAAGCTCAATACTAACATATATTTTTTCTCCTTTTGAATTTTTAAACCACGCATTTTTATATGGACGATGCGATAGTGCTCGCAAAAGATCAATGGCAGATCCAAGAGTCATTTTTTTGTCTAAATCAAGTTTATTCAATTCTTTAAAATCTTTAATATAATTAATATTACCTTCTTCTAAATGCGCCTTTTTTTTATAACTGTTTTTCAGTATATTTACTAAGTTTTCACGAATTAGATCAATTTCTGCAAACTGAACGCGATCATAAACTGATTTAGATGTATCCCATTCATATATTGGAACTTCTTTCTGTGCTATTATCGGCCCATGGTCCAACTCAGCATCAATTTCATGAATTGTCGCACCATGGGGCTTCTTATTTAGTATCGCAAAGACCTGTGTATACCACCCACGATTATAAGGATTCAATCCTGGATGTATATTAACGCAACGGATATTCTCTACCATTTTTCTAGGAAATATCTGTTTACAATGCATTGATATTACTAAATCATATGACTCTATAATATTAGGATACTCATTTTTTACATCAACTGGAACAATATTTGTAACATTTTCATTTCTCATCAAATCAAAGTTATCCGCTCTGCACGCAAATAAAAAATCTGATTCTTCCAATTGATTACAATAGGAAATAAATTCAAAAAAAGTTTTCCATAGAAATAAATTATCAGTGATAACGAGAACTTTCATATACAACCCCTTAATAGTAATTATTTGGTAGGAATAAAAAAGCTATATCCGAATCTCTCAAAAGCCATAATCTATTAAAAATGCACTACTATTGAGTCACCAGGGAATTCGGAATGTACAGATTATCAAGGTAATCAGTGCAGCCGTATGACGCCGAGGAGTTACCCACAGCCGTGCCCGCCCGCTGTCTATGGGCAACAGGCGCGTCTATGGATAAAACCCCTCTGAATGAATTTTCAAGCAAAACATAGGGTTAGCGTTTGAGAAACTCGGATTGACCCAATAAAAAGCCTCACTCAATAGAATCTATTGGCAAGTCCTGCAGTTGGTCATAGTAAACCTCCTGATGTCAGAATTTGGAGTCTCAAAAAGCAGTTGTTGGAAGGAAGTGTGCCTCTTTCCACTTCTTATCCAGCATAGCCCTGCATGTTTAGCTTGGCTTTGATAGGGAATCAGATTGTACTATGTTGCATATTTCCTCGACCTCCCTTCCTTTTAGATCGGGGAAAATCGGCAGGCAAATGACTCCTTTGGCAATCTCTTCAGCCACCGGAATGTTGGAAGACCTAGCAGAACTGAGTCCTCTATAAATCGGGAAGTGGCTGATCAGAGGATAGAAATACCGTCTGCCATAGATATTGTTTTTCTTTAATTTCTCGTACAATTCATCCCTTGATTTTCCATATTCTCTCTGGCTTACAAAGATTGGGAAATAAGCATAATTATGCTTTATCCCTTCGATATCATCCATAAGCCTTATACCCTTGATGTTTTGCAGATTATCGCGGTACTGAAGTGCGGCCTTTCTTCGTTTTGAAATGTTTTCTTCTATTTCCTTTAATTGAAGAAGACCCAATGCCGCCTGCATTTCATTCATTTTGGCGTTGATGCCGGGCTGAACAACCGTGACCTCATCTGCAAAACCAAAATTTTTCAGGTAATCAATCCGTTTTTTAGTTTTTTCATCATGGCAGATAATGGCTCCGCCTTCCATGGTAGTAAAGACCTTGGTTCCATGAAAACTTAGGACCGAAAGATCTCCGAAATTCAGTATCGAATTTATGTTTTTTTCAACACCAAAAGCATGACAGGCATCATAGATAACTTTAAGGCCATAAGTGTCTGCTATTTCTTGTATTTTGTCTACTTCACAAGGATTGCCATAAACATGAACCGGCATGATCGCTGTGGTCTGGGGAGTAATTGCCGCTTCGATTTTTTCAGGATCAAGATTGCAAAAGACCGGGTCAATATCTGCAAAAACCGGTTTGATATTGTTCCAGTGCAGGGCATGTGTTGTTGCCACAAAAGTGTATGGCGTGGTAATCACTTCTCCAGTTATTCGCAATACTTGCAAGGCCGATACCAGTGCTAATGTACCGTTCGCAAACAAGGAAACATATTTTACGCCAAGATACTCAGCCAGTTCTTTTTCAAACTGCTGATGAAATTGTCCCTGGTTGGTAACCCACTTGCTTTCCCATATTTGTTCCAGATATTTTGTAAATTCTGCCAACGGTGGCAATGCAGGCCGGGTAACGTAAATTTTCTCCATAGTATACCTCTCTATGTTTGCCTTTTCATTAAAGTCTGCGAGAGAAGTTCCTTTATCTCCATAAAAGCATCCAATCTTATTAGCTTGGCTATAGATATTGCGATCAAAGCGCCGACTATTATTTGAATGCCTAATATTCCCATCGAACTGATTGGCAATAAATATCCCAGGGCAAAAACTCCAATGCCCATGATTAAAGCAATAAAAAACGATGGCAGGATATCCATAACCTGTTCTCTCATTGGATAATTGATCATTCTCCCTGACCAATAACTGTTTAAGAAATAGGCGATGCAGGAAAGGATAAACATAGCTATGATCATTATCTTTATGCCAAACAGCACCCCGACAACAATTACAGGAACAGCGAGTAATTTCTTAATTATTTCAAGGCGTAAAAATAAATCTGATCTTCCTTTTATAAGTAAAATATCAAGATTAAAACCATGCAAAGGGTAGAGCATACCAACAAAACAAAGGAGTTGAAGGTAAATTACGGAAGGCACCCATTTTTCACCAATCAACGTTAGTATCATCGGCTTCGCTACGGCAGCCATGCCAATCATTAAAACAAACGTAATGAACATGGTGCACTTCAAAACCTTCCTAAAGCCAATTTTCAATTTCTGATTGTCTTCCTGCACCGCAGCTAAGGAAGGATAAGTTACTCGTCCAATGATTGTGCATAAATTGGCTGAGGGCATATTGCTGAATTCATCTGCACGTGTATAATAGCCCAATTCAGTCGCTGAAAAGAACTTCCCGATTACTAAATAATAAATATTGCGATATGCCGTATCTATCAAACCGCTCGCTAATAACTTAGAGCCAAAATTAAACAACTTTCGAAAGGAAGAGATGCTGAATGTAAGAATTGGCCTCCATCTATTCCATAGCCATAAAAAAGATGTTGTTATCAAGTTCTGACTTAATACTTTGCATACTAAACTCCATACTCCCCATCCATCGTAAGCCATCCAAATGGCAAGAAGACCTGAAGTAACTGTGGAGATAATGGATATTTTAGCTTGGAGTCGGAAATTTATTCTTTTTATCAGTATAGTTCTTTGTATCAGTCCGACGCAAATGATGATTAAGTTGATCCCCAAAATACGAATCAAAAGAAAGAGCTGCGGTTCTTTAAAAAAGTTGGCAATTGGTCCTGCTGAAAGAAAAAGGACGATATAGAATAAAATGCCAACCAGCATATTGAAATAAAAGACAGTACAATAATCTTCCTGCGTGCAATCATTCTTTCTGATTAACGCCTGACTAAATCCGCTATTGGCAAAAGATTGCGAAAGGGCTATAAAAACTGTGATGATTCCAATAAGACCAAATTCTCGGGGACTTAATAACCTCGCAAGAAGGATTCCGATAATAAATTGCATTCCTTGATTAGCAATACTATCAACAAAACTCCATTTTAAACCAGCTATGGTTTTATCTTTTAGTGACACAATAATTTTGAAACCTCAAGATCCGGAAGGTGTCGAGGACTGTTGAACTCAGAAGTTTGATCTCTTAAAGTTTACTCCTCTGATAGTGCAAAGGATTCTTACCACCTTTCCCGCTGCTCTGCTATCTGGATACAGTTCCGGGCGGAGGTTGTTCGATTTAAAAGACCCAACCGCCTCAACGATCTTTCCCCTATCTGCCCCAACCACCACATTCCAACCTGCCTCCACGGTCTCTACCCATTCTGTTTCTGTCCTCATCGTAACGCAGGGCACGCCGAAAAAATACGCCTCTTTTTGCATGCCGCCGGAGTCGGTGAGGATTGCTCTCGCATTCTGCTCAAGGACAAGCATATCAAGGTAGCCGACTGGAGGGATGAGTTTTAAGTTTGAATCTCTCACAGAGTTCACAGAGGACACAGAGGTTGTTTTTAAATCTGCAAGGCATTGTCTTGTGCGGGGGTGGATGGGGAATATGATCGGTTCGTTGATTTCAAGAAAGGCTGAGAGAATGCTTTGAAGGTTTTCAGGGATATCTGTATTGTATGGTCGATGAACTGTTGCCAGCAGGTATTCCTTTGATTTTATTCCCAGATCCTCAAGGATTGTCGACTGCTTTTGGGCAATTTCAGAAAATTGGAGAACAGCATCGTACATGGTGTCGCCGACGTTAACAACCCGAGCTGAAAGCTCAAAGCTGAAAGCTGAAAGCTCATTTTCAAAAAACTCTTCCTCAAGCAGTCTGCCATCATTGACTATATTGGTAAAACCTTCATTTCTGAGATTATTAACTGCTGTTTCTGTTGGGCAGAAGAGGATGTCGGCGCAGTGATCTGTGAGGACGCGGTTGTGTTCTTCGGGCATCTCCCGGTTAAAAGATCGTAAGCCCGCCTCCACATGTGCTAGAGGAATTTGCAATTTTATCGATGCAATTGCCCCTGCCAGGGTAGAGTTTGTATCACCATAAACCACTACCCAATCAGGTTTTTCTTTGATCAGGATCTCTTCAATCTTTTCCAGCATACGGCCGGTCATGGCCCCATGGGATGCGCTGTTGATACCGGGGTTGTAGTCAGGATTTGGAATATTTAGTTCCTTAAAGAAGACAGCCGACATATCAGAGTCAAAGTGCTGGCCTGTATGGACGATGACTTCCGTTAGGCGCGAGGAGTGATGGGTGAGGTGATTATGCTCGGCAATGGCGCGGGAGACTGGGGCTGCCTTGATGAATTGGGGGCGGGCGCCTAGAATTGTACAGATTTTCATGTGTGATCAAAATACCTTTATAAAAAGTTAATGGGGGACGTTGTTACATTATGAATGTTAGGAGAGATATTCATATATAATTTTAGGGTTGTCAAGAATTTTTTGTCCCCTATCTCTACAGTCGCTCACACCACGCCCACTTATTGATAGTAATGGGG
>Ga0315533_1001658_pt1 | contig 16665 bp, 12 predicted proteins | sample SalMarSW160130MG_FD_203081 | JGI IMG/M metagenome (GOLD analysis project Ga0315533, IMG submission 203081) | Salt marsh sediment microbial communities from the Plum Island Ecosystem LTER, Massachusetts, United States - Salt Marsh Sediment SW1601-30 ... | reverse complement strand
CCGGTTGGGCCTGTAACTAAGAACATTCCTCTGGGTCTGCGACACAAAGCAGCACAGATCTTGGGCAGGCCGATTTGCTCAAAGGTCATAATTGTTGATGGGATAAGACGAAGAACTAACGCAAAGTTACCTTTTTGTCTGAATATAGATACACGGAACCTGCCTTCATCGCCGAAGGCAAAGCCGAAGTCGGTTCCGCCTTCTTCCTGGAGCTCCTGTTGATTTCGATCAGGTGTGATGCTTTTCATCAGTGCCGCAGTGTCATCCGGCTCAAGAATTTTCGTTTCCAGGCTTCTAAGGTGGCCGTCTATTCGCAATACCGGTGATCGACCAACAGTAAGGTGTATATCGGATGCACCTTGTGAGACACAAGCCTGCAGGAGTCTGTCCATATTCACTGTTGACATTTTTACATTCCTCAACTAACTACATTCTGTTTAATCTACCAACACTTCTTCTGTCTGCGCTATACTCACAACTTCGGCTGGTGTGGTGATACCGTTGAATATCTTGATCTTGCCATCCTCCAATAATGTTCTCATCCCACTTGCCTTAGCTGCTTTTCTTAGTTCTCCAGCCGGTGCCTTTTTAAAGGACAGTTCCCTTATTTCGTTGTTCATTTCTATCATCTCGAAGACGGCGAGCCGGCCTTTGAAGCCTGTATGCTGGCACTGACTGCAACCGGCCCCTTTGTAGATGGGATGTCTTTCAACCTCTTCTTTAGTAATATTGAGCATCCGCAGGTAGTGAGGGTCGGGATTCTTGTCGATTTGCTTGCATTTTTCACAAATAACTCTAACGAGTCTTTGTGCCATAATAGCTTGTATCGAGCTGGCCACAAGGAAGGGCTTAACGCCCATATCTATCAGACGTGTAATTGCGCTACAGGCATCGTTGGTGTGCAGGGTGCTGAAAACCAGGTGACCTGTAAGTGCCGCCTGGACAGCGATATCTGCAACGACACCATCTCGGATTTCGCCGACTAAGATAATATTGGGAGCTTGTCTGAGCATTGCACGCAGAATCTTATCGAAAGACAAGCCGATTTCTTCTTTAACCTGGCACTGATTCATTCCATCGAAGTTGTATTCCACAGGGTCCTCGGCAGTTACGATTTTCTTATCCGGCTTGTTAAGCTCCTGCAACGCTGCATATAACGTTGTGGTTTTGCCGCTACCGGTTGGACCTGTAACTAAGAAGATGCCGTTAGGCCTTCTAATTATTTTCTGAAATTGCTTATAGTTATCTTGTTCAAATCCGAGTGACTCGATACCGATGTTGACCGCATCCCGGCGCAAGATACGCAGCACGACACTTTCTCCGTGATTGCCGGGTAAAGCTGAAACACGAAAGTCGATTTCCTGGTTTGCGATCTCGCGTTTGATACGGCCGTCCTGCGGCAGTCTTTTCTCGGCGATATCCATACCGGACAGAATTTTAAGTCGTGCAATCAAAGGCGCCTGCATGTTCTTGGGAATATTGTCTTTCTCCAGACAGACGCCGTCCACACGGTATCTTAAGCGTACCCTATCGGCCATCGGCTCAACATGTATATCGCTGGCACGCATATGAAAAGCGCTATCTATTATCAGGTTTACGAGCCGTATGATAGGTCCCTCATCTTCATCGCCCTTGGCCTGACTTCTCAAAATCTCCGCTTGTATTTCGTTGCCGACCTCGGCTAACTCGGCAGCGGTAGCATCTATGCTGTGTTTCAACCTGTCGTCTTCTACTCTTTCTTGTGGTTTCTCGAATAGTTGCTGAATGTGCGAACGGATTTTGGTTGGATTAGCAATGTAGCACTCCAGTTCGGTGTTCAGTCGAAGCCTAATAGAATCCATCACGTCCAAATCCGTTGGATCGCTTATAATTAATCTCAGCTTGCCGTTATTCATGCTCAGCGGAAGGATGTTGTGCCTTTTAATTAAATCTTCCGGGATGATTTTTGTTGCGTCAGGTGGCGGGGGGGTTTGGTCCAAGTTTATATATTTTAGCTCAAATTGCTTGGCTATCGCTTTGGTCAGCGTTTCTTCATCTATCAAGCCCTCTTGTATCAACACTTCGCCGAGCCGTTTGCCGTTGGATTTAGAGTTTTTGATAGCATTGATAAGGGCCTCTTTTTTTACTATGCCGGCCCTGTAAAGAATTTCGCCTAAATGTTTGCGTTTCTTGGCCATTTTCAACTCAATTTTTGTGAACTTTCCTGCGTTATATTATAACACCGATAACACAATTAGTCAAATCTACAATCTCAATCGGATCATATTTAATGCAGTTTGTGCTGCTCGAAGTCGTACAGAGTTTCTATCTTTGGATGGGAAGATAAAGCGCTTCGTTTCGCATCCGTTGCTGGTGTCCACACTAATATATACCAGGCCAACGGGTTTTTGTTCGGATGCACCGGTTGGACCGGCTATACCGGTTATGCCGACGGCAAAGTTTGTGCCGGATTTTTCCCTGGCCCGCCGTGCCATAGCCTCCGCAACCTGCTCGCTGACAGCACCGTATTTATCAATCAATTCACGTGGTATGCCAAGCTCACTGATTTTAGCATCGTTGCTGTAGGTAATCCAGCCGTATGTGAAGTATCCGCTCGCACCCGGAATGTCGGTCAGCAGCTTCGCTAAAGTGCCGCCTGTGCAGGATTCGGCTATAGCAATGGTTTTATTCTGCTGAGCTAATTTTTCACCCACGACCTCGGCTAAGCTCTGCTCGCCCGTTCCATAAACAAACTCTCCCAAAATATCGCGAAGCAGCTTCTCATCTTTTTCAGCCATTTGCTGGGCCTGTGCTTTATCTTTTGCTGTTGCAACGATATGCAGAGTTATTATGCCATGTCCTGCTGTACAATTGATGAGCGGATTTCTGCCACGCTGCATAAGGTCGCCGAGCAGTTCAGCGATGTTGGATTCACCGGTTCCGAAGCACTTTAGTTTCCGCGTTACCACAGCTTGACCTTTACCGAATCTTTGCAGTTCCGGCATGACCGATTCTTCAAACATCTGCTTCATTTCCAACGGCACGCCAGGCAAAGCAAAAAACAGTTTTCCTTTAGATTCAGCCCTGATGCCTGGCGCTGTGCCCAGATTATTTTCAAGAGCCTTGGCACTCGCTGGGATGTACGCCTGGATTTTATTTTTCGCAGACATTTGCAGATTCCGATTAGTGAAGCGTTTTTGAATCTTGTCTAAAAGTTCTTTCTGCAATTGTAATTCACTGTTAAGGAATTTAGCGAACGCTTGGCGGGTCAGGTCATCATCGGTCGGCCCAAGACCTCCGGTCGCTAAAACAATATCAGCATCGCTGCTTGCTAAATTTAATGTTCGGACAATTAAATCTATCTCGTCGCCGATAGTATAGGAATTGACAACGGATATGCCGATTGAAAGCAGTCTCTCGCCCAGATATGAAGCATTGGTGCCAATGGTCTGGCCGCTGAGCAGCTCATTTCCGATACTAACGATACTTGCCTTACCGTAAGGCATCTTGACGATTTTCATAAGTGCGGATTTTAATCTGATGCCCAGCCGCAAACAAGGAAAAAGACTATTCATGCCATTGCCGCGCAAGCGAAGGTAGGATTGTAATCTATACGCAATAAGGAAACAGTCATTGCGAGGAGGCCGCATAGCGGCCGACGCGGCAATCTTAAAAAACTTGAATGCCCCTCTGTCCTGCTCTAATTAAATGACTTTTATTGAATCTTCAAGCTTTATCATGTTTTGCCTGCCTCTATGGCAATTCCATCCAAAAGGCAAAGCTAATCAATTATGTAGGTTGTGCTTTGCACAACGATTATCCTTTTTCAACAGTCTTGCTGTCCCTAATAATTTTTTTTCTTAACTTCCCCAATGATATTTGAACTATTAAAAACCATAATTTGGGGAGCAATAGGAGATTTATCCGCTGCAAGCTCTGAAAGTCTTGCAAGATTACCAAGGACCATGCTTGCGTAATCCAGTCCATCAATCATAGGAATATCACCATTTGCTGCTTTAGCAAAAACATTGATTTGGTTGTTAAAATCTGCAAAATGGTCTCCCTTAGAACGTGAAGTTAAAATTTGTGCTGGATTTTCTGGAATCGGAGAGCGGATTATGGGCAAACTTCCATTTTCATTAATGATAAGTTTATCACATACCGAAAATAGTCTTCTCTCTGCTTGAGCTAAGGGTGCTGAATGCACTACTAGATCTCTATAATTTCCTAGCAATGTAATCCATCCATTTTTGCTTGTTTCTTGTCTTAGCTCTTGTATAAAATAATCGTTGTCTATAATTTTGCTTGATATTTTTTTCTTTAAAGGGCCCATAGCAGTAATTTTGCAATTACCTGTGTCAATGATATCTTTATAGACAAATTCTGATGCAAATTCTGCTAAATAATCCCTCAAAATACATGAATCAACCAGAAAAGACTGAATAGATAAATAAGTCAACCAAGAAAAGCCATCTTCGAAGTGTTGACCAACCTTAAAATCATTTAATTTCACTCTTGCGTTAAGTTGATTGCTGTATGCTTCAGATATTTCTCTTAACCTCCAATTACAAACTCTGAGCTGATGCCCAATTCTACTTCCAATATCCCAAAGTTGTCCGTTTTTATTTTTAAATGCAGCATGACTAATATTTCTCCATTTCTGGGAGATTTCTTCAACAGGCCATGAAGTATTTTTTATCTGATGAAAAGATCTCCAATTTGGAGGAACGCTTCCTTCGACCTCTAAAATATGAGAATAAAAATCAACACCGATAATACCGATATTCAACAATTTAAGACTGTTATAAATTGCTCCATACGCACCTATTTTGAATTGTCCTACCTTTCCCTCAAGTGTATTTGGTGCAAATTCGACTATGGGGCTAAAATTATTTATTGCCCGACATCCACCAACCAAATGAATAATTCGGGCGCCTGGCCATTGTTTCTTTTCTTGTGTCATTTAACAGCCTAATTATTGAAAAACATCTCCTATTTCTCCCATTCAGGACAGCCACCATTTTCTACCTCGTTTTCTGTGCGATCGTTCTAAACATTAATATCTGGCTTTCCCAAGTCATTCACGAGTCCTTCTGCTATTGCAGGCATTGGATAACCAGCTTTCTTATGTTGCTTGATATTTTCAATGATTGCATCTTCGTCTATTATCTCAGGAAAACCCTCATCTGATGCTTTTTTTAATGTGGCAACTGAGTACGCTAAATGAATAGATGCTCTGCCCGGTTTTGTTCTGACCATCCATTCCGAAATGAATGATGCAATACCTTGATATTCCTCAAAATATGGGAGCTTCCATAGCGTTGGCCCATGTGCGGCAACGAATAGATCAGGCTCGATTGTATAATCTATATTACTTCCACCAATAGCTCTGAAATAAGTTTCAGCAGCACTCTTTATTCCTCGCATTAAAAAGAAAGCTGGTGCTTCTTTCATGAGGAGCCAGTTTTTTCCGTGCTCAAGAACCGTATCCGGGTCTGTTGATTTTAGAATGCTTGGCCATTCACTCATGTCAATACATTGAGTCATTAAATCATCGATAGATTTCAGATTCGGATTAGATTTAAGGGCTTTTTCTTCGGCTCGGTCCAGAATGTCTTTAACTAAAATGAGGGAATTTCTGCGATTATCTTCTCGAAGTTGTTTGAAGTTTTCCAAGAACTGTTGCCTTTGTTCCTTCAATTGCAGAGATTGGTTATATAGGCTTGCCGAAAACCAAATAACTGCCAACATGCCGGCAGCTGCACCAAAAAGACTTCCCAATGCTGAGAAATACTCAGTTGAGAAGCAAAAGGTAGCCGTTATGGCAAGCACTATTATGAGGATTGACAAAAGGATTAGAAATCGCTTTGACACTATCAGATTCCAGCTACTGATTATATAGTTTCCGTATCAATTTCTTCATTTGGCGCATTTGCAAAAAAAGACGCCCTAATCTTAAACCATGAATCCGAGGTGTCCTCTCGCTTGTTGTTATGCAATTTACACAGCCTGTAGGAAATCTTCAAGGAAAAAGTGCCAAGTTCATAAGCATGTCCTGAGCGACCTGTGGTGAGCGAAGTCAAACCAAGTCGAAGGGAGCACGGGATGGAGGACAGTGTTTAGGATTTACAATTTCTGAATGTCGATTTTCGATTGAGAAAAAACCGCGTAAATCTGTGAAATCTGTGGTGAAATTTTTTTATTTTTGGCCTTGACTTTTCGGCCCTCATTTTTGGGCTGATTTTAAGGAGTGGTTAAAATCAGTTAAAAAGTGCTAAATTCCTGTAAATTTTTGATTGAAATGCGCGCATTTCTGCTCAAAAAGCGCAAAAAAGTGCTCATTTTTGCAATTTCCCGCTTTTGCACTTATGCTCTTATCTCTTAAGCGGTTATGTCATTTTTGGACGAAATTCTCACCTCACCAAGTGTCCAATTGCACCCCCGAAAACCGCATTTTTCGCCACTTGTTGCACTTATGAGTTGAATCCGCCAATCCAAAAATGATTAATTCTTTTGTGAATAACCGTTCTCACCTAAATTTTAATTAAGGCCTTGACCACGCTGTCACGGTAACCGGCGACTATATCAAAGGCTTCTTTGGTTTGCTCAAGATTAAACCGGTGCGTTATCATAAAGTCAATATCGGCTTTGCCGGAAGCTATCAAATCAATTGCAGTCTGCGTACATTTATTCTGTCTTCTGACGTTTATAAGCGTAAGCTCTTTTCTGCGCAGTTTGTCGATACTAAACCAGACCTGCTCGACACGTGGAATCCCAATGAGCATCAGCCTGCCCCCCGGCTTGAGCAGCTCAACAGCTTCATCGAGCGTTTCCTGCTGGCCTGCACATTCATAGACAATGTCCATGCCATGCGGCTCTTGCTGAATAATTGCTTTTACAATATCTTCTCTTTCCGGGTTGCCGGCCCAAACGGCTCCAGCTTCTTTAGCAATACTGACGCGATAATCTAATTTATCAGTCATGTAAATAGCTTCGACACTCTGTGCCTGTGCCGCAGCCATACAACTGAGTCCTATCGGCCCGGCTCCTAAGATTGCGACTTTAGCATCTTTGGAAATATTCGACTGCTTAACGGAATAGACCCCGATAGCAAACGGCTCACACAGTGCCGCTTGCTCAAGTGTAATGGCGTTAGCCATGCTGTGCATCGCTCCATCAATTGGAAAACAGCTTTCCTGCGGCATAACGATATATTCGCACAAACATCCATCGCCTTGTCCCGGCGTGCCGAGAAAACGCAGCTTATAACATGTATTTTTTCTGCCCTGCCTGCATTGGTCGCATTCGTGACATGATACAGCCGGCTCGACTACTACCTGGTCACCTGCTTTGACACGGGCGACTGAATCGCCGACTGCTTTGACCGTTGCGGAACATTCATGGCCTACTATAAACGGGTATTGAACAACCTGAGAGCCGATCCTGCCTGCCTCGTAATAATGCACATCAGAGCCGCAGACGCCTACAACTTCGATTTTCAGCAGGACATCATTGTCATTTTCTATTTTCGGCTCCGGCACATCCATCACCTGCATTTGACGGATACCGGTTAATACTGCTGCTTTCATATAATTATTCCAGTAAAACCTTTCCAACAGGTTATGAAATGTTCGCTATGTTTTGTTATGTGCAAACATCAAAGCCGCTTTTAGAAAGTGAGCTAAAGTGCCTAAAGTGAGCTAAAGTTTTAAGTTATAATTTTAGTCCACAGGATGCCTTACGGCAGCACTTTAGTCACTTCACACTTTAGTCACTTTAGCATAATTACTTCAAAGGCACAATTTTTATTTCAAAGAGTTTAGGCCAAAACTTGCCGGTCACGAATAAACGGTCACCGGCGGCATCATACGCAATGCCGTTGAGAACATCGACCGGCTTATTAACCTCCTGCCGACTTAAAAGCCCTTGCATGTATATCCAGCCGGTTATCTGGCCCGTCTGGGGCGCAATTATTGCGATGCGTTCCGTCGGCCAGGCGTTGGCGAATATTTGCCCCTTGACATATTCCAGCTCGTTAAGACCACTTACAGGGACATCATTATCATGTACCTTAATACTACCGGTTTGCTGAAGCGTTTCAGGGTCCCAAAGGTACAAAGTCGATGAGCCGTCGCTCATGATTAAATTTTTCCCATCGTGAGTGATACCCCAGCCCTCGGCCTGTTCCTTCGACAAGTTCAGGGCGGGCTCTGAGCCGGGTCGAAGGAATGGATAATTGAAACTTTGCAACAATTCGAAACTGTCCTTGTTATATACAAATCCGACATTCGACCTATAGGTCAATTGAATTATCCTGTCCTTGAAAATGGTTATGCCTTCACCGAAGAATTCAGCCGGCAGATTGTACATCTGCACAACTTTGCCGGTTTCTAATTGGACTTTGCGTAGTGTTGAGCTTCCGTAAAGTCCTGTGCCTTCGTAGAGAAATCCGTTTTCAAATACCAGTCCTTGTGTAAAGGCGTTGGGGTCGTGGCGGTAAGTTTTAACAACCTTGTATGTATAAGCTGCCGGAGTCTCAGAGTCTTTGGAGTCTGAGCAGCCCGTAATCATTAGCAAGGATGACAACGCAATTAGAGCGATTCTCGATGCTCGTTTCTCGATATTAGACGAGTATCCAGTATCCAGTATCGAGTATCCAGCCTGAACCATTTATACATTGAATCTGAAATTGATAATGTCACCATCTTTGACGATGTAATCTTTACCTTCGAGACGAATCTTACCTGCCGCTTTGAGGGCTTTTTCATCGCCGTGCTCTTTTAGCTCGTCGAAGCCGAAGGTTTCGGCCCTTATGAAACCGCGCTTGATGTCGGTGTGCACTTTGCCTGCTGCGTCAAGAGCGGTGGTACCTTGCTTTATGGGCCAGGCGCGCAGCTCATCCGAGACGACGGTTAAAAAGCTGATCAAGCCCAGCGTTTTGTAACAGCTTTTGACAAATTTTTTCGCCGCAGATTCAGTCAGACCCATATCAGCAGCGAACTCCTTTCTGCTCTGAGCATCCAATTGATTAAGCTCATATTCCAACTCGGCACATATTGTAATGGCGTTAGCCATGCTGTGCATTACCTCGATGGTGCTGTCCGACACGGTGGAGAAATCGTATTTTTTATCCAAGTGGTCTTCGCCTGCGTTTACAACGACCGCCATCGGCTTTTGGGTTAGAAATCCGAGGGACTTAATCATTTCACGTTCAGCATCGTTTTCAATAGCTGAGCTTATCGGCTTTTCCGCCTCGATAGTCTCCTGCAGTTTTTTATGCAAGGCCAATTCAGCCTTATCGTGTGCCTGGGTTTTGATGGGTTTGTGGACCTGCTTTTCAAGTTTCTCGATGCGTGTGGTGACAAGCTCTAAATCAGAAAGCAATAATTCTGTTAATAACTCCGTCAAATCTCCGGGTGGTTCTATTCTGTTTCGGTAGGCCGGCACCGCTTGGTTTTCAAATGCTCGCACAACCAAAACGAGCATATCGACGGTTCTTATCTGATTTATCAGCCGTCTTGCCGCCGCTCGGCCGTGCTCGTCGGTAAAGTTAAAGCCGGGCAGGTCAAGGCAATCGATAGTTGCGTGTGTTGTTTTTTTGGGTTTGTAATGTTCGGTCAGCCAATCAAGTCTTTCATCTGGGACGGGGACAATTGCTTCTTCAATCGTGGTCGAGCCGACCGGGGGTATTGCCTTACCGCTTAAGGCCGCCAAGATAGTGCTCTTGCCGGACTGGAATAAGCCAAGAAGGGCGACTTTCAATTACGTAACTCCTTTTGGTGGGGCAAGCCCCACCCTACAATTTATAAACACTATTTCCATAAGAATCATAGGCTACAATAGCAGGAAAGTCAACCACCTGTAGTTTTCTTATGGCTTCGGTTCCCAGGTCTTCGTAGGCAATTACTTCTGCGGCGATAATGTGTCTGGATAGTAATGCTCCAGCTCCGCCTATAGCGGATAGATGAACCGCGCCGTGCTGCTTCAGGGCTTCTCTGACTTCAGCATTTCGGTAGCCTTTTCCGATCATTGCTTTTAGGCCTTTTGCGATGAGCTTTGGGCTGAAGGCATCCATTCTTGATGAAGTAGTGGGCCCGGCTGCGCCGATTACTCTACCCGGCCGGGCAGGTGTAGGGCCGACAAAATAGATAATCGCACCTTGAAGCTCAAATGGCAATTCAGCTCCGGCATCTATCGTCTGGCATAATCTTTTATGCGCCATATCCCGCGCGCCATAGATTACGCCGGTGATAAGAACCTCATCACCAGCTTTTAAAGAACGCACGTCTGTTTCAGTTAAAGGCGGCTGTAGTTTCTTAATTTCACTCATTTGTTTGAAAACCACGGATTTTTCGCAACAAAAACATGGAAAGTGTACAATATATCTGGAGATTTTACGAATTTAAAAATCCGTCCACCTGATTTCCTATCAGTTGTACCTACCCCGCAAATCGAGGGCCTCTACAACAAATGGTTATGCCTGGAGTTTTGATGGTGGGTTGTACCTACCCCGCAAATCGAGGGCCTCTACAACCTCTCCAGAGGAGGGGCCGGTAAAGTGCGTGTTGTACCTACCCCGCAAATCGAGGGCCTCTACAACAATCCGTGAAATTTATGCCTTAAGTATCCGGTTGTACCTACCCCGCAAGTCGAGGGCCTCTACAACAAAGCGGAAAAGGTGGCACGGAGACCTTCGTTGTACCTACCCTGCAAATCGAGGGCCTCTACAACGAGAGGTACATCCTGCAAGTAGCACAACAGGTTGTACCTACCCTGCAAATCGAGGGCCTCTACAACAGAACTAATGTGTCTAAGGATGTTACTTCAGTTGTACCTACCCTGCAAATCGAGGGCCTCTACAACACAGAGTTAGATCTAACTAAAATTGTAGATGTTGTACCTACCCTGCAAATCGAGGGCCTCTACAACCCGTTCATTTTGCGGATGATTCCTCAGATGGTTGTACCTACCCTGCAAATCGAGGGCCTCTACAACTCTGATTCATCCGTTTTATCATTTGGTGATGTTGTACCTACCCTGCAAATCGAGGGCCTCTACAACAGACCTTCCGTAGTCCATTGTAGAGTTTGGTGTTACATTAAAATCTCTCAATAAAAAATGGCGTATCATCACGTTTTCTCAATCTTATTTTTCAATTTTTTTCAAATCTTCCCGCAGTTGAGCATTCAGCTTGTTATAAATCTCCCTCATTCGGCTTACAAGCTCGGTCTTTTCAATCTTAATCCGGTCGTTTTCTTGCCCACTACCTATGGCACAAGTTTTATCTTTGAGCAGGACTCCGTATAAATGTCCTCGATATTCATAAAAGAGGTCCTTAACCTCTCGACTGAACAATAAACCGTATCCACCATCATAAAATATTGCACTTAAAGCATTCATATACTCCGTTGCCTGCTTTTTACGAATATAATATACGGCTTCATTCTTGTCTTTTTCCCACAACATCACCGCCTTTGGGTTCTCAACCTCTGTAATATATGCCAGCAGCGACCAGGCTTTTAACAATCCGTCAAGCCGCTTCTGATTAAGATATCCAAGCGATTCATATCTCGGCTCACTGCGTTTTTTCAGGTGCCATATCCACAATCCTAACAGTACCAGCAAAGCGGGTGCTGCCATTTTTAATATTTCAAGCGGCCAATTTACTGATGCTTCTGTTTCAGCAAGAAGATGCAACATTTTCAAACCCCTTAACATTAGATTCGATATTTGTCATAATCTGTTCGACGTAACTTTCAGTTACCGATCGCATTTTTTCAGCGATTTCTTCTCCTTGTGCGCTATGAATGGCCTCCTCACGCACCGGGAATTGGTTATGATAAACTGCGTTTCTGATTTTGCGTACGGTTTCGCACTTTTCATCAAAGCCGACCAGATTGGCTTTAATTGTTTCTATTATCTTTTCAAATGGAATATAATTTTCGCCTGGCTCGATTTCTAAACTAAACTGGTCAATAACTCCCTTTTCCAGCATATACATCTGTTGAGCTATTTCCTTTCTATGCTTTTCGTATGCCTTTATCTCTTCTTCAATATCAGCATATTTAATTTCTGTCCCATCTGAGGTATTCGGCCGATATTTCCAAATCAACAGGCCCGGCAATCGCCTGTCGTAAAAATACCGGCGATATTTGCCAATATCCTTTAGCTTTGCATTTTCCGAAATAACTCTGTACTTGAGAATTATTTTTTTGCCTGGACAAATATAGCTGCCATCATATTTTTCCCTTATATAATTAACATAACCCGTTTCATGTTTCACATTGGTATTGAATGACACGGAAACGTCAGTATTACACGGGATTGGCTTCTTAAAGAGGCTTTTTCCCTTTGGTGTAACAGCTTCAAGTCTCAGAGGATTACCTTTAATGGAGAGCTGGTCTTTGAGCCTCTTTTCAACCGTCATAAATGTAACCATATCCTGTACCTTATAACGCCTCAGAATACGTTCGTTTTTCTCAAAATCCTTATATCCCTCATAAAGATTCTTCTTCAGGTTCTCCGGTTCGTATTTTCCCTCTGGCATTTCTGTGACAATCTTCTTGATGTCCATGTAATTTAATTTGGGCGTTATTAATCTGAGTGTTTTATCTATTTTTGTATTTTGCCGTTTTTTTCTGTATTCCGCTGCCTTCAAAACTACCGGGTAGGTTCTCCCGTAACTGTAAAACGGCTGTTGCCCTCCGCAGTTTATTTCAAACCATGCCTGTATCATATATGCGGTGTTCATTTTTTCCTTTTTGGCGGATGGATTTTGCGCAAGTATGAATTTTTCTATTTCTTTTTCAAAAAAACCTTTTGGAATATTAACGGGGTTATCGAGCAGTTGTTTTGCTATGGTTTTTAATTCACGTTTCCCCGCATAATGCTGACGTGAAGGTCTTAAAAACTGATAGTTTTCAAAATCACCGTCTTTTTTACAGTTTTTAAGATACTGTTCCTTGCTGTCCAGATAGGTTATGTAAAAATCAGCAATTGAATTATATTTGGCAGGGTTAATCTGATTCAAAAACGGGTGAGGATTATCGCCGTCAATCAGCCCAATTCTTTTGAACATATCTCCGATTGTATCTTTTTTAGCTCCGTAATACGCAAGTGTTGCTTGCAGCACCTGAAAATTTATTGATGTCAGCTTGTCCTTGCCTTTTTTGTCAGGGTCGAATTTCTGCATCGCCATAATGTCCCTTGCCAGAAAATCCGCCAGCTTGCCGGCCTTGATATCGATAAACATCTTTTTGCCTGGCTTATTGCTCTTGTCGGCTGCTCGTTCTTTTGTCTTCTTAATAGCCTTGATTCGCTGATCTGTATCTTTCAGCATCCTATCAAGTTTTTTCCTGGAATAATTCTCAGTATTACTTTTTTCAATGTCTTTCAGTGCTTCCGGCAGAAATTCTCCTGCTTTTTGAGGAATTTTTCCTGTTTTGTAAACTTCTTCGCAAATCTCTCTTTGTTTTTTAATGTATTGTTCAATTAAGGATTCTGTCTTTTTAAACTTATTGTTCAATTCATAGTTTAATCCGTGAAATATCACCCCCGGCAGTTCATAAATACTCAGCCAAGCGTCCGGCTTTTGGAGCTCAATTTTTCCGTCAGCCTGTTTTATATCCGGCAGTTGTTTTTCCTTCCCGTTTTCCAGAAGAACAAATCCTATCTGATTATCAACAATATTATAATGCGGAATGCTTTTTTGTTTATATGGTTCTTCTTGTCCCTCTACAATTTCATCGGGTGCTTTTATTATGTCATTCCATTCTTTTTCAACTTTTTCTTTCACTTCTCTGATTCGTCCGAAGGTTTTTAATCTCTTATCAAGCGCCCTTGGATATTTGTTGCCGTCTATGGTTTCCTTTTCATAAAATTTGAAATAATATCTGCCAAGGTCTATTTGAAATCTAAGGTTGTCGAACACCTGATTTTCATCGCAGTACCTCAGTGCAAAATAAGGAAATCTGTCTGAATATCTCCGCATTAAAGCTTCGTTACTGTCTTCATCTGAATCTTCAGAATCCATCACCCTGAAATCTTTCCGCTGTTCTTTTGAAATTAGCTCAAATAATTCTTTCGGACACTTTTTAAGCTCATTTAGCATGTCCAGCGCAAGGCCGTTTTTATCTACATTGGATTCCATAACCGGCTTAGGCAATTTGATTCTAAAGCAGTAAAAACTCTCTAATGTTGCTCTGTACTTCGGCTTGCTGTCATTCATAAAATATTTTTGTTTTTTTAAGAATTCGTGGGCGTCTCTTTTTTCCAAAAATATTGCCGTAAGAAAATAGAGCCCCTTTTCATTAAGCTCTCCATTCTCGTCTTTGAATTGGTAATGAAAATCCGGATTATAAAGAGGACGCCCGTTCTCATCTTTGCCCTCTGTAAACCTTCGCAGATGAGTAACTTCATTTTCAGCTAAACGGTGGTTTTCTTTAATTCTGCGAACAGATGCGTCAAAACAACCGTCTAAGTATCTTATCAATTCGTTCACATCATATTTTTTCTTTACTTCTTCTGTTTTTGCATGACAGTATTCGTTGCGCTTGTCGTTTAATGCTTTAAGCATACAGGTTAATATCTTCTTATATTTTTCCGAGTGTTCCTTAAGGTCGTCCACTTTGCCTTTTTCTTTTTGCCAGTCATAGATAATCTTGAGCATTGGAAAATGCTTTTCGATTAACCTGAATACGCTTTGCGATTTAATCGCGTCTTTTTCATTTTCAAGAAACTCCAGTACCGGCATTATGCTTATGCTGTCCTCGTCAACGGTTTTCACTCCCAGCAGTTCTGAAATATGGCAAAGTGTGATATAGGCATTTAACCTTGCCTGATTTAGATATACCCCAAATAAAGATTTGTCTTTTTGTTCAACGTGATTTTCTTGACTTTTGTCGTACATGATTTTATCTCCCTTTAAATATCATAAAAATACCAGTCAATAATATAAGATATATCTCGTCTGAATGCTGTTTTATATTATAAACAAAGCCGCAATTATTGCTCAATGAAATCTCTGTGTTCTCCCTCGGCTGCGCTCGGGACGGTGTCTGCGACCTTTGTGGCTAAATTTTTTATAAAAAAGCTTAATTTTCTTGAAAAACGGGCCATATCTGGTACAATACCAAATGTGCTCAGGTAGCACACGATAGCGGAGACCCGCACGCAACGGAACAGCCGTTCCACAAATCAGGCTGTTTCAGCCACAAAAAAGTTTAGAATGCTTGGAAAAACGCAGTGCTATACATAATTAGTGAAAAACCTGTCCTGAGCGAAGCCGAATGGGTCAAAATGCAAAATTACAGTGCGAAAATCAAAAATTCCACGGTTAGCCGTGGCGCCTGTGGCCATGGTTTGTTCTACAGTTGTAAAGAATGTTCTACAAATCGCCCTGTTTTTATGCAAAACAAAGCCAATTTTCTAAAAAGTCAAATGGATATAAGCTTAAATATAACAAGGAATTATGAGATATATTTGAATTGGACACTTGGTGAAAACAAACCCAATCAAAGCAAATTTCAAATGTGCCTTTTCAAAAACGGGTCATCACAGGAATTTCTTATTTGTGCTATGTCTGGTTTGCTAATAAAATCTAAGCTATGGCTAAATATCCGATATTTTTAGAATTGGCTGGTCGGCGAGTGGTCTTGATTGGCGGTGGGGCCGTAGCGGTACGAAAGGCCCGCTCGCTATTGGCTGCCGGTGCCCGGCTGGTGGTTTTAGCTGAGCCCCGATTTATCGGGGACGATGTTCTTACAAGTCTTTGCGCCGGCAGCGGCGCTGAATTGATCAGATCCAAGTATTCCAAAGATTATCTAACTGGGGCTGTGCTTGTTATAGCAGCAACGAATGACCACAAGCTCAACAAACAGATATACAAGGATTGTCAGGGATTGGAGATTTTGTGTAATGTTGTTGACAATCCGGAACTGTGCGATTTTTATGTGCCCGCGGTAGTTAGACGCGGTGACCTGCAGATAGCAATCAGTACCGAAGGAGATTATCCCGCTTATGCCGGCCACATTAGAAAGAAGCTGGAGCGGATTTTCACTGAAAAACACGGCGAGTTCCTGGCTGAGCTGGAAAGGCTTCGAAAACACATTATTGAGGGTGTCTTGAATCCAGCCGACCGCAAAGCTTTGTTGGGTGGGCTGGTTGATGATGAGTCGTTTGAGTATTTTGCTGAAAACGGCTCATTAGCTTGGCGAGACCGAGCCGAACAAATCATAAAAAATACAAGTCTAAAGCATTGAGCCCATCTTGTTGATTGTTTCCTGTCGTTCTGCTGGTAGGCCAGCACGTCATTTTTATTTTGTTCGCTTGGGTTCGTCCATGATGGGAGCCTGCTTAAAGTCTTCAGAATCAAATTTTGGCCATTCAGGAATAGGTCCATTAGGCCGAAGCACGTGTGGTGTTATAAAGATTGTCAAGACACTGTGCTTGATTACCTTTTCTTCCTGCTTGAATAGTGCCCCGATAAGCGGCATATCGCCGAGAATAGGAACTTTTGTAACCGAGTTACTCATTTCCTGCTGACGCAATCCGCCCAGAACAAGAGTTTGGCCTTCCTGAACGGTAACTTCTGTTGTAGATTGTCGTGTAGTTAATTCCGGCAGTCCCACGTCCGGCGTAAATGTAAAGTTGCCGACCTTGACATCAACGTTGAGATGGATTGTTCCA
>Ga0315533_1001657_pt1 | contig 16677 bp, 21 predicted proteins | sample SalMarSW160130MG_FD_203081 | JGI IMG/M metagenome (GOLD analysis project Ga0315533, IMG submission 203081) | Salt marsh sediment microbial communities from the Plum Island Ecosystem LTER, Massachusetts, United States - Salt Marsh Sediment SW1601-30 ... | reverse complement strand
CTCCCCCACCCCCTTCAGGCAGGAAGCCATAGCCAGGATGACGTTGGTGATAACCTCTCTGGGCCAGGTGGTCAAAACGATGGGGATATTGTTTATGTAAAGCGAGGTTCGTTCCCTCTGGGGCTTGATGAAGCCTTCCTCCAGAAGGTCAGCTAAACCTTTAACGTCTTGCAGGGAAAACTGCCTGGTTCTGGTTTCAAGGGGCTCATCAGTAACTATGGCGATAAGCTTCTTGATACTACTGAGGGGCGAACCGACCTCCCTACGGTGGACCTCTATCTTGGGGGCGTTGCCCTGCTTAAAACCTTCAGCCAGGATAATATCGTAGTCCTCACCGAAGAAACGAACTATCTCATCAAGGGTAAGAGCCTGGGCGATAGGCTTGATTAACACAATCTTGTCCGGTGAAGCGATTGCCGTAGCTTCGCTCCCGGCTTGAATGTGACGCCAACTATCCCTGCCTGGCTCATCAAAGGTCATACCTTGAGGGGTGTGCTTGATGGTAGCCACTCGATAACCTCTTGATTTTAATTCCTCGACCAGTTTTTCTATAAAGGTCGTTTTACCTGATTTTGATTTACCTACAATTGAAACTACGGGAGGCATTTTCTATTCCCCTCCTTTCCCGGTCGGCTCTACTTTAGCTTGGGGCAAAGCCTGGGTAAGAGCCTGGCTAAACCCGGCGAAGGCATCAGAGTTGTAGCGTTCTATATTTCCTTCATCACACAACTTAGCTAGCTCTGGGTCTATGGGCAATTGCCCCAGGAGCGGTGCTTCAGCGGATTGCGCCATGTCTTCACCTCTACTCTTACCAAAGAGTTCAATCCGCCTGTCCATTTCAGGTATATATAAATAACTCATATTCTCAATTACACCCAGAATGGGTTTGCCCATCTTCTTAGCCATATTTACTGCTTTTCTAACTATCATGGCGGTTAAATCCTGGGGGGTAAAAACAATGATTACCCCAGATATGGGCAGTGTTTGCATTACAGTAAGGGCAGCATCAGCAGTTCCCGGTGGCAGGTCGACAATCAGGTAATCAAGCTTGCCCCAGACTACATCCTCCCAGAACTGGGTAATAGCCTTGGAGATAAGAGGACCGCGCCAGATAACGGCATCATCCTCCTGAGGCAGAAGAAGATTGAAGGACATAACTTCCATCCCTGACCTTGAGAGCACAGGCAGAATCCCGGTATTACTGCCGCCAGGTCGTTCGCTGATGCCAAACATCTTGGGAATACTGGGACCGGTGATATCAGCATCCAGAATACCTACTTCGCTACCCTGCCGTGTGAGGGCAACCGCGGTAAGACTAGCCACCAGTGACTTGCCCACTCCCCCCTTACCACTCATCACCGCAATGACATGTTGAATTTGATTTAGCTCCGTAGGTTTAACCTCAATAAACTCAACATCTACTTGCTCTACATCAGGCAGCTTTTCCACCACCATTTTTGTCTTGTTTCTAATCCAGTCCTGGGCAGTCTCAGTCAGAGCCGTTGAAGCTAGGGTGATATTGATTCTCTGATTGGAGACCGTGACCTGACGAACCATATTCAGCATTACCATACTGCGCTTAGCGCCGGGAACCAGCACCTCTTTTAGACTCTCCCTTACCTGCTTTTCAGTCGCCATAAGCTTTCCCTTCCTGTCCTCACTATTGTATCGTTACCACTACTAATGGTCACATATGTTATCTCCTGTAGCCAATGTGCCGCTTATGTAATCCAGAACTGCTCTTTCCGGGTCGCCTTCTAAGGTACCGATAATAACCCTGATACGATTCTGTTTAAAAAGATTCTGGGCACGCGAACCCATGCCACTGGCGATAATAACGGACACTCCTTTCTCCGCCAGCCATACTGGCAGCAACCCGGGCTCATGTCCCGGGGAAGGGATAATCTCTCTCCCCACAACTGCTTTTCTTGCCTCATCAACATCAATTAGGGCAAACTGCTCACAATGACCAAAATGTGTCGCTACTACACCATCACTCATGGGTATGGCATACCTCATATATCAACCTCTCCTTTCATGTCCCAACCACTCTGGCGATATCCCGCCACAGTGCTTCTATTTGTCGCGAGACATTATTTTGAGAGTATTCTACCACGGGCAATCCATGAACCAGTGCCTCAGTTACTACATTATCAAAGGGAATCCTGGCAGCTATCTCTATTCCTTGACTTTGGCAATAGCTTTCAATTTGATGACTATTATCCTCATTCAGGTCATACTTGTTAATACCAACTATAACAGGAACAGTGAAATGATGACAAACACCAATAACCCTATCCAGGTCATGCATGCCGGATAGGGTTGGCTCGGTAACAATAACCGCCAAATTCACCCCGGATATGGAAGAGATAACCGGGCAGCCGATGCCCGGTGGTCCATCACTAATAATATAATCAAGCCCCCGCTTTTCAGCAACCAGCTTAGCCTCTTGCCTGACCAGCGCCACTAACTTCCCCGAATTCTCCTGAGCCACTCCTAACCTGGCGTGGACCAAGGGTCCGTAGCCTGTTTCAGAGATAAACCAGTGCCCTGAGAGATTCTCCTGCATAGTGATAGCCTCTTCAGGACATACCTGGCAACAGAAGCCGCAGCCTTCACAAGAGATAGGGTCAACCTGGAATTCATCTGTTATGGCATCAAAGCGACATACTTCCTGGCAAATCCCGCACTGGCTACATCGGTCTATGTCTATAACTGCCTTTTGGCCACTCCAAAACTCCTGCCTTTGTTGAGTAACTGGCTGGAGGAGCAAATAGAGGTCAGCAGCATCTACATCACAGTCGACCATGACCTTGCTTCTAGCCAGGGAAGCCAAGGAAGCTACAATACTCGTCTTCCCGGTTCCACCCTTACCACTTAAGACCACAACCTCTTTCATCCAGATTTCCTCTTGTTGTTTAATATTCGCCTAACTTTAGCCAGAAGCTTGAGGAATGCTTCCCGCCACTTTGGCATTCCCTCCACTAGGGTAATACCTCTGGAGTATAGCTGGGCAATCTTAATATCCAGTGGAATCCGCAGCAGAATGGGAATACCTTCCCGGTGGCAATATTCCTCAACCTTACTATCTCCAGCACCATCACGATTAATAACTACGCCACAAGGTATATCAATCTTGTTTAGCATATCTACTGCCAGAGTCAAGTCATTGAGACCAAAGGGGGTGGGTTCAGTCACCAGCAAGCAGAAATCGCTGTCTTTTACTGCTTCAACCACGGGGCAGGAGGTTCCCGGGGAAACATCAATAATGACCAGTCTTTGCCGATTGATATGCTTTTTTACCTCTTTGACTACATAAGGAGCGGCAATCTCACCGATAGCTAGCTGGCCGTGAATGAATTCAATCCCCCCAGCCTGACCAAATTCCAAAATTCCTATCTCCTTACCCTCCTCGGAGATAGCATCTTCGGGGCAGAGATAAGTGCAAGCTCCACAGCCATGACAAAGCTCAGGGAAGATAAGCACCTTTTTCTCTACCACAGCAATAGCATTGTAGGCACAGACCTGGGCACATTTACCACAATAATTACACTTTGCTTCATCTACCTTCGGAATAGGTATAGAGACCGTTTGCTGATGACTAAACTGAGGTTTTAATAAGATATGAGCATCAGGCTCCTCAACATCACAGTCAAGAAGCTGCACCGGTTCTTGATTTTGTAGTGCTAAAGCTAAACTGGTAGCGACCAGGGTTTTCCCGGTGCCACCCTTTCCGCTGGCAACAGATATTATCAACTTATGGCCTCATCATCTTTGCTCCACACTTGGGGCAACTCAAGTTATAACAGGGGACCCCTACTTGATGGGGAACCTTGGCTCCGCAATTAGGGCATACACACTCCCCTCCCGGTCCAGCCCCGGGGCGTGTTCCTTCCATTCTGCCTCTACCCCCTCCCCCACGGCCAATACCTCCTCCACTTCCTGGACCACCTCCCCCAGGAGGTCCGGTTCCATCTCCTCTAGGCATAACTACACCTCCACTAAAAATAATAGCTTTTATTCCATTGGCGGGAGCCCGCAAACTCCAGAACTACAGGTAGGGTAGCTTATTTGTGAGGGCTCAACTCTGCTTGAACCCGGACTGAAAAATGAGGAAAAGAGCCTCCTCGGGTTTGGGGTACCGCACTTGGGACAGGTCAACTTAGAGCCATCCTCTCCAATGGATTGACGCACCTCAAACTTGTTCTCACATTGGGGGCACTGGTATTCATATATTGGCATGAGCCTCACCCCTCTTTCTTTTCCAGCTCTTCAATATGGCGCTGGACATCAGATATTTGTTGCGTCAGCGCCTGTAATTGAGCTTTGAGTATCTGCAGTTCTTGCTCCGGGCTTGTCGGCTGGGGTGCCTGGGCTGCTCCAGGCATCATACCAGCTCCCATACCACGACCCATACCTCTGCCCATGCCCATACCTCTGCCCATGCCCATACCTCTGCCCATACCCATTCCTCCACCCATACCCATACCACCGCCCATGCCAAAGTGACTCCCTACATTGGGCTGAGAGGCAGCTTGAAGCTGACCTGATTTGTAGGCTTGAATGGCATCCCCAATTTTTCCACTGACTCCATTGATTACCTGAATCCCAGCCGCCGATAATACCTGATAGGCATTAGGGCCGGAGTTGCCGGTAAGCACCACCTGCACCCCTTTGCTGGCAATCATCTGACCGGCAGAAATTCCGGCTCCACCACCAGCCATAGCACTGGAATTCTCCAGAGCCTCAAACTGCATTGTGTCCGTGTCAACAATGACAAAATAAGGGCACCGGCCAAAACGAAGGTCTACCTCAGCATCAAGGGTTGGTCCAGTGGCTGATATAGCAATTTTCATACTTATTTCTCCCTTGTCGCAAGCTCACGCATTCTGGCTTCTATTTGCTCAAGCTGGCTCTTTATCACATCAGCCTGATTCTTCAAGAAATCAAGCTCCTGCTCCCTGGTCATCCCGGGAGCAAAGGGTGCTACTCCGGGAGCAGCTGCTGGCGCTCCGTAAGCAGGGTAGGGCACCCCTGCCCCCCTGTAATAGGGATAACCATATCCTACCCCCGGGGGAACTCCGTATCCACGAAGAGCGGCTCCTATCCCCCAGGGACTGCAGAACCCTCTACCCCCTCCTGTCATCGGTCCCATCCCTCTAGGACCAGTTCCATCAAATCCTGGCATAATATCACCTCCTATTTTCACTAACTACATTGGTTAGCCCTGGTCTATTTCTCCTTTGTCTCAAGCTCACGCATTCTGGCTTCTATTTGCTCAAGCTGGCTTTTTATTGCATCCGCCTGACCCTTCAGGAAATCAAGCTCTTGCTCCTTGCTCATCTGAGGGGCAAAGGGTGCTACTCCGGGAACAGTTGCTGGCGCCCCGTAAGCGGAATAAGGTGCTTGACCTGTCTGCATTGCTTGCCAGTAGGCTTGAGCTTGAGGTGTTGGCCACTGACCGGTCATTAGATAATTTGCCCCAGGTCCCAGTCCAGTTGGGCTTCTACCCTGCCAACCGGGGCTAAAACCAAACCTCATCCACCCCGGAAGCCCAGTTAAGTAGTACATATTTCTGTGTCCTCTACCTCCATTAGGCATGTATATCACCTCCTCTTATTATAATATAATATTACTCTTATACGATTCAATTGATTACCAACGTCGGTAAGGAGCATAGGCTGGGTAATAGGCACCATAGCCGGGATAACCATATCCCATATAAGGAATAGGTGCCGCATATTGACCGGCATAAGGTGTTGCCCACCACCACCTAGGTAGCCAGGGATAAAAGCGGCAGAAGGGATAAGGGTTACCTCGGCCCCGTCCCAGCCAGCCCCGACCAAACCAGCTTCTTCCTCTCATTTTATCACCTCCTTTGCCTAGTTGTGCATATGCTGGTGCTACCTCATAGATAGCCCCGACAGGACATACTTCCGCGCCGGCGCCGCACTGTGTGCATAGCCGCTGGTTTATCACCGCCAAGTCATTGTAGATAGTGATGGCTCGTTGTGGGCAGGTATCAGCACACATGCCACATCCAGTGCATTTACTGCTATCTATGTTGAACATCCTTCACCTCTTCATAGTCAGCAGTTTAATGCCTTTAATCTGGCGGAAGGTTGCCCCCTGGCTGACACAGTGGAGCACTGCCTCTGGATTAACTACCTTTGTCCCTGAGATAGCATCAACTCCATAGTTAAAGAGGACAGGCGACAGCGGAGCCGTGCCCCCAAGGATAATAACATAGGCGTCAGGACGACAGAGCCCGAGCAGGTATTCAATGGTATGGTTAGTAAACGCAGTACCGGTGATACCGACAACATCAGCTTGGGGGACAAGGCTTTCAGCTTCACTTGCGTCAGAATCCCCCTCGTGAGGATATTGCTCAAGCACCCACAGCTTATCTACCACCCGGCGAAGTTCGGCGACAAAGGGGAAGTGCCCGATGAGGGCTACCTTCCTGCCTTTACCCTTCTCAGCCAGAAGGTCTTTGGCATTAAGACTAACACAGCGCCTCTCGTCAACCTCAAGAAGCGAGTTGACGGTTGCCATACCGATTGTTGCCTCAAGAAGACTCGGCGAATAAGCTATTTGAGCTATTTCCAACGCTTCTTTCCCAATCAATGTTCCTGCCTCTCTCACCGGGGCATTGTCTTGATGATGACTGTAATCACGCAGGGTTGCTGCCAGCCCGCAGTTATGAGTCAGCACCGCTGTCTGAAAAGGTCCCTGGCGTATATCCTTCACTATCTCTCCACTTTTCAGTGTGGTGAGCAGGTCGTCAAGAATTTTCATATAGTCATTCTCCCTCTCAGCGCCTTTCATATCTCCTTCGGCCCCAGCCAAGTCCAGGGGGCTGGATGGGTATGATGTTCGGGGTACGACAGGTCGGACATAGCTGAGGGGGTGCCGTCACCATAACCTCAAAGGGAACATCCCACTCATGACCATTAATGCAGTGGAAGTGGCGTATCGCCATCTCAAAGTTGCCGCCTTCAATCCGTATTGCTTTCCCGTTGAGCAAGGCATCAGCCAGCTTATTTCGGGCTGCCCCTAATACCCGGTGAAAGGTAGGGCGTGAGATGTTCATTCTTTGGGCGCACTCCTCCTGCTCCAGCCCCTCTAAGTCCTTAAGCCGTATCGCCTCTGCTTCCTCCACGGAAAGGCGAACCTCTTCCAGAACACGATAGGGTATCCCTGCCGGCTTGAAGTAGGTTACTTTAGGTATGAAGTTGACACAACGCCACTTTGGCATTCTACCCATAGTTGCTTTATCTCCATTTTCAACTATTGTAAACTTAAGTCCATAATATAGCTTTTTTGAACTTATGTTCATAATTATGATAGCATATCCTTTTAATTGTGTCAAGGAAGTGCTAAAATATTTTTAGTTACGGACTAAAAGCCATGAAAGCCGCGATGATATTAAAGCAAGGTATTCCTCTTTGGTTGTTAGCGATGGTATTACTGGCTGGATGTGTTGGTGCGCTTGCCCCGGCTGAGGTGCCTCCGGCTGAGGTGGAAGGCGAGATAAAGCGAGTGATTGAAGTTGAGGCTGATGAGTTGACCTGGCATTACTTGTGCCAGTCTTTCTGGGCAGAAGAGGCATTCTCGGCTCATTTAGCCAACCAAGCCCAATTTAAAGCTGATTTCAAGCAGGATTTTGAACAGGACTTAGCTCAATGGGATGTTTCTGCCTCAGAATATAACTTTTCCTTTGACAGCGCTACTCGTTCCACAGCAGCCCGATGTGATATTCATGATGCTACTAGTTTAAGGGCTGGAGGCGAATATTATGCCCAATTTGAGTGGCTTCTGAGGCCCCTCGGGCTAGACTTTATTGACGACAATTTCCAAGAATCTGAGAAGGGACTCTCTTGGCAAGGCTCTATTAACGGTATTCCAACCACGGTTACCGTCAAATTGCCAACTATAAACCACTGTGTATATAAAGCCTGGGAACACCCCATTGGCCACTGCCATGCCCACGCTTGGTGGACTACAGGAGGTTAAAGAATGAGAATTACCATTGTCTACGATAATGAAGTCAAAAAGCCAGGACTAATCGCTGACCACGGCTTTTCCTGTCTTATTGAGGTTCAAGATACCCCCAAGATTCTGTTTGATACCGGGGCTAGTGGCTCCATACTACTACACAACATGCAGGAACTGAAGATTGACCCAACTGGCATTGGTATAGTGGTGATTTCGCATCCTCATTGGGACCATTTTGGTGGTCTGGAAGATATTATTAAAGCTAACCAGGATGTCGAGCTTTACCTCCCGCAGTCATTTGGAGAAGGAATTTCAGCCAAGAAGATAACCAGAATTAAACAACCGTCTGAAATTCGCCCTGGTATATTTACCACCGGTGAGCTTGGAGGCATGGAGCAATCCCTGGTGATTAATAGTGATAAAGGTCTGGTGGTAATAGTCGGCTGTGCCCATCCCGAAGTGGGAAACATTCTTGATGCTGCGGCCAGATTTGGCCAAGTCTACGGTATTGTTGGCGGCGTTCATGGATTTCATGACTTTGACAGGTTAAACCCCCTGTTGTTAATTTGCCCCTGTCACTGCACCCAATATAAGTCAGAGATTAAGCGTCTATTCCCCGACCGATGTTTGGATTGTGGCGCTGGACTTGTCCTCGAGCTATAAATAAGCGTAGGAAAGAGAGATATAGCCGGTAATGATTAAACAAAATATTGACCAGATATTGAGTGAACTACCCAACGGGGTTGAATTAGTCGCTGCGACCAAAACGAGGCAACCTGAAGAAATCCTGGAAGCAGTTGAGGCGGGAGTAAAAATTATCGGCGAAAATTATGTTCAAGAAGCGGTAAGAGCCTATGAGTTAATAGGCAATAAAGCCAAATGGCACTTTATCGGACACCTTCAACGAAATAAGGTTAAAAAGGCGGTAACGATATTTGATATGATAGAGACCGTTGATTCTGTGGAGATAGCCAGGGAGATTGATAAAAGATGTGCTCAAATCGGTAAAATTATGCCAGTATTAATTGAAATAAACAGCGGTCGGGAAAAACAAAAAGCAGGCGTCTTTCCCGAGAAGGCGGAGCAATTAGTGACAGAAATTTCAACCTATCCCAACCTAAGGATAATGGGGCTGATGACTATGGGACCCCGTTTTGGCAACCCCGAAGACTCAAGACCATACTTTGTGGCAACAAAAATAATATTTGAAAAAATTAAAAAGCTTAATCTGCCTAATGTTGAGATGCGCTATCTTTCAATGGGGATGACCAATTCCTATAAAATTGCTGTCGAGGAAGGCGCCAATATAGTCAGAGTAGGCAGTAAAATCTTTGGCGAGCGGGTTTACCAAGCTACGACAAAAACTCCAAGCCCCGGATAACATCATTAAGGTCAGTGAAGGGCGTGCAATTAAGATTAATTTCCTGACAGCAGGTTAGTAGCTCACCGGTGGCGAAGATGTGATGAGCCTGTCTTGCCGGGGAGACATCAGAGATACCATTCCCGGCATATATTAAGCGATAGCCCCTTCCCAGAAATAAGCTAACATATGCATCTTTAAAATTATCCTCTAACTGGTTACCCTTGGGTCCTATATACCGGACATCAATACCATTAGCAATGAACCGAGTCTGGGCAGCGAACACCTGGATATTATCTATACCTATATCGCTTAAAATTGTGTTTATGTAGAAATCCAGACCATTGCTGACAATGACAAATTCAAAGCCCTGCCGATGACAATAGGCTAGCAATTCATGAAATCCAGCTCTTATCATGGCTTTACTTTTGACAAATTGGAGTAAGGTTGGCTTATCAGCCTTAACCATAGCAAAGGCTTTCATATTAAAATAGCCGACAGGTATTTTGCCCTCTCTATACTGGGTTAATAGTTGCCTCCAGTCCCCGGTAGCAAAGGCATCCAATATCAGGAAGCTCACGTCCTCCTCAGTGAGGGTACCATCGAAATCACACTGAAACAGGGTTTTCACGGCGTCACATCTCCCCAGCCTCAGTCTCAGTCCCAACTCTGTGTAGCTTATCCCGACTCTCTAAATGGTCGATATATAAGACACCGTTGAGATGGTCAAGCTCATGTTCCAGAGCCTGAGCCTTAAGACCGGTAGCTTTAATCCTAATTGTCTTCCCTTGCCGGTCCCAGCCCTTGACGGTAACCGAAACCGAACGTTTTATGTCACCAGCATAGCCAGGGATGCTAAGGCACCCCTCCATCACCTCCCGCTCCCCGGAACGTTTCACTATTTCAGGATTGATAATAGTCATAGGCTCCTCGCCTGGCATCTGGAGCACCACAATTCGGAGAGACACCCCGACCTGAGGCGCGGCTAACCCCACACCATGTGTCCGCTGCATTGTCTCCACCATATCGTCAATTAGCTGCTGGATTGAGCTATCAATTCTCGACACTTTTCTGGCTTTTTGTCTCAATACCGGGTCATCAGGAAGGTGACACAGTGCCCGAATTGCCATAGTACTGCTCCTTGGCTACATCAGTTACCAAGCCACTAATGTTAGCAGATTTGAGTGTTGCTGTCTATGGTTGGGCTATTTACCCGGGCTCTATTTGCTCTTAAAAATAAATTATGCTAGCATATTGGAAAAGAGTTACCAGCGAGTCGGGGTGTAGCGCAGCCAGGTAGCGCACCTGAATGGGGTTCAGGTGGTCGCCGGTTCAAATCCGGCCACCCCGATTTTCGTATCTAATTCCGGCTATTTGCCAGTATCCTTGGGGGTGTTTGCCGACATTTTCAACACCTCTGACTGCCAACAAATCGTCGAAGCGTTGGGCAGCGGCTTCCTGCAATCCGCCAATTAGATGAGAATAAGTATCCAGTGTTACCCTGACGCTAGAGTGTCCCAGCCACTCCTGGACTACTTTGATATGCACCCCAGCCTGCAATAGCAAACTGGCATGGGTGTGTCTGAGGTCATGTAGACGGATATGGGGGAGGCCTGCCTTGCTTGCTCATGTATGACATTGTAGATTTCCCGTCGTGCGCCAATATCCACGCATTGGACATCTTTAAGGCGACTTTTGCCACGTTACACCCCCAATCCAGTTTGCCTGAATGTTCGTTAATCTATTCCGCAGCAAATATATTAAATGGAACTCGGTCTACCATTCCTAGTGCCGGGATAAGCTTTGTTTCAACAATGCTGGCAAACTGGCTAGTGTCTTCTTCACTAACAAAAACCGCTAGCCAGTTTGCCTTCTCCTTTCACTTTACCTTGCAATGTTTACCTAGTAATTACTTTTGTGCTGAGCAGGGCAATTTATTCCACTGGAAAAGGTTCCAGCGTCCAACCTGGTCTAGATGGTACTCCAGTATCCCAACTCGGAGTATCAGCATTAGGCAACGCCATTTGATCGGACCAGATATCGCCCTGGAAAGGTGCCCAGTTGGCGTAATCTGTGCCTAGCTCCTCCATAAAGTCATGCATCCCCTGATAGGTCCATTCTCCACGTTCCCCGTAAATGCCCGTAGGTTCCTGGACAACCGGAGTAGACACCGTGCACAAGTGCTTGGGTATTGCCTGCCCCCTGACCACACCCCAGTACAACGCCTTACAATTGACGTCACAATACTGATAGCAGCCATAGTCCATGTCAAAGTCGATGTAGCCCTCAACCCCGAGGTCTACCTGCCAGGGCTCTGCGTCGTTATTAAGAACCATCATATGTTTCGGGTCTCCTATGAGCGCCCAGCGATCAACCGCCTTCAGCGCTGAAACTGTTCCGTTTAGCTGCATGCCCGTAGTAACGTAAATGGCATTTATATCAGGGTGTGCGGTCATAGCATCTAGCGTGACTGTGTAAGCCATGTCATTATTGAACATAGCCTCATCTGACTCGTATATCTCGACCCACTCACTATCCCCGAGACCCTTACGGAATCCTATATCGAGAGGGACAGACCATTCCTCAAAACCGTAGAGACCCCACTGCTCAAGCACTCTTATCTTGGTCTGGTTCTGTTCGCCCCACCACGCAAGGTACTTTCCGGTGACAAAGCCCCTGTCATCATTAAAATCCCCCACGTAGGTAGTGGTTTCAGGAAGAAGCTGCTTGTCGGGACCCAAAATAGGCAGAAGCGAGTTAATTACCGGGATGCCCAGGTCGCCAGCCTGCTCGATATAAGTAATAAGGGTGGGTGCATTAATAGGCTTTGACACGATTGCATCTGGATGCCTTACTAAGGCATCCTCGTACATACCCATCTGCCTTGCCGGGTCGAATTCGCAACTCAGGATGTCGATCTCACCACCCCCGGCTTCAATCCATCCAGTAAGTGGTTGAAGCTGCTCGACCATACAGATGCACTCTGTCGTATCACATATCTGTATGAATTGGTATGGTGAGCCATCAGGCTTTACAAACAGCCCTTCGTAAGGATGTGCCGCCGGCGGTGGTGTTACTGGCGGTGGTGTTACTGGCGGTGGTGTTACTGGCGGTGGTGTTACTGGCGGTGGTGTTACTGATGGTGCACAAGACGCTACCAGTAATGCTACTACGGCGACAAAGACCACTAACAACATTCTTTTACTCTTCATTAATCTTTCTCCTTTCCTATAATTTTGATTTGAGAGCTTATCCTTCTTAATTTCTAACTCTTCATTAATCTTTCTCCTTTCCTATAATTTTGATTTGAGAGCTTGTCCTTCTTAATTTCTAGACTGAACTAAGCTCGGGCTAGCCTGTTAAAACCTCCATCAATAGTGATATCAATGCCGGTGATGTAAGAAGATTCATCGGAAGCCAGGAACAGTGCCAGCCATGCCACTTCATCCGGAGTGCCAAGCCTACCTTTGGGATGCAGAGTGGCCATCTGTTTTTCAGCTTCAGGGTTTCCAGCGAAAAAGATTCCAAGCATCGGTGTGTTGATAAACCCGGGGAGTATACAGTTGACGCGAATATTCTTGGCAATATAGTCTGCAGCTGCTTGCCGGGATAGGGCCAGTACGCCACCTTTGGATGCACAGTAGCCACCAAAATGATACATGGTTCGCTCAACGACGCAGGAGGAAGTATTAATTATCGAACCTCCGCCTGCCTTCAACATCTCAGGAATACCATACTTCATTCCATAGAATACACCCTTGAGGTCTACATCGACAACTTTGTTAAACATCTCGAGTGTAGCATCGGCTAGGGGTACTCCCTCCCATCCTATAATTCCAGCGTTATTGAAGAGAATATCCAGCTTCCCATAGGTATCTACCGCTGTTTTGACCATTCTTTGGCAATCGGATGGGTTAGATACGTCGGTTTTGACAAATACAGCATCACCACCGGCTTTCTTGATTATTTCGACCGTCTCCTGGCCTATCTTAGCATCCAGTTCAGCGACAACTACCTTGGCTCCTTCTTTGGCGAAGAGGACACAACTTGACCTGCCCATCCCAGAGCCACCCCCCGTAACAACCGCAACCTTACCCTTTAGCCTATCCATATAGATTGCCCTCCTTTCTTAAGTTAGTTAATTCAAAAAGGTCCATTATATTACCTACAGACCGGGCTTTTTACTTTTTACTCGCCAAGGAATTGGCAGCTACTGCGGCAAGTATCACACCTCCTCTTATTATGTCCTGATGGAACGGCATTATTTCCATAAGCGTCATGGTATTATTGATTACACAGAGAATGAAAACTCCGAGCACCACTCCCAGTATGTTGCCTTTGCCACCGAACAGGCTTACACCTCCAATAACAACGGCAGCTATGCTGTCCATCTCAAGACCCACAACCATTCGAATCGAACCACACAAAGTACGCGAGAGGGCGATAATAGAAGCAATCCCTACGCACACTCCAGAAAGTATATAGACCAAGGTTCGTACTCTCTTTATATTGATGCCCGAAAACCAAGCGTTTATCTCACTGCCGCCAACAGCATAGACTGCACGACCAAAGCTGGTGTAATTCAGAACGAAATAGGCGACCACAACCACCAATATGAAAATTATCACTGGTACCGGAATGCCTCCAACAATCCCTTGTCCAAAGATAGCAAAAGGTTCTGGTATATTGGCAATTAGCTGTCCGAGATTCGTAGCTTGATAAGCAGCCCCGAAGGCCATCTGCCACATAGCTAACGTTACTATTAAAGGAGGCATGCGTAGCCGGGAGACAGAAAAACCATTAGCTGTGCCGATACCGATTGCAACTAAGAGAATGATTATAATCCCCACCGCTACAGGAAGAGGATTGCCGCCAGGAGCGAGATTGAGACGCGGGTCGGTGGTCATAAGCGCTGCACCGACACAGCTAGCGAGTACAAGGTTACCACCAACGGAAAGGTCAATCCCTGATGACAGCATAACAATTGCCTGTCCTACTGCCACTATGCCCACAATACAGGTCCGCAACAGCAGGTTCCTGATGTTATTTCCGCTAAAAAGTAGCCCTTCGGTCAAGATTCCTGCCACAACTATTAAAACTACCAAGACAATGACAAGAATCAAAAGCTCCCGATTTACAAGGAGGGGGCTTAACTTTTTCTTAATTCCTGGCATCCCTTAAGTCCTCTTCTGTTCTCGTCTTTCTCATATCTGTTGTCTATCCTTCGCTACGAGTCCTCCTGCGCCACGCATCTACGGCGACGGCGGCGAATATGGTACCTCCCTTTACCAGATTTTGCGTCCACACGTTCAGCCCCACTATATTCATACCGTTATTAATGACCCCAATTATTAAAACTCCGAACAGTACCCCAATCAAACTTCCTCTACCACCGAAAAGACTGACACCCCCAACGACGACCGCAGCTATGCTGTCTAGCTCAAGTGTACCAATCAGTTTGTCTGAGGCAGCAAGCACACGTGACATCTGGAGCAGACCGGCGATGGCTGCACAGAAGCCCGATATAACGTAGACCCAGAACTTAACATCCCTCGTTCTTATACCAGAGAGGTAAGCCGCCACCTCATTGCCGCCAGTAGCATAGACCAATTTGCCAAAAGTTGTGTGGTTCAAAACGAAGTAACCAAGTACAATCACTGCTATAAAGGCGATAACTGGCGTCGGTACCCCTCCGATGCTTTCTTGCCCCAGGATAGCTAAAACCCTTGGTAGCTCAATAATGACGGCTGGCTTACCTGTCGCCCCAGCTGTGAAGTGGGAACCAAGACCGAGCGCTATTTGCCACATAGCCAGTGTTACTATCAATGGAGAGACTCTCAAGCGTGATACCACGACACCGTTTATCGCCCCAACACCAGCTCCGACTAGCAGCATTATCAACACACCAGTACCAACAGATATAGGCCCTAAGTAACCTGGTGTAGCAGTCATTAGCGCCCCGCCCATGCACGCTGCCAGTATTGCGATACCACCAACGGAGAGGTCGATGCCTGCTGTCAAAATGACGAATGCCTGACCTACTGCTGCCAGGCTTCTGGTCGAGGACTGGATAAGGACGTTCACCAAATTGGCCGGGCGGACGAATAACCCACGGGTGGTGACCCCAAACACGGCAACCAGTACTCCCAGGATGACACCGAGGACAAAGTTCTCATGCCTTACTACTCTCGATGCGTATTCTTTTATATTCGAGCCGGAGGGTTTCTGGTATGACGGAGTTTCAGTCATTCTTTACCCTTCTAATATCACTTAAATAGGATTGCCTAGGCACACTCCCAATTCATACTAAGGTATTAGGGCAGTCCATCCCCCTAGATGAATGGCACGACCATGCAAATAGTCAGAGTCATCAGATGCCAGGAACAATGCCAACCCAGAGATAGCTCCTGGTGGCATTGGTGGTGGGACTATATGTCCTATTCCCCACGTTTTCGTCAACTCTTCCAATGGACCACACTGTTCTACTACTTGTTTAAGCAGAGGACTATCAACCTCTGCTGGGCAGATAGCGTTGACGTTTATCCCCTTTGGCGCCAAATCTACAGCCAGAGCTCTGGTTAAGCCTAGCACACCGTGCTTAGAGACTATATAGGGAATGTTGTGTACTGCTCCAACAAGCGCGAGGCATGAAGCCATGTTAATGATTTTCCCCTTCTTCTGCTTGAGCATATATGGGATTACCGCCTTGCAACAGAGCCAAACTCCCTTTAGGTTAATGTCTAATGTTGTGTTCCAAGCTTCATCAGGCACATCGTAAAATTGGTCGGGGCCTGCTCCACCCACTTGCACACCGGCAATATTCGCCTGTACATCGACCCTTCCGTACTTATCTACTGCAGTTTTTACCCACTTACCAATATCTTCAGTCTTTCTGACGTCCCCCACCACCATGAAAGCTTCTCCGCCAAGCTTCTCGATCTCCTCAACCGTTTCCTTTAGCTCACCCTCTTTGATATCCAGAAGCCCTAATTTAGCTCCTTCCCTTGCGAAGAGCAGAGCCATATCTTTAGCTATACCCATACCGGCACCGGTGATGATAGCTACCTTACCTTCTAATCTACCCATATATCCCCCTTTCGCTGTGCTGAATCCTTCACATTCTGTTCCACCGGAAAAACTAGATGAGTGAGTAGCAGATACACTCACCTAGCTTCATCACTTTGCCCTTGTACGTTACCACGTGCCTTAAAGACCTAGCAGTCCCACCAGCCTCCGTAAACATCCTTCACTGTATCTCGACCGCACTCAAGTGCCGCCGGGCTTACCTTACCGTAGTATGCCACACGGCTAATCCAGGG
>Ga0315533_1001656_pt1 | contig 16686 bp, 10 predicted proteins | sample SalMarSW160130MG_FD_203081 | JGI IMG/M metagenome (GOLD analysis project Ga0315533, IMG submission 203081) | Salt marsh sediment microbial communities from the Plum Island Ecosystem LTER, Massachusetts, United States - Salt Marsh Sediment SW1601-30 ... | reverse complement strand
GACTGTTTCGCCGCCGTCGCAGATGATCACGGCGCCGTTGGTATAACTCGAGGCGTCCGAGGCGAGGTAGACCGCCGCACCGACCATCTCGTATGGCTGTGCGTGTCGCGCCATGGGTGTGTTTTTGATGTACATCTGATGTATTTCGGGCGAGTCGATGAGGACCTTGGAGAACCTGGTCTCGGTCAGCCCCGGGCAAATGGCGTTGCAGCGGATGCCCGCGCCGCCCAGCTCCTTCGCGAAGACCTTGGTCATCATGATCACGGCGGCCTTGGTCATGGCATACACGCCCTGCATGGGATAGGGCGAGATGCCCGCAGAGGAGGCGATGTTGATTATTGAGCCCCCGCCTTGCGCGACCATGCTCTGGGCCGCGCGCTGGGCCATGAGGAAATAGCCCTTGGTGTTCACCTCGAAGGTCTTGTCGTACAGCGGCTCGGTTATGGCGATGACGGGGCCGAAATACGGGTTCGTGGCCGCATTGTTTACCAGGACGTCGACCCGGCCGGCTTCTTCCTGGACGCGTTTGTACAGTGCGTCGATCATGTCCGGTTTGCCGGTATGGCACGCGATGGGCAACGCTTTGCCGCCGGCAGCTATAATGGACCCGGCCACTGCATCAAGCGCGGTCTGTTTGCGCGAGGCCAACACGACGGTCGCGCCGCGCTCGGCCATGCCGCGGGCGATGGCCTCGCCGATGCCCCGGCTGGCGCCTGTAACGACCGCTACTTTGTCGGCCAAATCGAAATCTATGGTTGACATTGTTGCCTCTCTTTCCTTTTACACCCTCAAAACGAGTTTGAGGGTGCCACTCTCGTCATCGAGTTCACTGCTTGTGAACGGCGTCAACTGACCACACCACTGAGGAATATGGAGATGTAGACAGATGTGGGGATATCTCCCTATCTGCCAAATATCCCCACATCGCCTTAATACTTGACGCCCATCAGGTGGCATAGGATATAGCGGTCAAGTTCTTCGTAGTCGCGGGCCTTGACGAGCTGTGCCTCGATTTTCTTGTCAAGCGTGGCGACCTTGTCGAGCAAGAACAGAAACGTTTGGCGGCTATTGGCCAGATGCTTCGTGTTGACGCGCTGTTTTTGGGTGCGCATGGTCTTGACGTCAAAGCCGACCCACTCGCCGTGGCGCCCGTAGCCGTACTCCTCGAGCACGCGCACCTGGTTGAAGGCGCGGCGCAGGTTGAACGACCCGAAGGACTTGTCCTGGTCGAACTTGAGCCCGCCCTGATCGTTGAGGTGGACGCTCTTGAGCTTGTCGAACGCCAACGCGTAGGCCATGTCGTCGGCGGGGTCGAGGCCGGCCAAGACCGAATGGGCCGTCTCGACCAGGCACCCGACGCGTGCCGGGTCGTCCGTGAGGAAACCGAGTCCCACGGCATGGCCGATGGTGGGTATGATGGCGCTGTCGACGGGCTCGTTCGGTTTGGGCTCGACGAGGATCATCAGCGTGGGGTCGTATGCGAGCAATTCGTTGAATGCATCGCGAATCTGCAACACCTCGATGCGCGGATTCTTGCTCTCGCGGACATAGGACCCCTCGCGGGCCAGCCACATCACCATCCACGGCGCCTCGATGATGTTCTTGATGTCGATGGCTACCCTTGATCGCTCGATGGCGTACTTGCGGCACTTCGGGTCGTTGCTCGTGAAGGCCCCGTCGACGGTCTGCGGTGCGAACCACAGTCGGGGCGCCACGAACTCCGCCTGGAGACCCTCGTTGTCCAGCATGCGCTTGACCCGTTTGGCCTCCCTGGCGATCTGGGCCGGCGTTTTCGTGTCGATGTCCGGCACGACGTCGTCATCGTGGAACTGGACGCCGTCAAATCCCAGTTGCTTGGCCGTCTTGATCTTCTTGGCCAGCCGTTCGGGCCGGCGCACCGCCGGACCAAACGGGTCGGCCCCCTCGTCGATGTTCCACGGTCCGAACGAGAACCTGTATTCTCCTTTGTACTTGGGCATGCTCCACTCCTCCTTGTTCACCCGCGTGACAGGCGGTGCTTCTACCTTACAGATACACGTTAGGATACGTGGCAAATCGGCGCGAATCAACCATGGCAGTTGACTCCTGACGCCAAAGGTGGCACGATAAGCGGTGACAGGGATGTGAAGTGCCGGGAACCGTTCACCACTGCGGAGGTTTAGCCAGCCATGATGAAGTCGGTCGTCGCCGTGATTGTTGCACTTGCCATCGGAATCGTCGGCGGCGTTTTGGGTGTCCAGAATCGCATGGGGCCGCGGTTGACCACACTCAGGGTTGACAAGGACACGTTGGAGCGGGAGTGCCGTCGCTTCAGGGAAAAGGCCGAGTCCGCCTCGGCCCGACTCGAGGCCGTCCAACGGCAAAACGAGGCGCTGTTTGAGGAGATCGCCGCGCTTGAAACGCAGCTCGATGAAGCGAATATGGCCGCAGCCGAACCTGCGCCCGACGAGACCTACGATCGCTTGGCGGAGATTCTCGCTGGATCCATGGCGGAGGCGCCGGACGCGACGGGCGTGTTAGAAGAAGAGCAGACCGAAGCGCCGCCCCGGCCCGGGTCAATGGATGAGGAAGAAGCCCGCCGGCGCGCCGAGCGGCGCCGGGAGACGGCGTCCCGTTTGCGTGACAATGTCCGGGGCTTCATGGACGCTCAAATCGAACATGCCACGAACCCCGAGGCTCGGGAACGCCTGACCGCCTTGTCGGAATACTCCGATTACATGATGGATTTGGTGCAGCAGCTCCGCCAGGCCCAAACGGACGAGGAACGCGCGGCCGTCCGCGAAGCCCTCGGCGAGGCGCGCCAAAGCGCTGAACAACTGCTACGCGAACAGCACGTGTATATGCTTCGCGAGGTGGCCGCGGAGCACGGTATACGCGGCCAGGAGCAACAAGACGCATTTTTGCAATCCATGCGCCAGGTCCTTACCAACCCCTTGTTCAACGCCCAGGACAACTTTTGGGCTCGCGGCGCGTTCGACTACAGGGGCCCCCCAGGCGGCGGCCCAGGCGGCGGCCAAGGCCGTTTTCGCTCCCGCGGCCCCCGGCCGTGACGATTACATGGTGGGGCCTTGCCCCGCGAGGCGCAGCAGGTTGCTACGTACACTTTTTCATAAATACGCTGACGTATGAGAGATAAGGGGTCTTTTCGACAGGATAACAGGATAGACGGGATAGCTTGTGTCGAGGGGGCATCGTAAAACAAGAGGTCGAGGAGCTAAGACAGGGATAGACAGAATATCAATAATCCCGTCTATCCTGTTATCCCGTCAAAAAATACGTAACCGAACTTATGAGCCAGAGCACTAAGGCTTGGGCACCTTGAGTTTTTGGCCGAAGAGTATTTTGTCTGGATTGGACAGGTTGTTCAGTTCGACAAGTTTTTTCCGCGTCGTGTGGTATATGGCCGCGATTCCGCCAAGTGTTTCGCCGCGCCTAATACGGTGGCTGATTATCGGCACTGCATCCTGTACGGGCTCAGGTTCTTGTACCGGCGGTGCACCACGTGCCTCCCCAGCATCTTTCGCCAAAGGAAGATAGAGTGTCAACACCTGGCCTTCCCGGATTTTCGAGTCCGCCAGGCCGTTCCATTTGAGCAGGTCCAGCACGGTAACGCCGTATTCCTCGGCGATGCCGAACAAGGTCTCGCGGGCCTGCACAGTATGCTCGCGTCGGACCATCTCGGGCTCCTTCGCCAGCGGCTGTGCCATAACCGCCTCCGTCGGCGCGTATAGGACCAGTTTCGCGCCTGGCGTAAGGGTCTCGTCCTCGAGGCGGTTCCACTTGATCACGGCGGTCTCGTTCACCCCGCAGATTTTGGCCAAGCTCTCGAGTGTATCGCCCGGCTCCACCGTATACTCCAGCTTCACGGTATTCGGCGGGGGTTCCTCGGTGGGTTCAGGCGCGGCTTCCATGCCCTCAGGCTCGACGAGTTTCTCGGCTTCGACGGTCTCGGCGGTCTCGGGTTCGACCGGCTCAGGCGCGCCAGGTTCCTCGACAGGCTCCGGCGCCCTAAGCCCGCGCGGTTCCTTCAGCCAGCTCAGCCAGCCGTCTAATCGCTGCTTGCTTCTCTCCAGCTCCTCAGGCGCCAGCCTGCCCTCTTGAACCGCATCTTCAATGGCAACGCATAAGGCGTGGATGCGGGCAGGGTCTGGATCGAGATAGACCACAGCGTCGCAACCCGCGCTGAGGGCCTCGACAGCGGCTTGATCGACCGAACGCGCGGCGGTCATCTCGTCCTTGGCCATGTCGGCCGCCGCAATCACCCCGTCGAACCCCCAGTGTTCGCGCAGCACCTCCCCCACCAACGCCGCCGATAGCGAGGCAGGCGTATCTGGCGCGTCTTTCTCCAGCACGGGTACGGCCACATGCCCCACCATGATCCCCGGCATCCTTTGTGCGGCCGCCTCGGCGAACGGGTACATCAGTTCCGCGAGTTCCGGGATGTCCCGCTCGATAACCATGAGATGCGTTTCGGGGTCCCAGCGCGCCGCTCCCATGCCGGGGTAATGCTTAGCCACGGGAATGACGCCCGCCGCCATGATCCCTTCCGCCAGGGCCAGGCCCATCTTCGCCACTACACCCTGGGCATTGCCGAAAGCGGTCCGATCGAGGTCTGGCTGCACACTGTCAGGCTCGTAGATGTCCAACACCGGGGCGAAAACGACACTGATTCCTCGCGCGCGGCAGGCTTGGCCAAAATCCAGACCGATCCGCCGCACGGCCTCGGCGTCCCCCCTCTCGCCCAATTCGGCGGGTGTGGGTGTCTCGGGGTCACCGAACCGGGCGATGCGCCCTGGTTCGGGGTTGACGACTATCAGCGGCAGGTTGGTAATACCCGTCCCGAAGCCCACGGCTTCCTTAATCTGCGTGACGATCCGGGCCGTTTGCGTCTGGTCAGCAAGGTTGGCATCCCGAAGTACGACGCCCCCAGGCCGGAGCTTTTTCAGAAAGGCCGCGCCGTTCGCGTTCAGCGCCGTGCCTTCCACGGCGATGAACAAATGACGCCCCGCCCAGATATCCGGCGCGAATTCCAGTTCCGCCGCTCTTTCATAGAATGTGGAGACCGGTTCCGCAGCAGGTTCCTCTGTCGGGGTCACGGCTTGGGCAGCATCCGGTTGAGCTTCGCCCCGGCCCAAGGATAGGACCAAGGCGTAGCACATCGAGAAGCCGATGGCGACACCTATCGCGAACGTCCCAAAGAGTGTCCACGACATGCTACGGCTCTTCCTCTTCCTGTCATGAGTATCCACGGCTCGTCTCCCCGTTTTATCCCGTCTAGTCCACGCGCCCCGGGATGCCCCGGCAGCGGTAGGCATCCGGTCCGCTGGGACTTTGCACGCCGTAGCTCGCGCATCTATTGTACATCGCCGCGCGTGGGTTTGGCCGCCTGCTTAATCTCGACAATCCGTCCCTTGAACGCCTCGACGACCTTGGCGATGTGTGGGTTCTCGAGGGCGGCGCGGGCTTCCTCAGCACTGACATGGCCGCCAATTGGCAGTGCATGCTGAACGTCGGGTTCGACGTGCTGCGGCGCACTTCCCACAAGTTCGGTCCGGAACGTCCTCACATTTGCGGTCACCGCAGCCAAGACGCTTTCGAGCGCTTGCCGGTTTTCCGGCCTCTCGACAATATGGCACGCCTGGCGTTGCGCCGCGCCGAATTCCAGGACGAGCGCATCGCCCTCGAGTCGAGCAGGTTTCCCGTGGCCCAGCCACACGGCCAGGCTGAATAGGTCCTCATTGATCGCATCCACAACCCGTGCCCAAAGTGTATCCAGGTCGTCCTCGTCGACCTGGATGGGTTTCGTGGTTGGGGCCGGCGTTTGCGCCGGCGCGTCAGGACGTGGGTTGGGCGATGTGTTCCGCCCGCCCTTGGCCAGGCGCGCCCCAGGCGAGGGCGGCTGTGCGACACCGCCTTGACCCAACTGCACGAGTTTCTCGAGCACTGTGTCGACAGAGAGTTCAACCCCCACCTTCGAGATGCGGATAAGCAACGCCTCGAGGGCCGTGCGCTGGGCCAATTGCGAATCAAACCCCTTGGACAGTTCGGCGATTTGCTCTACCAGGCGAATCAGATGCGTCAGGGTGAAGCGTTTGGCCCGCTGCTCCAACGCAGCGAGTTCTTCCTCGGGCAGCGCCAGCAAGGCTTTGGCGTCGGCCGTCTTGCACACGATCAAGTTGCGGAAATAGCGCAGGATTTCCTGCACGAATTGAGATAAATCTTTCCCGCTGACGACGACCTCCTCGATAATTCCCAGTTGTTTCCCGATATCCTTGTCGAGTATGGCGCCGCACAAGTCATGGAGCACCTGCGAATGGATCAGACCCAGCACATCGTTCACGTCCTGGAAGGTAATCTCCTCGTCGCAATACGACATGAGTTGCTCGAGGATGCTTTCGGCGTCCCTGATGCTGCCTTCCGCGGCCCGGGCGATGGCGTAGAGTGCTTGATCGCTGCATCGCGCCTGTTCTTCATCGAGAATCTTCCGCAGCAGCGTGGTGATCTGGTTGATGCCGACCCGGCGGAAGTCGTAACGCTGACAGCGCGAGATGATCGTGGCCGGAATGCGGTGCGCCTCCGTGGTTGCCAGGATAAACACGGCGTGTGCAGGTGGTTCCTCGAGCGTCTTGAGCAACGCGTTGAACGCCCCAGACGAGAGCTGGTGCACCTCGTCGATGATGTAGATTTTATATCGCCCGTGGGAAGGCACCAGCCGGATATGCTCTCGAATTTCACGGATGTCGTCGACGTGATTATTCGACGCCCCGTCGATCTCGATGACGTCAAGGTTGGCGCCCTCGGCGATGGTCGTGCAATTGTCGCACTCGCAACAGGGCTGGGGCGTGGGCCGGTCCGCCGCGAGACAGTTGAGCGCCTTGGCCAGGATGCGCGCCGTCGTCGTCTTACCGATCCCGCGCGACCCGACAAACAGGAAGGCGTGGCCTATCCGGCCGGCGGTAATGGCGTTTTGCAGTGTTCGGGTGATGTGCTCCTGGCTGACGACATCCTCGAATCGCTGTGGTCGCCACTTTCGCGCAAGTACCAGGTAGTGGTCGTCGGCCATACCCCATCCCCGCGGCCCTGCCTGCGCCGCACTCTCCCTACGTTCGACATAGAAGACGCCCGCGCACCCGCCGTCGAACGTTTACCCAGAACGGCCACGGGGTCGTTAGCTCGGACCAGGCGCCCCTACAGCACACGAGAACATCCGCCTGCGGCTGCTTCCTTCCGGACCTGACCGGGTTCGGCAGCGTCCCGTTGAGTAGGACCCGGCCGTCAACACCACGTGCCCCGCACCTGACTAATGAGTAAGACGCCCTCGGGCGGGAATTCGACCTCGCTAAAGCGGATTGCGAGTACAGGACACCGCTAGTTCCCCATCTAGCGCGGGCGAAAAACCGGTTCCCTCTCTACACAGTACCCAGAACCTTACCACACCCCGCGAAAAGCTGTCAATCGAAAAGCAAGGGGCAAATCCAACCTACCCGTCATTGCGAGCGAAAGCGAAGCAATCTTGCCTGAGTTAAGCCACTGTGCCTAAAGAGATTGCCGCGTCGCTCCCTTCGCTCGCTCCTCGCAATGACGCGCAAGGGAATTGCGTATTCTATCACCCAGTCCGCCGCCCGCTCGTCATTACGAAAAACCCACAAATCTGACATGCACCCTTCGCGGTGTAAACGCCATACTCGCTCTGAGGTGTGCCAAGCTCTCACGAGGATACGAAGATTTCCGGGAACGACGCGCCTCATGACGAAAAACCCCAAAATATGACGCAGGGCCATCGCTGTTTTGCTCAGGTTTTGCGGGTGTTTGGATTTTTCTTCGAATTCACCACATGGACAGCTACACGTTTAGGAACACCTGTTGCAAGGCCCGTAATATTCCGGGGCTACAACGGGACCCCCGCCAGATTAGCGAAGCTGATTGTGGGCTTTTGAACGCCGGTTGGGATTGACACAGCCCATGTCCCGTCGCTCGAGATCGAGCAGAAATCGACGGCGCCATCGTACAAGTGCGTGAGCTGCACTTTGCTCTGCGTGTTTTGAGGTACGATAGCCCAAAGCTGGGCGTGTCCACTGCTGTCCGGAGCCGTTGCCACGATGAACGCTCCGGAAGGGTGCCACGCGGCGATTCCGCCTTCGGCCAGTTCGGTTTCAATGTGCCCGTCAGAGGTACGGATCACGCGCAGCCAGCTTTCGCCCGAGTCGAATCGCTCAGCAAGCACGAGTTGCTGGCCATCGGGACTAAATGCCTGGGGTCCGAGGATGACATTGCCTTCCACAAGGAGGCGTCCGTTACGTTCGGACCCGTCGGACTTGACGATCCAGAGCTGTTTTCGGGCCGCTTCCAGGTGGCGCAGATAGGCGATATGAGAACCGTCGGGCGAATACTGTACTGCTGAGATTGGACTGCCCTCGCGTGTCAGACGTACATAGTCCTTCGTGGGCCTATAGAACGCCACAGTGTCCTCGACGAGGCTCCAGGATGTACTGTCATCGTCCGTCGAAACCGCCGCAGCCACCTTCTCTGCGCCGGGCTTTAGGTCCACTGCGGAGACGGCTCGGGGAGAGAACCCGCTTGAAGCGTCGTCTGGTTTGGCCGTGGGGACCTCGAAGACGGTCAGCGGCGCACCTTTGGCGGGGTGACAGGCAATTATCGCCTGCCTGCGAATACCTTTTGCGGAACCGAGCGTCTCACAGCGCAGCAGGAAGCGGTCCAGTAGGGGAGAACCGGCCGGAGCGTTCCTCGCAGCGCCGGCCAGCGCTACAGGTACCATGTCGTTCGAGCCTGCCAAAGGCCCGAGGGGCGGCAGTGCGAGGATGGCGCGCCGCAGAGACGGTGATGCCAGGCAGATGGCGCGCTGCCCTTCGCGAGGGGTCCCTGCAATACCGTTAATCTGAGCGACAGCGTAGCTGCCGGTTCCTGTCCACTGGGCGTTTGTCACGGCGAAGTCAGGAAGGTTGAATTGGCTTAGGAGCACTCCAGGGCTGTCTTTTACGAAGACTGCCACCGCAGCGGACTGTTTCCAGCGGCTACCCGTGTCGGGGGCCGACGGGATTATGTCAATGCCGGGGTCTGGATAGAAAACGGAAGCGGTCTTCGACCCGAAGCCCGCGCCCACGAGGGCCACGGCGCCAACGATGATGACGCGGCGCACCATTGGTGGGAGAGCCTGCCAACAGGTTCTCAGCCACGAGTTTATGCCCATAGCCCTGTCGAGTGAGGATGATTGACTGCTCGTGGGCGTTGGAGAGGCCGGCGTTGCGGTTTCAATGGCATCGTGGCGGAAATCGGCCAAGGCGGTCGTCATGCCCCCTTCCGAGGTGTCCAGTGGCTTGCCCTCTCGGACACGCGCGATCGCTTCGCAAACTGCAGTGGCGTTGGGGGGTCGGTTCTCGGGGTCCTTTTCGAGCAAGTATGCGACAAGCTTTTCCACCTCCTCCGGCGCTTCGGGCACATAGTCGCGGAGGCGTGCGGGCCGCCCTGCGATAATGGTGCTGATCAGGTGGGCCTTGTCGGTGATTCGGTATGGTAGGCGGCCCGATATCATTATGAACAGCACGACACCCAGCGAGTACAGGTCGCTGGCTACAGTGACCTCGCCCGCCCGGCACTGTTCGGGGGACATGTATTGGGGCGTCCCTAACTGCGTGCCGTCTACGGTAAGTTGGGTTTGGGCCGTCAGAAGCTTGGCGAGGCCAAAGTCGGTTACGTAGACGTGGTCGCCTTCGGCGATGAGGATATTGGGCGGCTTGATGTCGCGGTGGATGATTTGTGCGCCGTGTGCGCACGCCAGGGCCTCGGCAACCTGCTCAGCGATCCGAAGGGACCGTTCCCAGTGAAGCAGATGTTCTTGTTTAATGACCCGGCTCAGCGGGGGTCCCTCGATGTACTCCATCGCAATGTACGGGACTTTGCCCACCGAGCCCGTGCTGTAGGTCTCGACAATGTTCGGATGGTTGAGTTGTGCAATGGCTCGTGCTTCGCGCTGAAACCGCCTGAGAAGCCGCGGATGCATATAGAGACCGGTGCGCAATACCTTCAAGGCAACCACTCGATCCAGGGCACGGTCGAGCGCGCGGTATACAACGCCCATCCCGCCGCGCCCGATCACATCGAGGATCTCATAATTGCCAAATATGTACGGTGTGGCGGCCGCTTCTCCTTGGTGGGGCATCGCATCTGACTCCTCATGAGGTCCGGTCATAGGCTGGCAACCTCGTATCCCGAAACGAGACGAAACTCAGGTCCACAAAGACTAGGGTGGGCCTGTGTGTTTCGGCGGCGACCGCCACTGCCCACCGGCCGGTGCGCGACACGGCGCAGCCGTGCGTCACGCTGCCGGGCCCACGGGTTAATTGGACCCGCCGGTGTGGCGGGGCTACTTCCAGGGCCCACATCTGGGTGTCTCCAGAGTCCTCCCCAAGCGTCGCTAGCACATACCGGCCTGAAGGGTGCCACGGCTCTTTGCCGAGGCGGCCTGGGCCCAGGCGCGCTCCAAGGGTCCCATCGATGGCGTTCATAATGCGGATTTCCGGCTCGCCGCTCGCGGCTGTCTCCGTGTCGATGGCCATGTATCGGCTGTCGGGGCTGAACGCGCAGTATGGCCCGAGCTGGCCGATGGCCAAGGCCAATCCATTCTTCTCGTATCCGCCGGGCGCCACAACCCACAACTCTCGTTCGCTGCCTCTGACACGCATGTAGCCGATCAGGCTTCCGTCGGGCGAGTAGTGAACCGTCTCGGGCACGATCGGCGCCTCGGCCGTGGTTAGCGGAGCGCCGACGAGATCGGGGGCCCAACGTACGTCGCGTTCGACCAAGTAATCACCTTGGCCGGTGGGACTGTTGACAACAAGGCAGAGAGTGTAGCCATCGGGTTTCGCCGCAGCGTGGATACAAGTGGGGTCATAATGGCTTGAATCGTATACCCAGCCTACAGGACTATGCCAGGGCTGCGGTGGTGCGCGATGCAGGACTGTGAGGCTAGGTTCCGCCTCGCGCCAATGTTGAGCGAGGATAACAATGCTGCGTCCTGTACGGTGATTCTGGTAAGCGTACCTGAATACGGTCTCATGCAGTGGCGTACCTGGCGCCGTGGCGGGGATGCGTCGAAAGTGAGATGCCTTGACATGAGAGCGGAAGAAGTCTGCATCCAGGGCAGGACCTGTGGGCTCGCGCAGGCTCAGGCACTGCTGTGAATCAGGATCAACGGCGATGAGGCCGCTCGCCCCGTGCGTCAGTGCCCCATCGATCCCTTCCACCTGGACCACGACCACGGGCCTGTCGCCCACCCAACAGAGGTCGGTAAAGCGGTAGCCATCAGCAAGAAACGAGGCCATCAGGGCCCCCGAGCCCAACGGTTCGAAGGCGAGGTTATCGACATATGCGGCCTCGATCGGTTGCGGTGGGTGGTGGCGGGTGGCCGAAAAGGCGCCCACGGCACAGCACCAGAAAGCGAGTAGGGTGGCCGTCGCCCACAGGGCGTGCCGCAGCTTCTTCAGTAAACGGGGACTGTGCAAAGTGAACGGGTCCCTGAGTGAGACGGAACCGTCCCCGTTTTGTACTTTGTCGCCGCGCCACGTTCCCTTTGCATGGGGCGCGGGTGCGTCGGTCGTACGAGACGGTGGAATGTCGCCCTGCTCGCGTACAAAGGCCGACAGCGCAGCCGGCCATGCCGACTGGTCGCCTTTTTGGTCCTGAAGCCACTTGATGGTTACCGAAACGGCCTGAGCATCCTTCGGGCGGTCTTCGGGGCGCTTTTGGAGAAGATATGCCACTAGCCGTGCGACGTCGTCGGGCACGTCAGGCACAATTTTGTTGAGGCGTGGGGGCTCGTCCGTGGCTATGCGCTTCATGAGCTCGACGGGTGACTCCGCCTCGAAGGGCAACTGCCCTGCTATCATCTGGTACAGCATTACGCCGAGCGAGAAGAGATCGGTCGAAGGGGAAAGCTCACGCCCGGCACACTGCTCCGGCGACATGTACTGTAGCGTGCCCACGAAGCCGCCGTTTTTGGGCGTGCTCCCATCCTTGATCTTTGCGTTAGCTATGCCGAAATCCGTCAGCCGCACCTGTCCGTGTCGGTCGAGAATCATGTTGCCGGGCTTCACGTCGCGATGGATAATGCCCTGTTGGTGCGCATAATGCAGGGCTTCAGCAATCTGACCGCCGATGTAAAGCGCCGACTGCCACCTGATCCGGCCTTTGCGGCTCAGGAACCGGTCCAGGGGCTCACCCTTGACGTACTTCATCACGATGTAAGGGATGTTATCCTTGGTCCCGGCGGAATAGATGCGCACGATGTTCGGGTGCTTGAGCGGCGCTGCAACTTGGGCTTCACGGTGAAAGTCCTTGACAATCGAAGGGTCACGAGCGAGACTGGCGCGCAGGACCTTCAGCGCTACGTAGCGATTGAGGCTGACATCCCTGGCGAGATACACGGTACCCATGGCTCCACGGCCGATTCGGCCAAGGACCTCGTAACCGGCCAACTCAGTCCCGATAAGGGAAGTGTGATCGCCTTCTGATGCACCCATTTGTTGTGCCTCAATTAGGTTTGACAACTAGATGTTGTGCTTTTAGCGTCTTCTATTGACTATAACAATAAAACAACAATAACAAGATATCCCATTTTTGTCAAGTGAGAACTCCAACCAATTCTACCTGAAAAAGGATGGAAAATAAACCGTAACCGTTCGGGCATCATCTGTCAGCAGGTCCAGGTGCTCATCTGCCCGTTGCCAGTGTGCAAGCCCACGTGGCTGAAGGTTGGTTTCTTCTTGCCCGCCTGAGGCGGGCTTGCTTACTTCTTTTTGTCCCCGGGAGGGCGAGACTCCTGTCGAGCCGGACTTTGCCCACATCCAGCGGCTCGTGAGGACACTCGCCCTCCCCGCCTTACAGAAGAAGTAAGCGGCAATCCGCGTTCAATCGAAGATGTGCGCCAATTGCCGCACGCGCTCGTGAAACTCCCGGAAGCCCACCTTCAGCACCTCTTTGACTTCGGAGTGGGTGGGCGCCGCGACGGTGCCGGTGGGCGGCGTAGCGGGCCACTCGAAGTAGAAAGTCGAGTTGTAGCCTTCCAAGACGAGCCGCACGGGCGCCACGAGTGATGTGACCAGTGGCCTGTCGAGCCACAGGTCGCGCTTGGGAAATACGACCAGGTTGGTGCGGCCGAAGAGTTTCAAGGCTTCGCGCTGTTCCTCTTTGGCACTCGTGCTGATGAGCGTCTGAATTGGCGGGATTTTTCGGCCGTCGGGCGTACTCAGGTACACCGAAAGGCCGCGGTACCCCACCACGTCGTAAGCGATGCTCATGTCCGCAAACACGGAATCCATGTGGCACTCGATAATCAGGTAGTTCTGCGCGATGCGCGCGGCCTCGGCTTCGATGTCCGGCTGGATGCTCTCGCCGGCCGTGACGGCGGCTTCCCGACGGAGCCCGGTCACCGTTTCGTCGACCCACAACGCATATGACGACGGCGCAAAGAGGTGCGGGTAGTTCCCTTTCTCAAAATGGAGGCGTGAGAGTATCGTGGCGGGCCTGAACTCAGCGGGTTGGACCTCGAGACCACCTTCCTCGGGAGGCTTCCGCGTCCGGCAAGACACTGGCGCCAACAGCACGGCCAGAATCAGCGCGACCCCTGCGATGCGTTTCATAGTTCCCCCTTTCCACTCGGCGAAAGACCTAACCATCGTCGGCTCCTGACATTTGTGCGTTTTCCCGGCTCAATTCGCGGCGCCTTGCTCCTCGGCATCCGTCGGCCCGCCTTGCTCCTCACCGTTGACGCGCACCTCAATCTTAGTTTCCGGCAGTGGCCGTCCCTCTCCCATAATGGAGTCGTCATCGATCACGCTGCGCGCGTCGTCGCCGCCCTGGCCGTAATTGCGCAGGAGCAGTTCTCCCTCGGGGGAGACCATGCGCACGATGCCCATCGGGCGGACTTTCTCATTGATCCACACGTCGGAGGTCTTGTCCGCCGTGGTCAGCTTGAGGTGCTCTGCCCGAATCACCCCGGCCGCTGTCTCGATGTCTTCCATACCCAACGATTCGCGTTGGGTCTTGGGCAGTTCGGGGGCCTCCTCGGGCTCGTTCGGGACCTCCACCACTTGCGGCGGGGACAGGCCCTGGCGCATGATCACGCGGCGCACGTGCCTCGGGTCGCTTGCCGGCCCGGTCAGCAGCATTTTGTACACCGACTTGTAGCCCACGCGTGGAATGATCTCCAACTCGACCCAGTATCCCGTTTTCCGGTCGACCTTTTCTTCACCCACGATGGCCTGGCGCAGCACAAACCGCCGGCCGCTGGCCGTGTCGTTCAGGTCGTACCAGGCCCACTGGCCAACCTTCGGCTTCACCAGTTTGCCGGCTAACACATCGCCCACCACGCCCTGTTGCGCCGTGACCGCGACGGGAAGAGTTAGAAGGAAAAACAGCAACGTTATTCCATGTCCCATCTAGCACGCCTCCAACATTCTCTCCGCGAACACGTTTATCCTAACACAAGGAGAGACGAAGGATGAAGGATGCCGCCCGAAGCGGTTGCGCCGGGCGAATGGCCGCGATAGAATGCAGCCTACGGGCCCGGCAGGTCGAGTTGAGCCCGTCAGCCGTCTTGTCCAGCCCGCCGCTCGACGTCGCCTATAAAGAGGCGAATCCAGTCAAATACCTGGCCAACCAGGTCCTCCACTTGACCGATGTCACCGCGCTGCTTGAGCGCGTTACACTCGCGGATCAGGACTGAAGCCTAGCGTTGTAGTGCTAGCCGCGCAGTTTCTCAAGCAGTTTCTTGCAGGCTTTAACGCCGTCAAATTCGCTGAGGCGGTTTCCCTCGTATTCGATTCCGATGTAGCCGTGGTAGCCGTGCTCATCGACGACGATCTTGATGAGCCGTTCAAAGTCCAAGAGGCTTTCCTCGCCGGTCTCGGGGTCAAAGTCGTAGCACTTGGCGCTGACGGCCTTGGCGTACTTCATCAAGGTATCCACGGCCTCGTAGCGGTCCACGGCGGGGGGGAAGTTGCCGAAATCGGGCAGTGTACCAAAGCGTTTGTGGTCCACCGCTTTCATCAGGCGGACCATCGCCTCCGGGTGCGAAGAGGGTCCACCGTGGTTCTCGATGAGCACGTTGATGCTCTTCTTGTCCCCGTAGTCACACAGTTCGCGCAATGGGTCTTTAGAGCGCTCGATGAAGGCGGTGAGCTCCTCGGGCACGTTCATCACGTCGCGATGTGCGCCTTGCCAGTTCATTCGGATCGAGTTGCAGCCTAAGTCCGCGGCAATATCGACCCATCTCATGTGGCGCTCCACAGCGCGGTCGCGGCTCTCCTCGCGTTTGCTGCCGATGGTTCCCTCGCCATCGACCATGATGAGCAGGATATTGACATCGTTATCCGCGGCGTTCTTGGCCAGTTGGTCCATGTAGGCCTTCTCCGAGGACGCCAGCATCTGATTGACCAGTTCTATAGCGCCGATGTCGAACTCCTGCCGGGCGATCTTGGGCATATCAAGCATGGGAATCTTGTTCTCGCCATCGCCGATGCCGCGGTGCAAGGACCATGCCGCCAGGGAGATATTGAAGTCCCGCTTCTTCGCCTCTTCCGCCGCCCCGATACGGTTTGCCGCGACCCCCATGGCGGTCATACCCGCGCCCGCAATTCTCAGAAAGTCTCTTCGGGAAGCCGTTGTATCCATGGTGCTTTTCTCCTTTTACCACGTATGTTTAAACTATGAACCGAACCCTCGTCTGCGTGCTCGTACTCGTGCACGTGCACGGGGGAAGGAATTCTAAACCAATATGCGGCGCTTTTCCAGTCATTCGTCGTCAGTCGCCAGTTGTCAGCTCCAGCCATACGGCAACTGATAACTGACAACTGATAACTGACGACTGATAGTGGTAGACTCTAGGCATGGAACGCGATTTTGATGTCATAGTGGTTGGTGCAGGTCATGCGGGAGTCGAGGCGGCGCTGGCGTGCGCGCGGACGGGCCACCGGACGCTGTTGGCCACGATCTACCTGGACACGGTGGCGCGGATGTCGTGCAACCCGGCTATCGGGGGCACGGCCAAGGGGCAGTTGGTGCGCGAGGTCGACGCGCTGGGCGGCGAGATGGGACGGTGCATCGATCGGACGGGGATCCAGTTCAAGATGCTGAACCGGTCCAAGGGTCCGGCGGTGCATTCACCGCGGGCCCAGGCCGACCGGGTCGCGTACCAGTACGACATGAAGCGGGTCTGCGAGGAGCAGGCGAACCTGACGATGAAGCAGTTTCTCGTGGAGGACCTGGTGGTCCACAACGAGACGATCGTTGGCGTGCGCACCTCGCTCGATTCGGAGATCACGGCGCGTGCCGCGATCGTGTGCCCAGGGACGTTCATGCGCGGGCTGCTGCACTACGGCATGGTCAGCACGGAAGGCGGCCGTGGCGGCGAGATCGCCGCCAAGCGCCTTACCGAGGCCTACTTGCGGCTGGGGTTCGAGGTGGGTCGCATGAAGACCGGCACGTGCCCGCGGGTCCACCGCCGCAGCATCAACACCGGCGTGTTGCAGGAGCAGCGGGGGGACGAACACCCGCGCCCATTCTCGTTCTCGACGCCGATCGAGGGTTTCAACCCGAACAAGATCGTCTGCTGGCGGGCCCATACCAACGAGACCACCCATGAGATTATTCGCGCCAATCTCGACCGGTCCC
>Ga0315533_1001654_pt1 | contig 16696 bp, 16 predicted proteins | sample SalMarSW160130MG_FD_203081 | JGI IMG/M metagenome (GOLD analysis project Ga0315533, IMG submission 203081) | Salt marsh sediment microbial communities from the Plum Island Ecosystem LTER, Massachusetts, United States - Salt Marsh Sediment SW1601-30 ... | reverse complement strand
ACAAGATAGAGGTGGCACAGTAATGATGACTAGGATCGAAGAGGAAAAAGAAGTTTTCGTGCACGCCTCGGATATTCAAATGCTCAATGACGAGGCAATAGAGCAAATACTTGCGTGGCATCCAACCGTGGTGCTGGCATCCGGGCCGCCAATTTATTTGCCAAGCTTGACTTGGAGAAAAAGAAAGGCTGCGCTGCGTAGGACTTTGATGGTAGCCAGAGATGTTGATACGCTTATCCTAGATCATCACTTGATGCGCTCCAGGGAAGGGGAGAAATGGCTGGATTGGGTTTCCTCCATTACCAATCATAAGGTTATCTGTGCTGCCGATTTCATGGGGCAGAATCGCAATTTGCTCGAAGCAGACCGGGTTAGCTGGTATAAGAAAATTTCGGTGCCGGAAGGGTGGCATGAAGCTTATGCTCAAGGTGAGGCAGATACCAAGGCTTACCAGGCTAAATTTTAGAAAGCCTGCGCTCCCGAATTGTGAAGCCAAGTTCCTGGCTGCGGTTTGTTACTTCATCTAAATTAACCAGGTCGGGGCTGTCAAATGCGGATTTAAATAACTGATACACAAGAGCCATGCCATGAAGAGTCACTTGGGAAGTGCCTTCCTCTTAAGGTACTGTATGGCGCGGAGAGTGTGAACTGTTATAGTAGCTGTGACAAATCGGGGTATCAATAACCACAAAGGATTCACTCCTAACGCCAAGAATAAGCCAGTTTCTTCCACTATACTATGGTTGATGCCAAGAGAAATTTGGACATGTTCCAGTTCTTCCTTTGTTAAAGCCCCCTTCTTAGCTTCTTCCATAATAACGGCGCTCCCATATAGCAGGCCAAAACCAGCGCCCGTTACCCACATCGTTGCTGCTTGATCCGGAAGTCCAAGGATTTTCATCAACGGCCTGAAAAACTTGACCAGATACTTGATCCATCCTAAAGATTCTGAAGCATGGAGCGTCATCATGACTAGCATGATGATTACAAAAATCCTGCCGCATAAGCGCAACGTGTCAATAGCCCAACCCTTCAGAACCTCAATAAACGGAGTATGAACTGCCAGGCTGGCTGGCAAACTAATGCTCTGGCTGGTATCAGCGAAAAATTGGGAGACAACGAACACGGACAAGACGGCTGCGCCAATACGAACCAAGGTTGCTTTGATGACGTTCAAACCAGATTTATGTTGGACTATGCCTTCAACAATGAGCATGTGGGCAATCGTTATGAACAAGGCAATCAAGGTAATCTGTTCAATGGTAAAGGGCAGTACCACCATGATGGCGATCCCCGCGTAAAAGCTTACTGTAATTGCGATAATGATTGGCAACGCTGCTGCGGCAGGCAGATTGATCAAGCTCATTAAGGGGTGTAGTAAGAAATCTAGTTGACTTAGCCAACCACTCCATTGTAAAAGAGCTGCAAGAAAGGAGACAGGGACAATGATTTTGCATATCCAAACAAAACTACTCCACCCTTTTTTAATTCCTGTGCGGAGACCTCTTTTTAATTGAATCCGGAATTCAGACATCTTATCGAAGAAGTCACTCAGCAGTTTTTGGAGTCCCTGTATTCCTGAACTGTGAAGCCAAGATCGCGCAACTGTTGTTCCGTCGCCTCTAAGATTGCTCGTTCTGGACTGCCTCGAGTTTCAGAATGAGTGGCGTTAAGGCCTGCTGCTGCGCTGGCCATGATAAGCGATTGCGCCAGGCTGCTTCCCATAACATGGTAGGCAGCAAAGACCCCGGCGAAGACATCTCCACAACCCACCGTGCTGATTACATTTAGACCTAGCTCCTTAAGGGGCAGGGCGGGGACTTCGACTACCAAGCCGCTAGCCGGTTCAAGCATGGCTGCCCCCTGAGCACCAAGTTTGAGCACTGTGTGATTGCCGAATCCTAGCTCTTTTAGCTTCTGTAAGCTCATATCTAACTCTTCTGTTCCCAGTAAAGCACTCGCCTCCGTCTCATTTAAGAAGAGGACTTCTGCCTGTTTGGCAAGAGAGTGCAATGCTTCCTGGTTCGGGCTTATCAAAATCCCCGGGTCCCACAACACGGGGACAGCACGCCGCTTTGCCAGGTGAATTAGCTCTACAGCCACTTCTAAAGGGGGATCGGTGAGGACGATGCCTCGACATTCTTGTAGTTGCCGCTTAACCTGCACTTTGTTCAGATGTTCCAGACCAAGCCTGGCATTCGCCCCCAGATGACTGGCAATAACATTCTGTCCCGTTTGGTCAACCAGAATATAAGCCTGCCCCGACTCCTCTCTTTTAATGTGCTGAATTCCCTCGGTGATGACTCCTTCGTCCTCCAATGCGGCAATTTGCTGGCGAGCAATGTCATCCCTCCCCAGAGCACCTATCAGGGCAACCCCTTTAGCCCCCAAAATCCGTGCTGCCGCCACAGCAATGTTGCCCCCTGTCCCTCCGGATACACGGGTGATATATCTTATAGTAACTTCCTCACCGGGCACTGGCAGCTGCTCTACGAAGCAGCTAATATCCCAGTTTATGGCGCCACATACTACCAAGCTAGCCATCTTATTTCTCCAATATGCGCGATAGAAATAGCTTTAGAAAGCGAGGCCCGTCCACGGCAGAGGCTACGTGTATTAACTGAGAGCTGCCAGAGGACAAAATACGAGTAACTCCTCTATCCCAGCCATTTCCTTTAACTACTTCTACCCTTGCCAATATAAAATCGAACAAGGAAGCGTCCAGCAACACTGCCAAAGCTAGAGGGTCATGCATTCTACAGCATCCGTGGTATTTTACCTCGTATTCTACCAGTTGGGCTACCAGATGTGCAGCCGGTGTACGCCTGGTCTTAATCTGCTCCAGATGCTGGCTATTCAGGCAAGCCGCAGGGGCCATAGATACATCCAGCCCCACAGCAAAGATGTCCGCCCCAGAGTTGAATACTATATGAGCAGCCTCGGGGTCCTGCCAGATATTGAACTCGGCAAAGGGAGTTTGATTCCCTTTGCCGTAGGGCGTAAGACTATAAGCACCCCCCATGAGAACCAGTTTAGCCAAGAGTTCAGGCAGTTCGGGATGAAGCTCAAAAGCATAAGCCACATTGGTTAGGGGTCCCGTGGCTACTAGGGTAAGCTCACCGGGAGCATCCAAAACTAGCCGGGCAAGGAAATCCCAGGCTTTAGCCGGGTACAGTGTGAGCTTGGGAGAAGACAAGCCACACTCTCCCAGCCCATCTGGGCCATGGTAGCTTAAGGCATCTTCTAAAGGGTGATTCAAAGGGCTTGCTGCCCCCATCGCTACCGGGATACTGCCTGCGTCCAGGCATTCCAATACCCGGCGAGCGTTGGCGCTGGTCGTTTCCACAGGAGCATTGCCTGCCACCGTGGTGATGCCCAGAACTTGGACTTCAGGCGATTTTAACGCCAGAATTAAAGCCAGGGCATCATCGATACCGGGGTCCATATCCCAAACTACTTTCCGCATCGAATCCTACGGAATACACTATCACAAATTTCGGAAGAGCATAAGTATAAACGGAGTGGCTAGAGATAATTAATCAAGAAAATTCAGGTTAAAGTAAAGTTTGGCTCAAAAACCGGGGAAATCAGTTCCAAAATTTAAGCTTTCAGAGATTTATGGTACGGAATTAGACCCCCGGCCTCCACCATGTCTATAAACCATGATGGAATTATCAGGCGAAACTCAAATTCCTTGCCCGTATTTAGGTTCCTGATAGTCCCTTGCCTGAGGTTAATCACTATCTCATGCCCGGTCTCAAATTCAGCGGAAATTCCCGGCAAATCTATGGCCGGGCAGCCAAGGTTCCAGAAGTTCCTGAAGAATATCCTGTGGATTGAGTCGGCAACTACAGCCTGGACACCCTTAAATTTCAAAGTTTCCGCAGCCTGCTGCCTGCTTGAACCAATGCCAAAGTTCTCTTCGGCAACTATAATGTCCCCCTTCTCAACCTTGGTGAGAAAATCCCTGGGCACATTATCACGATGCCCGACATCGCTTAGCCCGCTTCTTGCGATGAACTCTTGATATTGGCTCTTGCTCGTTTCATCACCACCCATGATGAACCTTCCGGCAAAGAGTTCATCGGTGTCAACATCCTTACCAAACTTCCAGACCCGGCCTTTGAGTTCCATCTATACCTCCCGGGAAAACTCCCGTGGGTCACTTATTTTGCCTTTCAACGCCGAGGCTGCCACGGTCGCTGGTGATGCCAGATATATTTTGGCAGTCGCATCTCCTGCCCGGCCCTGAAAGTTACGATTTGCCGTACTTATGCAAACCTCACCCGGTCCCAGTATGCCCATGTGTGCTTCCATACACGGACCACAAGTAGGTGGACCTACCACAGCCCCGGCCTCCACAAATGTCGATATTAACCCCTCCTCCAGAGCGGCTTTTAAGACTTCCTGTGAGGCTGGTATGACAATAACCTTGGTAAACTTCTCAACCTTCCGACCTTTGAGTATTCTGGCAGCAATCCTGAGGTCTTCCAGGCGTCCATTGGTGCACGAGCCTATGAACGCTTGGTCAATTCTGGTTCCCTCAACCTCAGTAACTCCCACAGCATTGGACGGCTTTGGAGGCACGGCAACCATGGGCTCCTTAATATCATCAGCGCGAAACTCAAGTGTTTCCGCATACTCCGCATCCTGGTCGCTCCGAATAAGCTCGAAAGGGCAACTGGTTCTTGTGCTAAGAAAATCTCGCACCTTCTGGTCAGGCTCGATGATACCGTTAGTGGCACCTGACTCTATTGCCATATTTGTTAATACCATGCGACTCGCGATGCTCATCTGGCTTACGGCCGGGCCTGTATATTGAAGAGACTTAAACAGGGCGCCGCTTACCCCTAACTTCTTCAGTATGAAAAGCATCAAATCCTTCGACGCAATTGAAGGCACCAGCCTGCCCTCAACATTTATCCTGATAGTCCCTGGGACCCGCTCCCATAACCTCCCTGTTTTGAAAACCACAGCCATCTCATCAACGCCAATCCCAGTAGCAAAAGCTCCAACTACACCCGATGTCGTGGTATGACTGTCCACACCAACAAGAGTAGTTCCTGGCAGCACATGCCCCTTCTCTACAAGCACCTGGTGGGCTATGCCCCCCTTCCCAACTTCATAGTAGTTTTCTATACCTTGTTCGAGGACAAATTTCTTTATATTAAGACACTTTTTGGCAGTATCGATGTCCTTGTTGGGCACATAGTGGTCCAGCACTACTACGATTCTTGCGGGATCCCAGACCTTTTCAACGCCTAGCTCCCTGAACTTGGCAATCGTATGCGCACCTAACGCATCGTGTATCATGGCTAGGTCTACAGAGACCTCGACAAGCTCGTCCGGCCTCACAACTTTCCTCCCAGCTTTTTTAGCTAGTATCTTCTCCACAAGAGTCATATTCATCTTCCGTTTTGCTGACGCTTATCTTATCTGATTCACCCAGGTTGCCGCAAATGCTATCGGGCAGCAGTCACCTTTGCATCAAGGGGCGCCGACATGATATTTTTGAGCTAGTGGCTATCGAAGAAGTCATTGAGCTCTTAGAACAGGAGTATGGCCCTCGCAAGTGGCAGCCAGATGGGGACCCTATTGATGTGCTCATAGGGACAATACTGTCCCAAAATACCTCGGATGCAAATTCGGGAAGAGCTTTTGCCTCTCTTAAAGCTAGCTTCGATAGCTGGAAAGCTGTAGCTTCGGCTCCAACAGAGCATATCGCCCGGGTCATTCAGTCCGGGGGGTTATCCCAAATCAAGGCCGCTAGAATCAAACAGGTACTCGAGCAAATTGAAAAGGAACAGGGTCGTATCAGCCTTGATTCCCTCAAATCGAAGTCTATGGCTGAAGCTGAAGACTACTTAATGCATCTGCCTGGGGTAGGACATAAGACAGCTAGCTGTGTGCTACTTTTTTCTCTGGGGAAGCCATCCCTGCCCGTGGATACCCACGTTTTTCGGGTAGCCAAACGATTGGGACTGATTGATTCCAAGGTGTCCATAGAAAAGGCACACGGTTTGCTTCAGGAGCAAACTCCGCCCTCAAAGGTATATCAATTCCATATACATATGATAGAGCACGGCAGGCGGATATGCCACGCTCGGCAGCCTCGATGCAATAGGTGCATTTTGAGAAGCGCTTGCCCCAGCTCGCTTTACTAATCTAGCCTGGCTAGTAAGTGATATAATGGTTAACATGGCACAGATATTGAAGAGCAAAAATCTGGCTACTAAGTTTCAGATAATGGTGGAAATAGCAGCACATCAGCCTACCATACAGCAGAAAGACATCGCCCCAAGATTGGGCATCACTTCGCAGGCGGTTTCCGAGTACGTGAAGGAACTGATAAAGGACGGCTGGCTGAGCTCCGAGGGTCGCTCCCGATATAAGGTAACCAAGGAGGGCGTAGATTGGATCTTGCAGATGTCCCGGCAGTTACATAGTTACGCCTGGTTTGTAAGCAAAGCCGTGGCTGATATATCAACCACCACTGCCATAGCTGATAGCGACTTAGCCGTTGGTCAACCAGCATCGCTATATATGAAGGACGGCTTGCTCTTCGCCTCCAATGTCATTAGTGATAAAGGGGCTAAAGGAACAGCCGTAACTGAGGCTAAAAAAGGACAGGATGTCGGCATTCGCAACGTTGAAGGAGTAATAAAACTCGAGCCAGCTAAAGTAATGTTAGGCAAAGTACCCAATATACAGGATGGAGGTTCCAGGAACACTGACCTTGCCCGATTGGAAAGGGAGGTAAAGGAAGCGAGGCTGGTGGGGGCAATGGGCACGGAAGCCCTGGTAGCATTGACGCAGATAGGTGTAAAGCCTGATTACGTTCACGGTGTCCGAGAAGCAGCCATAGAGGCAGCTTACTGTGGCCTGTCCTTCCTGGTTGTTTGTAGTGAGGACAAGCTTTCAATTTTGGTGCAGAGATTGGAAGAGGAGAACCTGGGCTACCAGATTATTGACTTACGTCAAAATTTCCCCAGAGCGTCCACTAGTTAGACGCCTATCATTGTGAGGCATCCCCCTTTCCTGTCATTGCAAGGCTTACGAAGTGGAGTGGCGGAGTTCATCTCCGCCACCCTTTACCATTTCAATCGTGAAGGAAGGGATTCCTTCACACCTCGAATCCTAAATCCCAAGCACCAAATCCCAAACAAGATCAAAGCATAAAATACCAATGCCTAAAACAGTTTGGAGCTTTATCCCGATTAAATCGGGATTGATATTTGGATTTGTTTAGAGCTTGGATTTTAGGATTTAGAATTTAGCCGCAGAGATTGCCACGCTTCGCTCGCAATGACAAAAACGTAAAGGGGCTCACAATGACTTTCGTGTGACGATTTCGGCAAATCACGATAGTTACCAGCGAAAAGCCTTGACATCCGTTTTGTGGCATTTTATAATTGGGCTTAATCAATTACACTTGTATAAAATAAAGTGATTTTGCGTAAAAGGAGGCAAAAGTGAGTCGCATGAAAAGGTCCTGTAAGCAAATCTTTATACGCGGCACAAACTGGTTCCTAGTGGCGCTTTTGAGCATAGCTCTTGTCCTGACAGCCTGCACCGCTGGCGAGTGGCCACCAACGGAAGTAGAATATGTATTTGATGACCTGGGAAGGCTGGTCGCCATTAATGGAACACCCCAAAGAATCATCTCCCTGGCTCCCTCTAACACCGAGATTCTGTTTGCCCTGGGTCTGGGGAACAAGGTGGTGGGAGTGACAGATTGGTGCGATTTTCCTCCGGAAGCTCTGGAGAAAGAAACAGTAGGTGGATATGACACACCAGATATAGAGAAGATAGTTGCCCTTACCCCTGACCTCATACTAGTCGCGTATGGTACTACCATGGACGTTATCAATAATTTGGTAGGACTGGGGCTTACAGTATTTGGTATAAAGTCTACTGATTTAGCTGACGTGCTTAGTGATATTAGAAGAGTAGGGGAAATAACTGATAAGGAACTGGAGGCTTATGCACTTACATCTGAAATGGAAAGCAGGATCGAAGCAGTAACTAATCAGACCGAAGAATTGGAACAAAGGCCAAGGGTTTTCTATATCGTCTGGCATGACCCGTTGTGGACTGCTGGCTCAGAGACTTTCATCCACGAGCTAATTGAAAAAGGAGGCGGGGTGAACATCTGTCAAAATATCACCGGTTATACGACAATCTCAATTGAAGAGGTTGTTGCCCGCAACCCTGAAGTGATTATCACCAGCGAATGGTCATTTGAGTGGGCGCTGAACGAGACCTCGCTTAATAGTACCGACGCAAGACAAAACGGCAGAATCTATCAAGGCGATGATGACTTAGTTCAACGCCCAGGTCCCAGACTGGTTGATGGCTTAGAGTGGTTTGCCCACTACATTCACCCCGAGATATTTGAGGAGCCTGAGGATTAGCTAAGTGAAGGTTTTTTCCTCCTGGAGCGGGGGTAAGGAATGTGCCCTGGCAACGTATAAGGCAATTTCCCAGGGGCACGAAGTTCTATATCTGCTTAACTTTATCTCCGAAGATGGCGAAAGGTCGAGGTCCCACGGGACTAAAGCCAGTGTTTTAGCTTTGCAAGCAGAAGCCATCGGCATCCCTCTCATCCAGGTGAAGACATCATGGGAAAATTATGAAGAGAACTTTAAGAAGGTTGTCAGGGAACTCAAGGGCAAGGGCATCGAAGGAGGCGTGTTCGGCGATATGGATTTAGAAGAGCATCGGGAATGGGTAGAGCGGGTATGTAGCGAGGTCGGGATAAAGGCGTTTTTGCCCCTCTGGGGGATAAAGGCAGAAGAGCTAATTGAGGAATTCCTCAAATTGAAATTCAAAGCCATAGTGGTCGCCACCAGATTAGAAGAGAACTTCCTGGGAAAAGTTCTGGACAAAGCTTTGGTAAAGCAAATTAGCAAACTTGGCTCCCATCCCTGTGGTGAAAATGGCGAATATCACACCTTCGTCACCGAGGGGCCCATTTTCAGGAAAACGCTCAAGGTTACCAGAGGTGAAAGAAAAAAAAGAGACAACGTATGGTTGTGGGAAATCTCGGCTGAGTTACAATAAAGGAGAACTGAAATGAAAGAGAAAGGCTTAATTCAAGTTTATACCGGGGACGGCAAAGGAAAGTCTACTGCCGCTATCGGTCAGGCAGCTCGCGCTGCCGGGCACGGTTTCAAGGTCGGCCTCGTCTCTTTTTTTAAAGACCCTGAAGCATTCGGGTATGGTGAACATAAATCCCTGGAAAAGCTGGGGATAAAGACTTTCCTTTTCGCTAAGAAACATCCTCACTTCTACAGGGAATTGAATCCTGACGATGTCTGCCAGGAATGCTCCAGGGGGCTGGAATTTATTAAGGAGCTTTTTCAGGACCCATCCTGGGATATGCTGGTCCTGGATGAGATAAATATTGCCGTGCGCGATGGCTTTCTGAAAGAAGAAGAGGTTCTTTCCCTTTTGGAGACAAAGCCAGAAAAGCTAGAGCTTGTCTTAACTGGTCGGGGCGCCACAGAAAAGATTATAGAAAAAGCAGATTTGGTCAGCGAGGTGAGGGAAGTTAAGCATCCTTATAGTCAAGGAATAAAAAGCCGGGAAGGCATCGAATACTAAACTAGAGGAAGATGAAGGGCTTGAGTATGAAGTAATGTGATAACCATTCAGCCTCCCCATGTCACCCTGAGCAAAGCGAAGGGTCTCCGAGATTCTTCGGTCGCTTCGCTCCCTCAGAATGACACTGAGGGTGAGTAGTTATTTTGGATTCAGGATTTAACGATGGCAAGTACTGTATCTGAGGTGTTTAGTGAACCCGTTATCCCTTTTGCCATTCGCTGGCAAAGTAGAGTTTACTCATTACTGGGGCTTGCTGGATTGCTGGTAGTGGTAGTCGTGTTTGCCACTGCTTTGGGAAGCGTTCATATACCCTTTACTACTACTTTTCAAGTCCTTCTCTCCCAACTGCCCTTCGTTCATATTACCCCTTCTTCGCCCGAAATTTTCGGGGCGCCGTTGAGCCTGGAAATTCTGAAAACGATAATTCTGGATATCAGGCTTCCACGCATCTTTCTGGCAGGTTTAGTAGGAGCAGCCCTGGCAGTAGCTGGAGCTACTTATCAAGGACTGTTTCGCAATCCTCTGGCCGACCCTTATCTTTTAGGTGTGGCATCAGGAGCTGGACTGGGGGCTACCATTGCCATGCTTACTCCTTTCACATTAGCCTGGATGGCTTTTGGGGCCGTGCCGTTATTTGCCTTCATTGGTGCCGTAGGCGCCGTGGCTGTGGTCTATTTGCTTGCTCGTGTCGGCAAAACCCTGCCAGCCACCACGCTTATCCTGGCTGGAGTAGCTCTAAGTGCTTTTCTAGCCTCCATCACCTCCTATCTCATGGCCATTTCCGGTGAAGAACTACATGGGATTGTATTCTGGCTGCTGGGTGGACTTTACCTGACCAAATGGTCTGAGGTGTGGACGGTCCTCCCTTGTGTATTAGCAGGCCTTGCAGTCATCTGGATTCATGCCCGACCGCTCAATGTAATGCAGCTTGACGAAGAGCAGGCCCAACAACTGGGCATCAATGTGGAAAGGGTCAAACTCATATTACTGGCTGCTGCCACCCTTATTACCTCCTCAGCGATTTGCTTCACCGGCCTTATCGGTTTCGTCGGCATACTCATCCCTCATGCAGTGAGGCTTATCTGGGGGCCGGACTACCGGTTTTTGCTCCCTCTATCCACGCTGGTTGGCGCCATCTTCCTCATCCTGGCCGATACTTTAGCCCGTACCATAATTCCTCCTACGGAGATTCCGGTAGGAATAATTACTGCCCTCTGTGGAGCACCTTTCTTTCTTTATCTATTGCGGAGAAGGAAGGGGCTTGCTTTCTTCTGAATTGTTTGCCTGTCACCCTGAACGAAGTGAAGGGTCTTGAGATTCTTCGCTTCGCTCAGAATGACAAGAGGAATAGGTAAAATGATGAGAGGAGCGGGTACTAAGAATGATTGAACTGGACAATGTCAGCCTGGGCTATAACCATCAAGCCATCTTGCATAATGTAAGTATGAAGGCCGGACCCGGCCAAATACTGGGGCTTGTTGGCCCCAATGGCTCGGGAAAGTCAACACTAATCAAGGGAATGGCCCGGGTAATAGACCTATTCTCCGGGCGTATCTTAATCGACGGTCGCGATATAAGAACCATTAAGCGGGACGAACTGGCTCGCCTTGTTGCCACGGTGCCGCAAAGCCCGGCCTTGCCCGGGGCTTTCACTGCTTTTGAAGTGGTTCTTATGGGACGAACGCCTCACCTCGGGCTTCTTCGCTACGAGGGAGGAAAGGACCTGGCTATCGCCTGGCAAGCCATGGAGGCAACGCATACCCAATCCTTCGCTGAGCGCAGATTAAGTGAGCTCTCAGGAGGAGAGAGACAGAGGCTTATTATCGCCCGGGCACTAACCCAGCAGCCAAAGGCGATGCTCCTTGACGAGCCAACTGCCAATCTGGATATAAACCACCAAGTCGAGATTCTCAATCTGGTCAAGAGCCTTTGCCTGGAGCAAAGTTTGACCGTCATTATCGCTTTACATGATTTGAACTTAGCTGCTCAATACTGCGATTGGATGGTCATGCTAAATGGAGGGAAAGTTTACGCTGAAGGCACGCCACTCGACATACTCACAGCGCCGAATATCAAGAGGGTTTACGGAGCCGAAGTATGTGTTTATCCCCACCCTATTAATAAGCTGCCCACTACTCTCATTACCGCCGGCGGGAGTCATGGAACGAGCTAATATAATTCCTCTCCCCAACCCGTTTTTGTATTCTTTGATTTACTGGGCTGTTTGATTATCCTCTGGAACACAATCAGGCAAAGCCTCACTATGACAAAGGGACTGATCTCTCAACAAAATAGCGTTTTGCCCATCTCATAACTGAAGTTAGCATGCTTCCCATATGCAAATCGTGGTAAAATTTAAACGTCTGAATGAAGTTGCTTATTCCGAGTGACCAAATGACAAAAGAAAACGGAGATGAGCTAATCGAGATCCTATGGCATAGGATTGAGCCAGGTATCAAAAAATTGATGCCGAAAGCTAACCAGATAGACTTATTGCGAACAAAAGTACTCGTAAAGCGTACCCTCAAATATATTGTGATAAAGCGAGATGCGTATTCTTTGGACATGGCCGATAAATACCTAGACGCTGGAGAAGCAGACTATAGGGCAGCAAAGTTATTATTTCAACACAAGGAATTCGCTCTGAGCGTTTATCACATCCAGCAAGCAATTGAAAAGGCCATGAAAGCTTTCTGCTTATCGATCGGTGATGTAACCATTAAGGAACTGCTCACCACTCATCGAACTCCACAACCTCTATTGAAGCTCATTGAAGAAAAGCCCGGTAGCGAGATGATCAGTATACTGAACTCCCTTGGTAATCGAGACTACAAGGCTACCATCACCCAAGTGAAGAAACTAGTTAACAGCGACCAACAACGGCTAGCTAAGCTGCCCCTGAACTCGTCCGCTCGTATACTCGGCATAGAGACACTGATTAGAGTTGCTGACGCAATTTTCACAACGCATCCATTATTAGAGCAGAAGGAAAATGAAGTCAAAACCGTTTTTGCAGAATACCTACCCGAGTATAAGGAATCGATTGTTACCTATTCCTTGGTAAAATCTGGTCAGGCAGCAGGTCAGTGTTACATCCTTGGAGTGTTAACCTTCCCTCACGAGAGTTATACACGATACCCAGGAGGTTTTCTGGAGCCGCAAGATTATACTCAAGAAATCGGAATCGTTCAGGCAATACCGACTATAATAGAGCGAATTCCTAGGACTTTAGGCCTAGTCCGAGACATCACCTCGATTTGTAAAAAGCAAATGTTCCAAGGAACCGCGAACAATACCTAACTTAGCATTCGGGCGTTTTGTCAATGAAGCCTGTGCAAGTGCATGCCAGTGTTATTTTCTCGTTGTTGAAAATTCTACCCTTGACTTATACTTGTGCCATGATGGGAGCTAATTATGGGCATACCTGTTATGATTAGTATATCTATATTTTGGCGTTGAAGGAGCGATGAAAAAATGGGAAACGCTACCCTTATCATCAGCATTATAGCTTTAATAGTGTCTGGCATTGTGGCCTGGAAAAACTATATGGCGCCTTTTAAATTAAGCCTGCATTCTGGTGCCCCGCGTCTGGAACGATGCCCGGTTAAGCTAATAGACGGAAGAACAGTTATGCGATTTGCTGTAGTCCTGCCTTTGTATTTTATAAACGAGGGAGCACATGATGGGACTATTAGTGACATTGTTTTGATCGTCCATTCAGGACAGAATGCTTGGCTATTCTACCCAGCGTTTTACTGTAAGTATAACGTATCTACTGAACCTACTTTGGGAATGATGCTTACAAAGGATAAATCAAACGAGCCATTTTATCCTCCACATCTACAAGCCAAGGAGACACTCTACAAGCCAATTGTGTTTCCCCCCGTTGGAGACAGTAAGAAATTTCCTTTAGGTGACAAGCCTCTATTGCCGGGCAAATACACTTTCCAGGTCATGATACTGGAGACGCTGAAAAAGGATTATGAAGTAAAACTTACCTTCCATATTACCTTGAGTGAGGAAAAAATCAGCGAATTCGAGTCATCGCCATCACTAACATGTTTGATTCCCTTTATTGATGACGTTCAGAATAAGCGTCAACTACTATGACCTCCGTATTCGGACGTAAGAGCGCTCTCTCCGAGTTATATCCCGCTAGTTCATGTTACCCCAAATTTAAACTACCCAACTTAAAGTGGCTCCTGGCTTAACGCTCAACAATAGTCCAGATTTTTCAGCTCGGGCAACAGCAGCTTGTGTTGTTACCCAACATTCTTGTCTTCGGTTTGAACATAAGTCAGTGACGCTAAAGGGCACTATCGGATAGCCGAAAAGAGGAATCTTGACAGTTCCCGCTAGTCCTTATATGGTATATTGAAAGGTAAGGAGGGGTGATATAGGGAAGGTTGGAAGGATTGGTTTAGTAAGCTTTATTGTGGGTACTCTAGGTCTGATTCTCATTCAATGTGCTAAAGAGATGTAGTTTGACAGGTAGTAACCCCACAAAATATATAATACATATAATACGAGGAAGAGACATGAGAAAACTGCTAAGTTCGCACAGAAGTCTCTATCTTTTCACCTTGGCTGCATTGGCGGTGAGCATAACGGGGGCAACAGGAACTCCATTTGTCGGTGCCGACAGTCAAGTTGGTGGAACAATTTCAGAAGATACAACGTGGACAGCAGAGAATAGCCCATATGAAATAACAGAGACAGTCCAAATACCATCGGGAGTGACCCTAACCATAGAGCCCGGGGTTATGATTAGCAAACCATCTAGTGGTGATATGTTTGTGCTCATGGGGACGATACGTGCTCATGGGACTTCGCAAAAGCCAATAGTAATTGATGGAGGAGGCAACTCCAAAATCATTTATACGCAGCCCGGATATGGCTATGGTGATTTTCAGTATTGCATCATTCAAAATGGATATGACTTTTGGGATAGATGGGGGCACCTTGATTTAAGGTACTCTGAGCTAATTAACCTGGGCACTAGTGGAAACTGGGGTCATAGCATCATCAAACTAGATGGACCATCAGGCGAAAGTAACATTGAATTTAATAAATTTATTAATACAGGAGGCATATATTCGTATAGTGATCACTACGGAACTAATATTAGATATAATCTATTTCAGGGGTTACTCTCACCGCTTGCACATATGGGTGGCGGAACACCGAGTAGTCCTCCTAAAGAAATGATCGTCAAGTATAACTCGTTTGTTAATACGAAAGGATTGGCGTTGTACCTAGAATCTGGTTTTATAGGCTGGTCGCCACGTATAGACGCTACTCAAAACTATTGGGATACTCTGGATACGGATATTATTGACCAAATGATTTGGGATAGAAACGATGATATCACCATAGATAATTATATTAGTTATTTACCAATTCTTACTGAACCACACCCTGACACCCCAAAAGTTAGCCCCCCTATTACGCCGTGCAATCCCTCGCCGGCAAATCATGCTAGCGACGTTCCTGTCGATGCTGACTTGAATTGGACAGGAGGCGCCCCCGATGCTGGAGATACGGTGACCTATGATATTTACTTTGGCACCAGCGAAACTCCACCTCTCAAGGAGACCATCGGGCCTTATCCTGCAACGCAATCTCTTATAACCTATGGTCTAAGCATGTTAGTCCACCACACTACATACTATTGGAAGGTAATTGCCAAGGATAACCATGGCACCGAGGCAGAAAGCCCTGTATGGGAATTCACCACCGCTAAGGAGATAGTGGAGTATTACCTCACCGTCTCCAGTACCGCTGGCGGTTCGGTCACCGAACCTGGCGAAGGGATTTTTACCTATGACGAAGGAGCGGTGGTTGACCTAAGGGTCGCGGTTGAGGAAAGCTCTCGGTTTGTCAACTGGACTGGTGATGTCGACACCATTGCGGATGCCACCGCTGCCGCGACGAATATCACCATGTACAGTGACTATTCTATAACGGCTAACTTTGAAGAGATTTCGCTGCCACCAATGAACTGGCAGTTAATTGGCGGGATTATAGCTGGGGTGGTAGCAGTGGGATTGGTGATTTTCTTCGTGCGTAAAAGAGGCAGAGATCAAGCGTAAACCTGCGGGTAGGCGAGCTTCATAACAGGGGGCGGGAGAAGCCGCAGGTTAGGCAATGGTATATGCCCATTGCCGCCTGCAGGGGCGGGGCTTGTCCCCACCCCTGCAGCACATTAGCTTAACTAGAATTTATGCTGTGTCGCTCAGCAATTGGCGGCATAAGATCTAGTCCCGTACGTTCCCGTTTGTGGAGACAGTTATTCCTGAGGTGGAGGTAGAACCTTCCGGGCTTGGCGAAAGATGCGAAATAGCAGCAATGCTAGTAAGACGGCGGCTACAGCCACCACCGTCGGGAGAAGCCAAGGAAAGCGCTCACTGACTGGTGGCTTCTCTTCCACAAAGTGCGAGTTTGTAGTTTGGGCACTTAGCTCAGCTTCGGGCAATTCCTCGGTCAAAAGATATGGGAACACGTGCTCTATGTCGTATGTAGGTGGTTGAGATTTCGCATTTCCATAATACAGCCTGTATGACTGCTGTGGGTCGGCGACAAAGACCAGCCTACGCCATAAGCCCCACACGTTAACCCCTTGAACAGTGAGGGGTGGGCTATCCTCGTCGTGAATGACCAGGCGAAGATAGCGAGACGTGGTCTCAGGATAGGTAATGGTCAAGCTCTCGCCAACGAATTTAGGTGTGTCAAAAGCATATATTTCGGCTCGCCGCGTGATGGTGCTCCAATGCTCCCGGTCTACGCTTGCCTCCAGTGTCACCTCCCGATAGAAGTTGACATCAGGGACACGAAGAGTCAGGCGGTAGCTGGGCAGTCCTGGCGTCCCAAGGTCTACCTCTACGTTCGTGGTACGCTGGCCCGTATCGTGACTGACATTGAGTATGGACGAGGTCCAGGGCATCTCTCGTGCTGGAGTCTCTTTGGCGAAGAAAATGGTGGCTCCGGCTATGTCCAGAGGACTTTCTCCTTCATCGGCTATATTCACCCGCATATAACGCGCTGTACTTTCTGGATACCTGACCCGAGTATCGCGGGTAGTGAAACTCTG
>Ga0315533_1001653_pt1 | contig 16701 bp, 10 predicted proteins | sample SalMarSW160130MG_FD_203081 | JGI IMG/M metagenome (GOLD analysis project Ga0315533, IMG submission 203081) | Salt marsh sediment microbial communities from the Plum Island Ecosystem LTER, Massachusetts, United States - Salt Marsh Sediment SW1601-30 ... | reverse complement strand
AAAATACATCCAAATTGCGGACGAAACCTGTAAATTCCTTTTGGAAAATACATTTAACGGCGACCACTTCAGCTTTATCGGCTGTAACGGATGGTACGAACGCGGAAGGATAAAAGCCCAGTTTGATCAGCAACCGATCGAAGCGGCCAGTACCGTTCTTATGCTTGGGGCTGCTTATGATGCTATGCAAGACAGCAGATTTTTAACTCTACAAAGAAAAGCTTTCGATTGGTTTCTCGGCGAAAACGATCTTCACAGCCCGCTTTACGATTTTAGAACCAAGGGATGCCGTGATGCTTTAACATCCGGCGGCGTTAATATCAATCAGGGAGCGGAAAGTATGCTGAGCTTCTTACTGAGCCTTTTAGCTATAGTTGAAAGCTACACCATCGTGGACAAGATAAAGGTCAGTGAAACTGCCGCCCTGCAGCAAAATAAAATCATAGGGCAGATAACCAAACAGCCAATACCGATTGAGAATCTATCTGCAAAGAACAATTCAAAAAAAAGACAAGTACAAGAGCCTGCCTAATTGCCTCTATCAAAACAGATGTGACGACTCCTTCGGCTTCGCTTCAAGAGACAGGTTTAGGATTGTAAACCTGTACAGTTGGGATTATATTAGTTGCTTAGCTGAAAGAATTCAAGGAGCTAAAATGAAATCTAAACTCGTAGTTATTGGAGCTGCAGGAAGAATGGGCCAGCGAATACTATCATTGGCTATAGAATCCAACAAGTTCGATATTATTGCAGCGGTTGATAGGAAGGACCACCCCTGTATAGGTAAAGACGCAGGTCTGGTGGCTGGGACAAAGCCGATCAATGTTGAACTTGACAGCATCTATACAGCCGATGCAGACGTAGCAATTGACTTCTCACTGCCGGAAGCGGCAGACAAAACTATCGACTACTGCATCGAAAAGAGCATTGCACTGGTTTTGGGCACGACAGGCCTGAGCGATAAGCAGCGTGAAAAAATAAAAACAGCATCCCAAAAAATACCCATTGTGTATGCGACCAATATGAGCGTAGGAATGAACATTTTATTCTCTTTAGTGGGTAAGGTCGCAAAAATGCTCGGAGAAGATTACGATATCGAGATAATCGAGCAGCATCATCGTTTCAAAAAAGATGCGCCCAGCGGTAGCGCCATTACCTTAGCAGAGAATATCTGCAAAGCGACCGGTCGAGATTTCCCCGGCTCCCTTACCCATGGTAGATTCGGTAAAGATACACCTCGGCAAAAAAGCAATATCGGCATGCACGCAGTTAGGGCGGGTGACATTGTTGGAAAACATGATTGTATCTTCAGCACGCTCGGCGAGACAATCGTCCTCGGCCACACTGCACATAGCAGGGATACTTTTGCACGAGGAGCACTACGAGCAGCAGAATGGCTGATTAACAAAAAGCCTGACCTGTATTCAATGAATGATGTTCTCGGCATCAAGTAGAGTGGAGTTTACCACACCATAAAGACTGCTGAAATTACCAAATATCTGTCGATTCGCAAGATACTTCATTAACAGCCGTTGTTATCGGAAGACGCGGCGGTTCTGCCATGCCATCGCCCATATAAAAACCAGTTTGTGTAGGCTGATTATATGCTACATTCTGCCAGGCTACGCTCAGTCTGTATACAGGATCATGCATGAAAGTATAAAAACGGTAGCCTGTCAGTATGGTTGTCGTAAAGATTCGCAACTCTTGGTTATCATCTGTTCTCCAAATGACTTCTTCCCTCCAATCCCCTAAAATGTCGGCACACAAAACAGGCGTTGATTTTGATCCGTTATTTGAGGAGCAATTTACGGCAGTAAAGATTGTATTATCTGAATTATTTATCCAATTCCACTTGGATATTCGATTGCTATTCAGTATTTCACGAAGCAAATCGCCGTCCCACCAGATGCCAAAATTAGTGGACCTGGGTTTGGCATTAGCAATCACCTCACCTCTACAGTTAAACAGGACGTTTGAAAAAGTGGCACCACCACTAGCCCAACATTCATATCCTCGATGATGGGGATCAATATCCATAGCCACTCCTCTGCCCACATCCACGAATGGCCCTGCTCCCCATATCACTTCTCCAGTTCCTGCATCACGAAATTCTATACCATACTCATGATCGGGATTTTCATGGATATCAAACACCTCCAGACCGGGCCTATCCGGGTCTATGTCGGATAGATGCATTGCATCTCCGTGTCCTAAACCTGTTGTATAAAGTCCCGTTCCGTCATCATCTATACAGCAAGCTCCATATACAATTTCGTCTTTACCATCGCCATCGACGTCACCGACGCTGAGATTGTGATTCCCTTGTCCTGTATATTCATCATTTGAGCCGCCCTCTATAGCGGTAAAGGTCCACCGATGTGTAAGTGAACCATTTCTCCAATCCCATGCAGCCAAGACGGTGCGGCCGCGATAGCCTTCTCGTCCGTGGTAGTAGCCACGGCACATAACGAGGCTCGGCCTTTCGCCGTCAAGATATGCAATACATGCCAGAAATCGGTCGCATCTGTTGCCGTAATTATCGCCCCAGCTCGTAACGTTTCCCCTCGGTGGGATATAATCGGTCGTGACCAATGCAGCGCCGGTCAACCCATCAAAAATGGTGAGAAACTCCGGCCCATCAAGGATGCGACCCTGCGCATTGCGGTAATCCGCATTAGGATCGCCAATGACGTTCCCTATTCCGTCGATTGTCCCATCCGCAGTTTTACAGGCAACCTCAGCCCTGCCGTCACTATCCAGATCATAAACCATAAATTGTGTATAGTGAGCACCTTCACGGATGTTCCTTCCTAAATTAATCTCCCAGAGAAAAGTACCATCCAGTTTATAGGCTTGAAGAATGGGTTCACTGGTGAATCCTTCGTGTGCATTATCGTGACTTACGCCCGTCTGGTGTAAGACAATTTCATACTCACCATCGCCATCAAGATCTCCGACAGAGGCATCATTAGGGGTATAACCGGGGGGAGTCAAAAGAGGAATTGAGATGTATTGCTGTATAGGAGTATTTGCTTGTAATGTAAAAGGAACGCTTGCTCCGGCGATGCCGGATTCCTGACCATCCAGAACAGGCCGAACAGAATAGGAGTTTGACTGATTAATGTTCACGCCGGTGTCGACGAAATTAGTGCTTTGTATTATGGATTGACTGTTGAGCCTGATGGGATCTCCACTGTCGGTAGAACGGTAGAGGTTGAAGGCGATTTCATTGGGATCGGTTCCCAGCAACCTCCATCCGACATAGACCCTGCCGTTGCCCTGATTAATTGCAATCACACCTCGGCCCAGATTTTCCATATACCGCGGCTCGACCGAACTCAGCGATGTCTGGGCACCAGCTTTAGCCAAAAGGAGAAAAAACAATCCGATGATAATAAACGCTATTATTCCAATTCTTGACTTGAACATACTATTTCTACCTTCTCTGTTTAAAACAATACGAATGCTACTCTGCGTAGTAGCTGCGCCACGTAGCACGAGTTGTAAGTTAATACCTCCATGAACTACGCACTCCAACTGACCTGCTTTTAACCTCCCCTTGCCGTATTGTTGGAAAGAAAATACTGCTTTTCGACTAAAATATATAATATCTAATCGAAAGAAGAATATCAAGGAAATTGTATGTTCACGCCCGGAAAGCTATCGAGGGACGGACGGATTTTCTCTGCCTGAAGATAACGGATTTACCTGTGGCAGAGCTAAACGTCAGCGGGACCTGCCTGCGCGTCCCGCCTGCCCAGAGTGTACGGCGGGCAGGAGCCGCTTCGGCGAAGGCAGGCTGCTTACAATCCCTTAGCTAACATATAATACATCTCGTTCCAGCGAAGCTCTTTTTTTAACTCTCTTAACTTAGTGTCAGCATCAATCAGCACATACTCTATGCCAGCCATGTCGGCGAAGTCTTCCATGCATTCGGCAGTGACAGCCATGCTAAAGCCTGTATGGTGAGCGCCACCGGCCAGTATCCAGGCAGCAGCACCGACCTTCAGATTAGGCTTTGGTACCCAGACTACCCTGGCAACCGGCAGCTTTGGTAACGGCGCATCCGGCGGCACCACATCGACCTCATTAACTATCAAGCGGAAACGATTGCCCATGTCGATTAACGAGGCGTTCAGGGCGGGTCCTTTCGGTACATTGAAAACCAGCCGGGCCGGGTCAGCTTTTCCACCTATACCCAGCGGATGAACTTCCAGACTGGGCTTACCCACAGCGATAGACGAGCATACCTCAAGCATGTGAGCACCCAGCACCTTCTGTCCTTTAGGGTCGAGGTGATAAGTGTAGTCCTCCATAAAGCTGGTTCCGCCCGGCAGGCCATCGGCCATCACCTTCATAGCACGCACCAGTTCCGCTGTCTTCCAATCGCCTTCGGCACCGAAACCATAGCCATCCGCCATTAGCCGCTGAACCGCCAGGCCGGGAAGCTGCTCAAGACCATACAAATTCTCGAAGGTTGTGGTAAAGCCCTTGAAGCCGCCATTCGTTAGGAAAGCTCTCATTCCAAGTTCGATGCGAGCAGCCTGACGCACAGACTCGCGCATGGGGCCACCCTGCCGGCCATCTTTGGCCACTTTGTATGTCGCGTCATATTCTTTTACGAGCTTATTTATTTCTTTATCGGTAACCTTATTAATATAAGCAACTATATCACCGACGCCATAGCCGTTTACTGCACAACCCAGTTGCTTCTGTGCCTCGACCTTATCGCCTTCAGTGACGGCTACCTCGCGCATGTTGTCTCCAATACGAGCTATCTTGACTCCCTGAGCATCATGCCACGCACAGGCAGCGCGGGCCCAGACTCCCAGCTTGGTTTGGACCTCTTCATCCTGCCAGTGGCCGACCACCACCTTACGATTTTTTCGCATCCTTGTGCAGATAAAACCGAACTCACGGCCGCCATGGGCTGACTGGTTTAGATTCATAAAGTCCATGTCAATCGCATTCCATGGAATATCGCGATTGAACTGGGTATGGAGGTGCATAAAGGGCTTTTGCAGTGCCTTTAAGCCGGCAATCCACATCTTAGCCGGACTGAAGGTGTGCATCCAGGTTATCAAGCCAATACAATCCGGTGCAACGTTCGCTCTTGTACATAGTTTATAGATGGATTCCGGTGTAGTCAGTGTAGGTTTGAAAACGACCTTAACTGGAATCTGTTTAGATTGCGACAAAGCCTCGGCAATCTTTTTAGAGTCATCCGCGACCTGCTTGAGGGTCTTCGGGCCATATAAGTGTTGGCTTCCGGTTACAAACCACGCTTCGAGTTTCTTAAGATTTTCCATAATTCAATTCTCCATTTGTAGAAAAACAATGGTGGGCTGTGCCCACCCTACATTTATTCTTGTTTTCAACTTGATAAGAGTTTATTCAAAATCCGTAAATACCTCAAGAAAAAAATGCTTGCTGCAAAAAACCCCCAAATAAATTTGGGGGCTAACCGTTTAGCCCCGCGATTTATCGCGGGGTCTTCTACGGACTGTAATCAATGCCTTTGATGCCATGGACGGTTAGATTTGCGTCTGGAAGGCCGTCTCGGGCAGGACGAATCTGGTCGGCGTAAAGAGAATAGACTTGTCCATCAGCAAAAAGATAATTTCGCCAGCCCTGCCAGCACCACCAGCCTTTATCGTCAACTATAGGCAAATGATTGCTGAGCCACTCTCCAATAAGAATCTTGCCGGCAGGATTGCCTACATCAGAAACCCTCTGCGGAATGCCGGGCGGAGAAACCGCCCCGTAAGTTTCAGTAAGACTGCTCATCTGGTCTATCTGATTCGAGCCGTGATAAAAAGCCATCGAGTAGGAGTAGCTGGTAGACTCATACTTTTCAGCGGCAATACGGTCTTGCGGACAAAATAAAACCGAAGGATTATTCGGATCAATATTGTCATCGAGATAAGGACGAATGAACGAACGCCAGCCGCGTCCCATCCACAGCCAGTAGCCCGCCGGCAGCGGGTCCTGAGCACAGGGATAAGTATTGTCGTTGGCACCAGTATATAAATTCACAGCCAAGTGGATTTGCTTGAGATTATGCGTACATCTAATGCGCATAGCAATCGACTTGGCCTTCATCAGCGAGGGCGTAAGTATGGAAAGTAAAAGTGCGATAATCGCAATGACCACCAGCAGCTCTACCAAGCTAAATCCCTTAGCTTTGCACCTTGTTGCTCGTCCTTCGTCCATCGTCCTTCGTCCATTGTCTCTCGTCAATCGTCTCTCATCTCTCGTCCTTCGTCCTTCGTCGCCGTACCGGCGACGGCTAAACTACAAACTACTCAACAGTGACACTTTTCGCAAGGTTTCGAGGTTTGTCCACATCGTGGCCTCGGAGCACAGCGGCGTGATAAGCCAAAAGCTGCAGCGGCACCACGGTAAGCATCGGTTGCAGAATTTCCGGTGCATCAGGGATGGTAACCAAGTGATCGCTCTGCCCAAGGGCGGACTTGATACTATTATCGCCTTCGGTTGCGACGGCGATGATTTTGCCCCCTCGCGCCCTGACCTCGGCGATATTGCCCATAATCTTGTCATATTGCGGCCCCGCAGTGGCGATGAAAACCGCAGGCATACCGTCATTGATCAACGCAATTGGGCCATGCTTCATCTCTGCAGCCGGCAGACCTTCGGCGTGAATGTAGCTTATTTCTTTTAGCTTAAGCGCTCCTTCAAGGGCAACCGGATAATTAAAGCCCCGACCCAAGAAAAGCCAGTTGTTCCTGTTTATGTTTGCTGCGGCAATTTCTTTAATTTGATCGGACTGCTGCAATATCAAATTTATCTTGTCCGGTATTCGTGAAAGCTCATCTATGTAGGCGGCTGCTTCATTACTACTTATATGTTTTCTTCTTCCCAGCTCGATTGCCAGCATGGTTAAGACCGCCAATTGGGCTGTAAAGGCCTTTGTGCTGGCAACACCAATTTCAGGACCTCCATGCAGATATACCCCCGCATCGGTAGCCCTGGCGATGGAAGAGCCGACCACATTTACAATACCAAGCACCGTGGCTCCGCGTTCTTTGGCTTCCTCCACAGCCGCCGAGGTATCGAGCGTTTCGCCTGACTGACTAATAGCTATTACTACAGTGCCATCTTCTATGATTGGATTGCGGTACCGAAATTCACTTGCATATTCGGTCTCTGTAGGAATTCTGGCCAACTTTTCAAATAAATACTCCCCAACCAAACCAGCATGAAAAGCCGTGCCACAAGCTGTGAGAATAAGGTGTCTGGTTCGGGTCAATTCACGCAAATGGTCAGCTATACCGCCAAGTTTTATTTTTCCGCTTTGCTTATCGATTCTGCCACCCATGCAGGTAGCCAAAGCCTTTGGTTGCTCAAAAATCTCTTTGAGCATGTGATGTGGAAAATCACCCAGCTCGATCTGTTCGAGTGAAAACTCAATTTCCTGAAGATCTTTGGTAACAGCAACGTTGTCAACAGTCTTGGTATAAAATCCGTCAGTGGTGACAGTCACTACTTCATTGTCGGAAAGATAAATTGCACGTGTAGTATGCTCTACGATTGCGGCGGCATCTGAGGCCAGAATGTACTCATTTTCCCCCACTCCCAGGATCAAGGGGCTTCCCTTCCTGGCACCAATAACCATATCAGGAAAGTCCGAGCAGACGATAGCCAGCCCATAGGTGCCGTGTACTTCGCGCAGCGCTCGCTGTACAGCCCATTCGAATTTGTTCTGGCCGACAGACATCTCTCCGTTATCATCTCTGTTGTAGAAAAACCCTATTAAATTAGCAATTACTTCTGTATCAGTTTCGGTGACAAAACCGACCTTCTCAGTTTGCAGCCATGTTTTAAGTGTGCTGTAATTTTCGATAATGCCGTTATGAACTACAGCAATTTTGCCGGAAAAGTCGGCGTGTGGATGCGCATTGGTGGTGTTCGGTTCACCATGCGTAGCCCAGCGTGTATGACCCAGGCCGAGTGTTTCCGTACAGTTAGGCTCGTCCAAAAGCTCTTCCAGAGCGCTGATCCTGCCGCTGGTTTTCTTTATTTTTAATCCCCCACCGCCTACTAATGCCACACCAGCCGAATCGTAACCCCGATACTCCAGACGCTTTAATGCTTCTATGAGAATCGGCTGTGCAGCTTTTTTGCCGAGATAAGCTACTATGCCACACATTTATTCTTCCCCAGTCAAATAAAGTTATGTGAAATTAATTGGCAAGATATCTGCCGTTATAATATAAACAGAATCTGGAAAAGGAAAGAATTTTTCTACAAACTTCACCCAAGATTCAATAATAAATTTTACTCAATCACTTTATAAGATATTCTCATTTGACGGATAAGTTCCTCTTCAGTTTAATGAGCTTTATGATAGTCGTTATTGATTACAATGTTGGCAATGTCAGAAGTGTTTGTAACGCGTTGCGGCACATAGGCTGCGAGGCTGTGTTTAGCAAGGAAATTGAAACAATCGAAAGTGCTTCCGGCATCGTTTTGCCTGGAGTTTCTGCCTTTGGTTACGCCATTAATCAGTTGGCCAAACTTGCCGAACTGATAAAAAAGATCGCATTAGCAGGTAAGCCATTGTTAGGTATATGTGTCGGCTACCAGATGCTTTTTTGTTACAGCAGCGAATATGGCAAACACAATGGGCTTGGCTTAATATCCGGTAATGTCATCCCTATTCCAGCCGGTCTGCAATCCCGTCAGGGATGCCTTACTCCCATTAGGGACACCTTACGGTGGGCACTGAGTGTCCCACACATGGGTTGGAATCAGGTAAAGCTGGCGGAAGATATGGACTTATTTGCCGGCTTAGGCAAGGAAAAGAACTTTTATTTCGCACATTCTTTCTACGCCGATGTCACTGACCCGCAGGCCAAAGTGGCCTATACGGACTATGGCTTTGCTATGCCCGCAGCGGTGCAGAAGGCAAATATATACGGCGTGCAGTTTCACCCGGAAAAAAGCAGTAAATCAGGCCTGAAGGTTCTGAAAAATTTCGTAGAAATATGTGAAAACAGAAGACGGCGTTAAACGGTTGCGGTTGCGCAGCTCGTCACGGTTGCGTTAAACGTAGAACGTTTCTACGATAGACGAAACGAGCAGCGCAACCGTTAAACGAAACACGAATTTCAAATGTTGACGAAACGAATCATTCCGTGTCTTGATGTTAAAGATAATCGCGTGGTTAAAGGCATCAAGTTCCTGAATCTGCGTGACGCCGGCGACCCGGTGGAATTAGGCGCAAGATATAGTGACGAAGGAGCCGATGAGCTGGTGTTTCTGGATATTACTGCTACCATTCGATTTCGTAGAACCATTGTCGAGCTTGTCGAGAAGGTAGCGGAAAATGTCTTTATTCCGTTTACCGTCGGTGGCGGTATCCAAACGGTTGAACAGATGGACGAAATCCTAAGAAGCGGAGCCGACAAAGTTTCAGTAAATACCGCTGCTGTTAGCAATCCTGATCTGCTCACCGAGGCCGCCCAGCGTTTTGGAAATCAGTGCGTTGTTCTGGCCATAGATGCCCGCCGATCAAAAGATAAACCTCACAAATGGCAGGTCTGTGTAAAGGCCGGCTCAGAACCAACTGAAATAGACGTAGTCGAATGGGCCGTTCGCGGCGAAAAGCTCGGCGCAGGTGAAATACTTTTAACCAGCATGGACGCCGACGGCACAAAGGTAGGTTACGATAATGAGCTAAATAAAGCCGTCAGCGATGCGGTTGATATTCCGGTGATAGCATCTGGCGGAGCAGGTAAACTCGAGCATCTTTACGATGCTATTGTTGACGGCGGCGCAGACGCCGTCCTTATGGCCTCAATCACACACTTCGGTAATTACACTATAAATCAGATGAAAGAGTATCTCGCCAGCCGCGGCATTACCATGAATCTCTAATCCAAAGCCCCGCACATTTCTTACTTATGAATTGGCAACTTTGCGAAGGCTGTATAGAGTGCATCAAACTAATGGCAATTCATCAGGACCTTGTAAGCTATTGAATCTTGACTTTACCTGTTAGGGTAGATCGGTTGATTTGGGTAGGTTTGACTACCTAATTAAAGGTGTTTGTTGTGGAGGTCCCTCCTGCCGCCTCGGTTGAGACATCAAATTCTCCAATCCAATCCAGGTTCCTTTTTCTATGTTGTAGATGAAGTTACCTCTCAGGCGAGTAGTGATAAACAAATTATTATCATTAACAGCGAAGATGGCCTCTATTATCTTGCCTCGTTTTACCTCTACCGCACCTGACAGTAATAATGCGTTGCGCACCTGTGTCCCAAGTTCCATAATTTGTGCATCTGAAAAGCCGGATCGCCGCATTATTCGTACAGTGTCGTCGGAATTCAGAGCAGCTACATCTCGGCTACCTACCGGTACGATCTGAAATTTGGAGCCGCTTCCGCCTGCATCCGCGCAACCAGCAGCACTCCAAAATAAAAATGGCGTCAGCAACAGTACTGCTAACATATTAGGAATCGTTAACCGGTGCACAATAGACTTCACAACTCCAAGCCCCCTATTAACAAATTTTTACCTGTTCGTACGCGCCATGCTCTGGCGAAGCCTCATCCTGAAATCTTCCTCGCCCACCGGCTCGGTTGTAACCTGCCCCATACCTGGTTCGGCGATTTCGGTCATCTCTTGTATATCGGGTACCAGCCTTGCCGTAATAAATACGGCAATCTCTCGTGATGACTGCTGATTTGACTTGTTCTTAAACATGTTTCCGACTATAGGAAGGGCGCTAAGGCCTGGCACTTTTTTGTTTGTTTTCGTGGTCTTATTCTCTGTCAGACCAGCCAGGGCAACTGTTCCACCATTTTTGATACGCACAGTATTAGTAGCCGTTCGTCGAGTGACCGTAACAAGAGGAAGTGTCTGGTCGTCCTCTTGGCCACGTGATACAACGTCACTAACCTCGGCAACTATTTCCAGAGTGATATCATTATTATCACCGATGCGAGGCGTAATTTCGAGTCTCGTGCCCGCATCTATCTGTTTCAGCTCAGCTTCGGTATAGTATCCGGCGGTCCTTGCCGGTGCAGAAAGATAGTAATATTCCTCGTTCATAACGTTTAGCTGTGCCGCACGGCCATCCTGAGCCAACACTTGAGGACTGGATACTATGTCCGCCTCGCCATTCTGATTAAGAAGATTTAGCGTCAGCGATAACGAATCCGTAAATAGTGCATCAGTTGTATAGCCTATCTGAACACCCCACGGCCATTTGCCATGAAATTGCTGATCGGTGTCCCCACCGCCCCGGAAGTCCGAACCAAAGACGCCAGCACTTATCTTGGGCCAACCCCACTCAACACCCAAGTTGAGCAGATTACTCTTTTCCATCACTACAATCCGCGCATCCAGCATTATCTGGCGTGGCATCCGGTCCATCTTTTTCAGGTCAGATACGACACGATTCAGCAAACGAGCCGGCGCAGTAATAAACATTGTGTGAGTACCGGTTTCCGCCTGAACATAAGACCGGAAAGCAGGAGATAAAAGCTGAATTGCTGTGTTGGCCGGGATATAGTTTAATTTTACGCGACGCGTTTCACTCACAGCCGGGAACGACGGGTCTCCCACATTCGGTGAGGCAACCAGATAGTAATATGGCGTCTTTTTTACAACATAAGGAGTACCAGCTAACACCATATCAAGTGCCGTGTCCAGAGGTACACTTTCAAGTACGGCAGTCACCGTCCCTGCAACCATCTCATCGGGAATAATGACAACCCCTGCCATAGTAGCAATGGTCTGTAGAACATCTCGGATTTCCGTATCGAAAAAGGCATTGCTAATAGGCTTATAGACTAAATATGAATTCGGTATCTCCTTAAAGCGATAATCGGTACCCTTCAACACCTCCTCCAGAGCCTTTTCCAGAGGTTGATTCACGACTCGGCAGGTCACCGTCCCCTTTACGGTATCGTCAGCATAAATCTTAACATCGGATTGTGTTTCAAGACTACGTAAAACCTCACGTAGATCCGTATCTATACAGACAATACTTACAGAAGGACCTTTATGTACTTTAGGAGTTTGTGTCGGAACCACACTCGTGCCGCTCGGAATCCCTTCAAAAACCCGTGGAGAAACAAGACCGGTAGGAGCATTCGAATCAACCTGTATTGTTGGAACACCTGGGCTGGCTGCTGATTCTTCTCCTGAAAGCTGATGTAAAAGGTCGTCCACTTGCCCTTGTAACGTTCCTATCTGTTGCTCTACAAGCGTTTTCTGCCGCTCAAACTGTTCCTGCCCAGGAACCACATCCACAATGGGGCCTTGCTGAGTCATACCTGGCCTGATAGGTCTGATAGTAGTATCCGGTTGACGTTCCGTCGTTACAGGATGTTGCTGTATAGGCGATATCGGTGGTGGAGAAGATTTCGGAGGGGGTTCTCGCTTGACTTCCTCACCATCCACATAATCCGACATGACACTAACATACGCTCGACTTGGCGGATTGAAATCATAACCTTCTTTAATCGGAGAAATCTCACCGTTCCAGCCATAGGGCACCCTTACAGAATAATGACCCTTGGCATCACTTTTGCTGGATGTCCCTCCCTCGCTTGCAGACATAAGTACATTTTCCAGAGACATACCACCCATAGTCATGGTACCGGAAAGTGTGAACATCACTACTTCCGCAGTGTAATCCTGACCGGTTTGATCTTTTATAATACGTGGATATTGTTTTCTCTCCGGCCTAAATGTCAAACCTTGCTTTTCCGGTGTAACCGTACCACTCCAGTTGTAATCCACCGACAATTCATATTCACCATTAGCTGTGGTTATTGCCGAACCTCCACTGCCGTCTGCAAACACTTGCACATTTTCCACTGGGCCATCGGCAGATCTTATCCTACCGGAAATAACCCGCTTCTGCAGAGTCCAGGTGTAGTCCTGATAAACCTGTGCGCTTATCAGAGGAGGATATGTCAGACTCGGTGGATTAAAGTCGTAACCACCCTTTTCCGGCGTAATTGTACCGTTCCAGCCGTATGGAACAATGGCACTGTAATTACCGTTCTGATCGGTCAACTCAGATTTCGGCAGACCTTTCATTTCTACGCCGGGTAAACCGGTTGTACCGGAGATCGTAAAGGTAATCGGTGCTGCAATGTAGTTCTGAGTCACATTGGCTGTAACACGAGGATAAATTTGACTCGGTGGTGTACAGGTATAACCTAATAGGTCCGGGGTAACAGTACCATCCCAGTCATACGGAACAACCGCTTTATAAGTGCCGTCAGGGCCGCTAATAGGGTCACCCGGCAGACCTTTCATTACCACCCCTTCTTTACCAACAGAACCGGATATGGTATATGTAATTGATTCTGGAATGTAGTTCTGATTATCCAAATCGTTGGTGACATTACGGTAGGGTATGTTCGCCGGTTTGAAGGTATAACCCCGTTTTTGCGGTGTCACTGTCCCATTGAAACCATACCTAACTTTAATTGAATAGGAGCCGTCATTGTTTGTAGCAGGATTATCTGGTAGACCATTTAGTGTAACATTATCTATATTGGTTGTACCGGAAATTGTAAAGGTAATCGCTTCTGCAATATAATCCTCATAGGTTTTTGCACTGATAACATTTGCATAAGGTCGCTCAGATGGATTAAAGGTTAAGCCTGGTTTTTCCGGCCTCACCGAACCTATCCAACCATACGGAACAGAAGCGGTATAATTTCCATTCGGTTGGGAAAGGACCGTTGTTGGAAAACCTTTCATTTGAACGCCGCCTTCACTAACCGTACCGGAAATGGTAAAAGTAATCTGCTCTGCTTTATAATTTTCCCCAATGTAATTCCTATCCACCTGCGTGTACGCTTTGCTTATTGGCGTGAAAGTATAACCGTCAAGCACAGGTACAACTGTGCCGTTCCAGCCATAGTCAACTATTCCTCTGTAAGTGCCGTCACTGCCGCTAACAGGGCTACCCGGCAGGCCGCTCATTATCACACCCGATTGCCCCACCGAACCTGATATAGTAAATTTCATTATTTCAAAGGTGTAATTCTGATTTTCAAAATTACTTTTAACACTATTATAGGGTACTTCTGAGGGGTTAAATGTATAACCTTTCTTGATGGGCTTAACCGTTCCGCTCCAGCCAAATTCCACAATGGCAGTATAATAGCCGTTTTCATCGGAGACAACGTTATCGGGCAAACCACTCATCGTCACACCGCTCTGACCCACAGAACCGGAAACCGTAAAAGTCTTTTTGCTGGGTGTGAACGGCTGACCACTGATGCTCAGGCAGCAGAACAGAATAACGCAGAAGGCTGTGACACAGCCCGATAATGTTCTACCAATATTCTTAATCGCCATAGATAAACGTCCCTTTCTGTAGCCGTTAAACGGCCGTCCTGCGTTTCTTTACCTTGTATCGGCAATCCGGCATCCTTCTTTAGCAAAATATCTTCACCAGCTTGTACCTTTTAACGCCACTGAACACCCATTCTCTGTTCAAATTCACCTCGTTTCAAAGTTTCAATGACCCGCTGCCCATTCTCAATGGTGACTTCTATACCAGATTGAGCGGTTACTACCTCTTTGTCGCCATATTCTAAATTCACCTCCACTTGGTATATACCTGCCGGATATTCGGTAAAGTCAATAAGTCCAGAGAACGCCCTGAATTCAAACGGCAGCATAAGACCAATCTGTTCGGCTGAAAGTATCGTTGGTTGGTCCATAGGTATATTATTGGTGTTTATAACCACAACCCTGCATCGCCTGGGAGTAAAGTGAATATGTCCGTAATTGCCGAACACAGCCGAAACTATGTACTGCGATCCCGTCTGTAGAGCAATGCTTATCGGCCCCGATGCTTGAATCTGAGGTTGGACATTAACACTCTCAGTTCTCTGATTCACCACACATACCTGTGCGGTTGTCAGGCCTGCATTTTGACCATCAGGATAAGTGGCAAATAAACCCAAAACCGCATAATAACAGGGGTGTATCATCTCAGGATTCGGCACTTTCACAACAATCTGTATATTCTGTCGTCCATATCTAGGTAATTTAAAGTTTTTAGGCACCACTTCCACCCATTCAACACAATTTAAATCCTCACCTCTATACGACGGGCCGAAAGCCACACCCTTAAGAACAGGCGGAAGCGCCATAGCGGCCCTAACATTGACGGCTTCATCCGAAGCATTAGAAACTCGTATCACACTGGTACGGGTTGAGTCCGGTAAGGCATTTATTGTAATCTCTTTCGGCTCAACGTTAAGTGCTGCGTCGGCAGCAACCTTGGTAATACTTGTATCGCCGGCAAAATCTATCTCCCTTTCCTTTGCACCTGATCGCCGGCCGTCTACCATTAACGCCCCAGTCATCCGGTACATTCCGGGTGGCAGAGATCGCTCAATATCGGTGCTCAACTTCAAAGCTGACCCCGGCAGAATACCCGCTGCTTGTACTTCTCTCTCTGCAAGTAACCGCCAATGTTCGCCGAAGTGACCCCAAAGTTTCACTAAGCCCCTCAGATGAGAATATGTCCCCCCCTTATTTACAACACTCATCGACAGCAGTGTTGTTGATGGTCTCTCACTATTGGCTTCCTGGAACTCCATATCCAGACCGGTTACTTCAACCTTGCGAAGAGGTGCACGACCTTGTACATGAATTAATACCGGAATCACAAACTGTAAGGTTATTCCTATATCCGTTTCTGTAGATGTGCTACCTAACCGAACAAGGATCGCCGCTGAGTAAACTCCCCGGATACCAGACTTCGCTCTTATGGTCAATCTTACCGGCACTATCGTCCCCCGCCTGACTTCGACTCTTTCAGAGTTGAGGCTAATCCACTCCCTGGCCGACTGTAGTTTTGATGTATCAAAATCATTCGCATCAGGATCGACCATTAGCCAAGACCCATCCTCCGTCTGGCTTAAATCAATTACGGACAAATCTACGACTACGGTCTCATCAGGGTCGTGGTTTTGAAGCTGTATCTCTGACCTGGTTTGCCGCCCAGGGGAAACCGGAATATTCAGTCTCATCGGCTGCACTATAAACTGACCAAATGCAGGTGCAACAGACACAAATGTAGCCAGCGTAATTCCGATAACATAAACCGTATATGATCGTGATATGGTTTTTCTCCCTTTGTTCGACATTTCATCCCCCTCTATTGAAAACTTTTTAGCAGCATTCTACTCCCATTTACAACGTTAATTTTATATCTTACGGATGGGCTGTAACAACCTATGTGCAAATGATTTATCCGTATTTTGCTTTATTTTGGGTTAATCTTCAATATGAACTAAGACTATAACCTTTACCTTTTCGACAAATTAACGCTTCTACTTACTATAAATTATCTCTAATTCACCAAAAGATACGAACTATCGATTAACCTATGCAAAAAAAGCCCTCTTTGTACGTAGGTGCTCAGCCCTTTTCAATAGTGCTATATATTATCAATATTACCATTTTTAACGATAAAAGTCAAGACGCAAATTGCCCATGCTTCCCAGGATAATGCAAATCTGACGAACTTCTCTGAATAGATCGATTTATAGAAATGCACTTCCTCCATGCCTTAACAGTACAATTTTCCAATTCTCAACTTAAGAAGCCCGCCTTCTCGGATCACTCGGTCATCACTGCCGCAGATATTCAAAAGACCGGCTTGAGCATATAAACTATAGGGAGGGA
>Ga0315533_1001652_pt1 | contig 16704 bp, 15 predicted proteins | sample SalMarSW160130MG_FD_203081 | JGI IMG/M metagenome (GOLD analysis project Ga0315533, IMG submission 203081) | Salt marsh sediment microbial communities from the Plum Island Ecosystem LTER, Massachusetts, United States - Salt Marsh Sediment SW1601-30 ... | reverse complement strand
ATATATAGTTTTCCTTTATAGCGATAGTCTAATTCAACTCTACCACCCTTTACTTCCCCGTCACAAAACGAACAATCTCCATATTTATGCATTGATCTTACCTCCCTTGGCTCTCGTTTAAGATGCTCACCGCCTCGCACCCGTTGCTACCCACGCGCTCTCTTCATTCATCGCGCAGTAACTCTCCGAAGCCGGCCGGTCTCGCTGTCATTCGCTACGCTCATTTTTCCTCCACAGGAGGCGCTTGACTCGGCTTCGAGCCCCAATGGATATTAAAAGCTGGCGGACGCAGTTGCAACCAATTCGAACCATCGGTGAAATATCCGCCCACATCAAAATACTTCCTGTCCACCAACCCTATTTATATCAAAAACTATCTAAAAAAGCAACCCAACTACGCTTGCTCGGAATGAGCTATAGGGAAATTGCCAAAAGCTTAAATATCAACAAGAAAACCGCTACAAAAGCTTGTAAGTATGAAGGGAGGTAAACAAATGTTCTGGCCATTGAGCATTTATAGGTTAATGCATCCCCAGGAGAGATATATCTGGGTCCAAATCCGCATCCTACACGAAACTGACAAGGCTATATTGATCGACAATGGAAGGAAAACCTGGATCCCAAAATCCCGGACACATAAAATAAGACTAAAGAACAATATCTTTGAGATTTACGTTAAAGAAAGTACTGTTGGATAATGTCTTCTTGACCGAGTAACACCTGAAAAAACGAATCATTCTAGACTCGTAAAATATATTTACAGTCTGGATAATTGTCGCATCCTAAGAATGTAGATATTTTTCCCCCTTTCCTACTAACTTTCACCTGTATATGTCCCTCACAACCATCTTGAGGACACTTTATATGTGCACCGTCAATTCGATATTTTAGATCCTTGATAGGTATGTTAGCTGTCTCTTGGCACTTTCTATTAGCGCATCCCAGGAAAATTCCGTATCTACCAAATCTAATTTCCAATCTTCCTTCGCATTTTTCACATTCTTTCTCTTCTTCCTTTAGCACATTTCTGATTACCGCCCTCCATTTATTCTTTTCTTCTAATCTAACTCGACCCACACCAATCAAACTCCCCAAGCCAAAATTATTTATGACTTCTTCGATTATCTCCTTTTGAGAAAATCTTAACATATCTTCTTCTGTTCTTGAGTGAGAAAATATATTCAGACTTCCTTCCCACCATATTCTATCGGAAATAAAGGCTCGTTTTTGATGTATGTTAGAACGATACTTAATAGTTGCCCCTATATCTTCCAGATAATTCAAAGCCTCTTTAACCGAATCATTGAATAATTCTAAATTTCTATATCTTTTTTCGGTGAAGACCACCAGTTTTGCACCTTTGTCTATTATTGCCTTCAACACATCCATAAGCTTGCTAACCCTGGCAAATTGTATAAATGGGCTGTAAATGAGCACACACTCACCTTTTTTAACACCTAAAAGGTCTTCTTCAAAAATCTCATAAAAATCGGTTTGGTCAACCACACAAAAATGTTCCATCATAAGAGGTTTATCTATGTTCTTTCTGAACATCTTTTTGCTGACTAGCATTTCTTGATAATAACCTTCTACGACGGTCTTGGAAATGAACACTTTGTTTTTGTTTTTGAAATGGCCCAGTACTTTAAACATGAGAGAATCTTTCTTGAGTTTGCCATTCAGATATACACTGTCACCGACTATGATTAGTTTTGTTTTTGGTCTTGTAACTGCTACGTTCAACATTCGGTCTGATTCGTCAGACCCGTCATAAAAAAATCCTGGTCCACCCTTCTTGCCTCGCGATATGACTGTATCAAATATGATTATTTCGTTTTCAAGGCCTTGAAATTTATGAACGGTAGAGATTCTTGCTTCCCCCTTAGGTAGCAATACTTGTTTCATTCTATTAATAAACTTTGCCTGAGCTCTATATGGAGTAATGATCCCTATTTTCTTATCCGATATACCGTCGTTCCCAGCTCTTTCCATCAATTTAACGATAAGAATTGCATGATAGAGGTTGAAACAAGAATGAGAGGGCGTGGAAGTACACCAAGGGTTAGCAGATGAGGTATCACAAAAGACAATCGGTTGGTCCGGATATGGATCTCTTTTCAGAATATCGTCGTTGTTTCTATTCTTTACTTTAGGACTATCTTCCAGTCTATTATTGTAAGGTTGGTAGACAAGAGTATTGCATATTTCAGATATCGCCGGATCCATTCTAAATTGTTCGTTTAAAGCTACCAATCTTTGGTCTTCGTCTTTTTCTTTTATATTTTTTTTCAGAGCGGAAAATTCAAATATGTCCGTATGCAAGTATTTATTCTTGCTCTGTGCAATAGGGGCCAACTGCTTGAAATCTCCTATTACAACTATCTTATCTAAAGATAATCCTGAAGCAAAAAACATGATAGGCAAAGGAACCATACTCGCTTCATCGATTATTACCATGCTAAAATTCATCGAGGAAATTATCTGTGAACTATAGCTTTGTGTCATTGTAGTTATTATTACTTTAGCTTCCTTAACGATATTATCTTCTACTTCCCTAATCTTTTCGTTTAACGCTTTGATTGTTTTGTTTATGTCTTTTACCTGTGGCAGGTTTTTGCCTTTCCTTACCTGTAGATCGTGCCAATCTATATCTCTTCTATCTTCGATTGGAAAGAATTGAGTTTCATATTTGCACTTGGGACAAGAAAACGCCAATCTTTGATTCTTAACTCTTAGTTTCTCTTTACAGCCAAAACACACTACTATCACACTATTCTTGTTTTCAAGCCTACTTAATAATGTGTTTTCATTTATGAACTCCTCATTTTCATGAATAAAGTGAAGAGCATTGTAACTCCCGAAGTACTTTCTTTTAAGATCGTCAAGAGCGTCCTCAGAATGGATTTTTTCTTGCTGAAGATTTTTGATTGTTTCTTGTAGATTGTTTATGGCGTGTATCACCTCTGTTTTTTGCAAAGTCAATTCAGGAATATTGAGACCGGAAAAGAATCTGCGTACCTTATTTGCACTCTCAGCTTTTCTAATCTTCTCTTCGACCCTCTCCAAACTTACCTCGTGTTGTTTTATATTGTCTACCGCATTATTCTCTTTTAGCTTTTTCTCATTTAAATAAGCCTTGGCCCTATTTAGCTCATCTGAATACTGTTCAACTTGTTGCTTTTCAGAAAGTAGCTTTTCGATTTTCCTGTTTTCGTCGCTTAAACTCTTTAGTCTTATTACTTGCTTCTCCAGTTCTTTGGACAATTCATCTGTCTTTCTTCTCGCTATATCTGAAAGACGAACAAGTGGTACATCTTTATCCTTCAGGACCCTATTTTTCTCATCCTCGATAATATTGCCAAATCTCACAACTTTCCCTTCTATTAGATAGTCCTCGCTCCTACTGCATTCTATTATTCTCTCTGCAGCCTTATCTGTGGCAACATTTGTATGAGATAAGACGAGAACTTTATTGTCACCATCTTTATGTTTTTCTACATAACACCTAACAATATTGCCCAAAGTAGTAGTTTTACCTGTCCCCGGTGGACCCCAAATGAATAGTACCTCATTGTCTAAGGAACTACGAATCGCTTGTTTTTGACGATAGTTTAGGTTTACTGTCTCAACTGGCAACGGCTCACTGCTTCTACTTACGGTTAATGAAGTACCTCTTAGTCCAAAAAGTTTTTCAATTATCTCGTAATTAAACTGTGAGTTGATTTTTTTCGGGTCTTCAAGGATAGATTTGATTTTTTCCAGAAGAAACTTAGCAGAAGACACTAAAATAGCAGAAGCAACAAACTTGCCCAAATCCTTGGTTACAGCAATCGTGACCTCAAAACCACCGATGGTAATTATAAACCCTTTTGTTGAATCATTGCCTAGTTTTACCTCTACCGGCAAATCGTCGGGCAAATCAATGATATCATCAGTCATAAACCTATATATGAAATACTCGCCTTCCTGTTTAATGAATTCTCCATTCGCTATGTGGTATCTAGAAGAGCTAGATCCCTTTTCGTCGATTTCTCTTATCTCTTCACTTATCGCATCTACTAGCTCTCCCCTTAATTTGTCAATATTCTCAGGGGTCTTAGGTTCAGATCTTTGTTTCATGGAGGACTCTTTTTGTGTCACATTTCCTCTCTCTGTTTCTTACAGATGCAATTATAGTGGATGAAGCACTTGGAGCAGCTCTTTGCCGTGTCTATGGCTGTATTAATTATATCTCATGTGCCCCCCCAAGTTTCTGTTCTAGACCTTTCTATTTGATAACTAGCTTGATATAAATTTTACTCAGGTCATATAAGTACATCTCGAGAAAGTGATTATATGAGTCTCTGTGAAGGCCTTTCTTTCTTGTCAATCAGCATATGCCTTGATTTAGCCCAGCTTTGTTTGTTTGTTAAGCCATTATCTATCTTTAATTTTTCCAATTCTTTTAATCACCCTTGAAATCTTTCATTTTACCTAATTTACCATTTTTTCCTATAATTTCTTTGCTCTTCATTTCTTAAATTATCCAATAGACACACTTGTCCTGTTGCAGGATCTTTATATTTCCAAAAAGTCCAACCATTGGTTTCTTTCCCCCTTTTTACCCACTTGGCAGCTGCTGATGGAGATGAATACTCCTTACCATTGTAGATTACCTTAGGGCTCCAATTATCAACTTTTTTTGCCTCTAATGATACGTCTTCCCCAGGTATTATTGCTTCATAATAATTATCTTTGTATTTCACAAAAATCCTAAGAAAGTCATTGGCCTTATTGGTTCCCTCGACGAATTTCTCCCATTCATCAAACTTAAAGGCGCAACTTGCGGAAACGTCATCCGAAGTGATATATAGTCCTATCCTTTCACCTTCAAGCTTATACATTACAGATAAAAACTCACCAATTTTGGTTTCTGGTAAAAGTTCTTTTTTCAATTTCCACTCCTTTGCAAAGACTCGTTGAACTCCCAAAGATAATCTAACCTTTCTCGGTAAATTTCTATTATCTCTTCTTCATCTATAGCTTCAATAGGGACAGCGCCCATTTATTGATTCTTACTCATACACAATATCACCCATATCTTCAGTAAATTTCTTCGAGCACAATCTCAACGCCACTCTAAATATTACCTAAGAGCATTCTCATCTTCAAAAGAACGTTCCTAATTATTTCTCCTCTGAGTAACACAAGATGAGGAAGATCTGTTGCTGCAACTCTTGATATTCGTGGCATGTCAAAAGATTACATACAGCGATCCATCCGCCCATAATAATAGGCACTGCCCCTCTTTCTCCCGTTCCACAATCGCAGAGGGTGGAGCGATAGGTGTTGCCGCAGCAGAGGGTGTTTTTGATGGGATTACACGCGACTATTATTTATTAATGGGTTTCAACTATTCTATTGAAGGAGGTTTGCAGGCTTCTTAGGTTTATTGAATTCTATGAATATCCCGTGTTCCCGCCGCTAACTGAAAGAATGGCAAGGCGGAGATTGTTTATTCAGGTCTTGAAATTGTTAAATTCTAACTGTCTGCCTTCTTCTATCTTCCTCCTAGATTTGGTCAACGCTGAGTAACGTTTTCTTGTAAAGACAGTTAGCATGGATTCCTTTCTCTGGTAAGAGTATTTCACATTATAAATGTCACGGTCTTTCGAATCCTTGGATGCGTAGCCTATTTCGACGAAGGCATCTAGTGCTTGTCTAATCCAAGCTTCTCTGGGAACTTTTGGCTGCCGGTCATCTGCCCTGGGAAAAGAATACGCCTTTTCTAGCTTTTCGGTTGCTTCTCCGGTATTTACCAGAATATTTTTTCCAGTTTTCTTCCCTTTTTTTTCTTCCATAAGCTCATTGAAGATATTCATCCAGAGCACAATCATCGTGTGTTCTACTGGGGGTTCAGCATCATAGAATTTTGCCCTTGACATCTCCTCCACTATCTTATCTAAGGGAATGCCGACAGGATCTCCCCCAAGCTTACGTTCTATATTCGGATTTGAGAAAGAACCGTAGTATTTTTCAATCTTAAAGTAATCATGAGCCTCACTTATTAGTGCACAAGCAATTAAAATGAAATTCTTCTGAAACGTTCTACCTACGAAGTATCCTTTCGCTGTATTCTTCTTGAGGTCGTCTACCAGCAAAGAGAGGTCGTGTAGGCTAATTCTCTCGTTAGCTGTTTTCCACCCGACTAGATCGGCGTCGTAATGTCCGATTTGCTCATAGGCTTTTAGAAAATCTTGCTTAGTGCTCGCTGTTATTTTCACCTCAGCGACTATCCCGTAGTCGTTCGATAATTGTACAACTACATCTGGGGTTACAGTATTATCAAGACCATTCGGGCTTCTCGAAAGCCTCCTCCCGGGCAGAAAGTATGAATCTGATAGATAATCTCTTTGAGCATCATCCCATCTAACAGCTGAATCAAACGCTATGATGGCTTGTATTGTCCTCTCATAAGAATCTACTTGTTCTCTTATCTTCTTTATGTACTCTTTTTCGTCTGCTTCCATGGGCCTAGGCAGTCTCTTTCGTATCTTTCAAAAGACCCTCCTTAAACTCTCTTGAGATATGGTCGCATAGTCTACTTAGTGAGCTCATACTGGAAATAGTCTGGGGCGCTATCGTAATTCTACTGTCAGATAGAATCCATATTTCATAATTTGAATTGTCGATGTAGTCCGTAACGGTCATATGCAAGTAAGGATTATCATGAACTACCGAATAGGCTAGATGCGGCAGCTTCCTAAGTACGTTTACTAGACGACGATTCTGTTCTTTATGCTTAAAAATAGGCTCATCAAACTCAATAAAGAGGGGTTTAACCTGATAATTAGTGTTTTCTGTGCGTGCTCTATTGCTTAGTTGTTCTCTTCTTCTAAAAAAAATGCGTATACTTCTTTCGAGAATAGTCTCATAAAACAACTTGAATTGCAGCTCACATTTGAAAACTCCCTTTCTTGATATTGAGCCACCGAAAACTTTTCGTTTACCTATGGCGGTTTCCTCTAATAAGTCAAACCACATTTTTTGCATCCAAGCGTCATTTTGCCTTGTTTGTTCAAAAACTTCTTTGTATGGCAAGTCTGTCCAAGTCAAATCCGATTCTTTTTTCTTCCTTGAGTCTACACTTGTAATTCTTGATTTTCGTGACAGCTTTGTGAGCATTATGGCACCTTGCGGCCTTGAAGAAGCAAGACTGTCCAACATTTCTTCCATCTCCCAGGAATAGAAGAACGGTAATGTGAAAATCGGATACAAGTATCCAATATATTTAAGCAATCCCAGTTCAAAGAAAGATGTTTTTTCGTTGGTCAGAACAACATAAATGCCGCGCTCATTATGTCTGAAAAGCAGAAACCTTCCTACAATAGTCTTTTTCCTCTTTCGCCCATACTCTCTCGAGAGTTGTCCGATGTAAATTCCATTGTGAAAATGTTGCCTCTCAACCCTGAATTCGCCAATTGCTCCCTTCTCGAAATGCTCATAAGCGTCTTTTTCGGAAACAAACAGAACACATCTAACCGGGCCACATGTAGTCACGTAATTATGTATCTGTTCGATCATGGCCTCATAATTAGTGTGCGAAGCATACAAAGTCGTATTGGTAAGAAAAGAGTCATTGGACAAACTCATATTTCTCTTCCTCCATCACAATTCTACCTAAATCACTGACAATATGCAAGAATGCTTTTTATCTTTAATAGGGACAGTGACCATTTATTAGCTCTCACGAGGTCTCCCGCGGGGTAAAGCCTTCAGTTGTCGCCCAAGCAGCCCTTCTATTCTGCTTATAAAACCATCATCCCCATAAGGACGTCCGATCCGGATATTACTCCGTACCTCATATGGAGAGCATTAACTGTCCGTGTAAGTGAATCTTCTCCCGTGGGAACACAGATAAAATACACATGATAACTCATAAGACAATATGCCCATATTTTCAAGAAGTATCTTAGAGCATAATCTCTGAGCCACTCTAGATATTGTCTGAAATCATTATCATCTTCAAAGACACATTGCTGATAATTTTCCCCTTGATGAGTAACATGGTCAGTTCTAGTCTTTGTTTCCTTCGATTTTCTCAGATAATCATATTTTCCCGTCGCTCATTCTCCCTTTTTAATATTCTTGGTAATCCATTCGCGTATTTTTTCTGTTAGAACATTTAGTTTATACTCAATAGGTCTCTTTGAGCCTGTCCATTTAATTAATTCTTCAATTTCTAAAATTCCTAAGACCATTCTAATTTTGTACTCTTCTGCCTTTCCTTTAAACGGTCTATCAGATGATAGATTTTGTCCTTCAAGCATAGAAAAAATCAGATAGGTGTTGATTACGTTTTGACTTTTGAATGCTTCAATTATCTTTTCTAAGATTATGTGAAAGTGAACTATTGGACAATAATGTTCATAAGGATTATCCTTTTTTGCTATAGCAACAACAGAATGCCCCCTTATATTCCATTTGAAATATTTTGAAACAAGTTTCTTTTTAAATACAGGCTTTTCCTTGATATCTGAGACTGGTGGAGAAATAAGTTCTTTCTTCTCTTCGAGACTAATAAGAAGATTAGATATCTGGCGGAAAATGTTTGCCATATCTTTTATTCTGATTGTTAATATATATTTGTTTTCGGAAATTTCTTTGACCCCATTTATGAATGGAAGTTTTAATAAGCTAATAATATACTTAATGTCCTCAGTTTCAATATCAAGCCCTACAATCTTTTCTCTTCCAGCCAAACTATCAAAGGTAAAATAGCCCAGATGATCCTGTAAGGATTGCATCTCCTCAATGATTACTCTGAATTGTTCTAGCAAATTTCTTCTGGAAAGGTTTTGGGTTAATAAGTCCTCTAATTGGGTACTTCGATCGCCTTTACCTCTGAATAAGTCTTTTAATTCAGTTAAAGTAAAAGGAAATTTCGAATGCGCCTCAACGAGTTTTACTAAGTCCTCTGTTTTTAACAAAGATACATTATGCTCGTTTGCTCTTTCCTCTAAATTACCTCCAGCAAAAGTTGGACCAATAACAACTACAAAATCTGTTCTATTTTTGTCTTTATGGTCTCTTAATGAAAGCCAATCTATTTGGCTATCTGTGATTCTGCCTGATTTACTTGTTTTACCATCGACACTGACTTTAAACGATTCTTGACCGATATTCGCTGTTAGGAGTACATCCGTATCTCCACTCCCTCCAATTAATTCCGCTTCAAACCCTAAAAATGAAAAAGCGTCTTTTAGGGTTTCTTCAAAATTTGTAGGAGAGGTACTATCATATTGTCTTTCTTCCAAGTACTTAATGATCAAGTCTACTTGTGGTGGAATTTTCATCGTTTTATCTTTTCCTTCCTTCGCTTTTTCATCCCATTCCCTCAATCCAAACAATCCTGATTTTACTTTCGTAAATAAGGATTTTTCCTTTTTTTTGTTTATATCGGCATAAATCACTGCACCCATTGTTGCATCTGGGGTCTTGCCATCAGTCTTTATTAACCCATCTCTTAATGCAATTTGAGTAATCTCTCTTGCTGGAATTGGTCTTTTCTCATCTTTCAGCACATGGTATGCAGCTTGTTTGAAATTCATTATGTCTACCTATGTCCTACACAGTGATTCCGCTTATGTATCTTTTGCAACTCAACAGCCATTTACCCATGACTTCATATGACGACCCCTTGTGTACGACGTACCCGAAGAAATAACCCGAAGGGAAAAGCAGGATCGAAGCGTATGTGGTGTGTTGCGTGAAGTTTACTAAGATACATATTCCGTAACATAACGTGTAATTCTCGCTTTTCGCTTGTTTCCTGAAGTATCAGTGCATGTATAGTTGAGTTCAAAGTCCTTAGGAACTCGGAAAGTTTTTTGAATATTTTTATCTAAACTTTCTGTCATCTCACCAAACTTTTTATAAGCTTCTGGATCGACATTATCCAAAAACTCCTTATCCCACGCAACTACATATATTGAAGTCAACTGCATTTTCATTTTATATGCAAATGCTAGCAGATAGCTTTCTATTCCAGAAAGAATCTTACTTGTCCTTCCCACAGGTATAACACCAGTTTTTATACCTTTAGAAATATATTCTAAAGGCACTTCCTGACGATATTCTCTTATGGCTATTTTAAAAAGAAAATTAACTAAACCAGCTACCTCATCAAACATTTCTGGAGCAGGAGACCTTCCCAACATTCTTTTTGAATAATCGTCAAGCTCCACAAGCAGCAGCCTTGTAAATAAGCCCATTTCATCAATTTCAACAATTTTACCGTTCCATTCATTTATCTCCTCTGATTTATCTATAGCAGGCTGATATTCGTTACGAAAAAACCAATCCAATACCTTTCTATCTCTGATTTCTTTAAGCAAATTTTTAATAAGATTCAAGTCCATTGAAAACTCCAGAGGTTCTTTTAAGATATGTCTTATTCCAATAAGAGAAGTCTGTTTAACCAAAGCATTAGTGAGTAGAACTATATTCTTTTCCTGTAACTCTGCTGGATTAAGACGCACAACAATCTCATTTTCTTTAATGTGGGCTGTTTTCCCTTCCATGCCCTCAAACCACTCTACTTTTATAGCCTTAGGCAAGTGTCCTTTTCCAAAAGGCATGGTACGACGGGCGAGATTGATACGACTGCTAATATCATTTTCTATATATTTTTTCTCTGCCTCGCTCTTTCCAGATATTTTGTATACTGTCTTATAAATGCGAGCACGCCAAGCTGCGCTACGATCCTCATCAAGTATTACTCTTAATAGATAATAAATGACTCCAATAAAAATTAAGAGAATTCCCCATGATCTATATTTGTTTACTAACTCGATGAGTGTCACCAAATACGATATCATGTTTTATCACCCCTCAAATGTGAAACAAATTCATGAATACACGATTCCTTATCACAACAAAGCAGTAAATCCTCTGATTTGCGGGTAACTGCTCTAAAGTTGTCAAGCGTTATTATCTCCCCACAGATATTACAGCGAATCCCACCTTTCGCTAATTTTTCAGATAATCCCATTGATTCAAAAAAATTGGCAACATCTTTGTGATAAATGGTTCGAATAACTTCTTTTTCTTTTCTTATCATTGCATCACTTCATTTCTATGTAAATTTCGCCAACTGTAACCGCATTATTGCATTTATGCTTCCAATTTAGAATATTGTCCGCGGCATTGCGGATACTTCTTGCTATAGTTGAAATACTTTATCTTTATTCAAAAGTATCTAAGGGATTCTTAATCTTACCCAAATCTTTAGTGCTTTATTGTATGCCAAAATCTTCTTAAAACAAAAGCAATCGACAACTGGCTTTGAATTTCATCGCTAAGACAGCCCCTTTGAGGGAATAAGAAAGGAAACTGGGAACCCATCCTTCACCTTACTCATCCAAGAAATAACCAGCTGGTTTTTTGAGAACTTTGGCGATTTTAACCAGAGTTTTTATAGACGGTAACGATGCACCGGTTTCATAACGAGAGATGCTTTTTTGCTTGGCGTTAATCTTTTCGGCAAGTTGAGTTTGGGTTAGATCCAGTTCTACGCGGCCTAGTCTTATCTTTTTGCCTAGTTTCTTTGGATCCATTTGCTTCCTCTTTTCTGGAAGAAACACGAAGACAGATTCGTGAAAATCCTGTTTCCAAAACGAGATTGCTTCGCTCCGCTTGCAATGACAAGCGAAGAGTATGTCGCTGCGCTCATTTTCCATCCCCCGGAAGCGTTCGGGTTGGCTTCGAGTCCCACGTTCTTTCCTTCCCCCTCACCCCTTCCCTCTCCCCTGAGGGGAGAGGGTGCAAGACACGAGATATAAGCAATAAGCAACGAGCAACTAGCGACAAGCAACGAGTTTATGGCGGAGGGACTGGGACTCGAACCCAGACGGGCATTGCTGCCTTTCACCGGTTTTCAAGACCGGCCCCTTGCCAATTCGGACACCCCTCCGACTATGTTTTCTCTATCCACTCCATCCCCATCATATAAGGACGCAGTACTTTCGGGATAAGAACACGACCATCTTTCTTCTGGAAATTCTCCAGGATAGCTACCACTGTTCTCCCTATGGCTAATCCAGAGCCGTTGAGAGTATGCACATAGTGGGTAGATTTGTTGTCCCTATCCCTGAACTTTATGGAAGCTCTTCTGGCCTGGTAATCTTCATAATTAGAGCAGGTAGATATCTCCAGAAACTTATCCTGGCTGGGAAGCCAAACCTCAATATCATAGCCAAAAGCAGCCGAAAAACCCAGTTCTTCTCCGCATAATCTCACTACTCGATAGAACAGCTTCAATCTTTTCAATACTTCTTCTGCTTCTGAAGTCAACTTCTCCAGTTCCTCATAGGAAGTTTGAGGAGTGGTAAATTTAACTAATTCCACTTTATTGAATTGATGCTGCCTGATTATTCCCTGAATCTTCTTGCCATAAGCACCAGCCTCTCTCCTGAAACAGGGAGTATATGCAACATAGGACAATGGAAGAATATCTTCATCGAGAATCTCTTCCCGGTGAAGGTTGGTCACCGGCACCTCAGCCGTAGGAACAAGATAATAATCATCTCTTTCGCACTTATAGAGGTCTTCTCGAAATTTGGGAAGCTGTCCCGTCCCTGTAGCAGCAGCCGAATTGGTGACGAAGGGAGGAAGAACTTCCGTGTAGCCCTGACTGACATGAAAATCGAGCATAAAATTAATTAAGGCTCTCTCCAGACGTGCCCCTAATCCTTTACATACTACGAATCCTCTTCCTGCTATTTTGGCTGCCCGTTTAAAATCAAATATTTGCAAAGATTCACCGATTTGTTGGTGGTCTTTCAAGGAAAAGTCAAATTGAGGTATTTCGCCCCACCTTCTTTCTTCTATATTCTCACTACCGGCTGGAACTTTTGAATGGAGCACATTAGGAAGATTGAGGAGAAAATCTCTTGCTTTTTCCTCCAGACTCTTTCGCTTTAATTCGTACTTGTCTATCTTTGAAGAGATATCTTTGACTTCCTCTATTAAGTGCTGAGAATCCTCCTTCTGTTGCCTCAATGCTCCTATTTTCTTTGAATACAAATTCTGCTTATGCTTCAAGTCATCGCACTTTTGGATAATATCTCTTCTCTTCTCGTCCAGAGACAAAAAATTATCCAGGTCAACTTGCTCCTTTCTTTTTTCCAGGCTTTCTTTTAGGCAAGCTAAATTATCCCTTATCCATTTAGCACTTAACATCTTTGTCCAACTACTCCTCTCCAAATCTATCTTTGACCACTCTCACCAAAGCTTCTACTGCCTGAGTAGCATCTGGACCTTCTGCTTTGATATTAACCTTGCTTCCCTTCTCAGCACAAAGCAGCAGGATACTCATTATACTCTTACCGTTAGCCTCCTGACCATCTTTCTCTATCCACACGTCAGACTTAAACTTATTAGCGACTTCTACCAACATGGAGGCAGGTCTTATATGCAACCCAACTTCATTAACTAATTCAACTTCTTTCTCAACCATTTTTGTTAGATTGATTCCTCTTGAATCAGGGTAGATAATCCAATGGATTCACTGAATCCTGTACATTTTCCCTTCTATGAACTTCAAAATGGAGACGGATACTATTAGCAGCTTCCGATGCAGCAATTTCAGCAATCGGCTCACCCTTATCCACCTTGTCTCCTTTATTTATCTTATATGTTAGAGATAAATTAGTAAAATAATTGGTAAAAGAAAAGGAAGAAAAGAATCCTTCCTGTTCATGTTTAATAATAATACATGGGCCGAGCGAAGCGTATTCATCAGCCCATTCGATTACTCCATCGGCAGGAGTAGTTACCATATCTCCTACAGCGACAGCAATGTCAACTCCTTCATTACCTTCTTCGCCAAAGTAGCCCACAATCTCTCCTTCTACCGGCCAGGAGAAAATTGGCTTTTCTTCTCTGAATTCCCCCATTATTTTTACCGCTGTCGTACTACTTGTTGAATTAGAGATTTCCTTTTTTGCCAATAGCTGGGAAGGAATTTCTATCTCTAATACCTTTTTCGCTTCAGGAACGAATATCTTTTGACCCATCTGAAGATTGTGCGGATCAACACCTTTATTGCTCGAATGTTGCATGATTTTATTTTGCATCTCTTTCCAGCTGATGCCGTGATCCTCCCCATAATTTAAAGCAATTCGAAAGATATTCTCGCCATCTTGTTTAATCGTATGCCACACTCCCTGGGGTTCTTTCTTTGGAATCTTGATCTGCAATGTCTTCTTGGCCCGGGGAATGAATAATTTCTGGTTTTGCCTGAGTTTGTCCGGATTATACAGACCGTTAGCCTGCTTAATCTCAGTCATTATGCTCCTCCAGTTGATTCCAATAGCCTTGGCATAGGCTTTAGCAATAAATTCCAGATACTCACCCTCTCTTACTGTGTGCCAGATTCCTTTCCACGGAATTATGAGTCGCTGTCCGGGGACAATGTGATCGGGATCCTTGAGGTTATTCTCTTTTATGATATCTGCTACAGAAATTCCATAATACTGTTTAGCAATGGAGTCGAGGGTGTCCCTTGGTTTCACAATATAATGCCGACGCCGGGGAGAAGCGGAAAAACCCACCGAGGAGTTCATAGTAAGGAAAACTACCAGAAGAACAGTCCAGACAACACTTACTCTTCTAACTCTCTTGTAATGCAGCATCTTTGTTTTTCCCTTAATATTCTCTATAGATATAACTATTCTTCCTTCTTTACCTCTTTTTCTTCTTTTTCTTCTGAGGAAAGTTTTTCTTTCAAAAGCTCGCCAATTCCGCCAATACTGGCAAGAATACCTGAGGCTTCATAAGGCAAGAATACCTTAGTCGCCTGGCCATCGGCAATCTTCTGCAGAGCTTCAAGGTATTTTATGGCAATCAAATCATTTGTCGGCCTGCCCTCATGAATGGCTCCATAGACAGTCTGGATTGCTTCTGCCTCACCCTTGGCTACAGTTAACTTCTGGTATTTATCAGCATCGGCAACTTTCTTTATTGCCTCCGCCTTTCCTTCAGCTTTAAGGATAGCTGACCTCTTCTGACCTTCAGCCTCAAGGATTATCGCCCGTCTTTCCCGTTCTGCCTTCATCTGGCGGTGCATTGCCTCAATAACTTCCGTTGGTGGCTCTATCCTCTGAAGTTCAACCCGGCCCACCTTTGCACCCCATTTGTCGGTAGCATCATCAAGTATCTGACGCAACTTACTGTTTATTAGCTCTCTTGAAGTAAGCGATTCATCCAGAGCTAAATCACCAATCAGGTTCCTTAAATTAGTCTGGGCAAGCTTAGTGACTGCCGCGTAGTAATCAGCAATGTTGTAGGTAACCTTAACCGGGTCAGTAATCTCATAATAGACTACCGCATCTACCTCTACCACAACGTTATCTTTGGTAATTACCCCCTGGGGAGGAACATCAACTACTTGCTCACGGATATCTACCTTTATTAGCCTCTCCAAAAAAGGAATGATAACGGTCAGTCCACTATCCGCTGTGCGTTGATACTTACCCAGCCTCTCTATCAATCCCTTCTCGTACGGCCTGATAATCTTTATCCCTTTACCAGCAATCACGAATACTACAATGACTACAATAATATATAGTGCTATCATTTTATTCTCCCTCCTTCAAAATCTTGACTACCACATGTGTGCCAACCAACCTGGTAACTTCAACCATTTTCCCCACCGGTATAACCTCACCGGTATCGCTCTCTGCTCTCCATTCCTCTTTTCCCATTCGGATACGTCCGGTATTCTTAATATTATCAACCTCTTCCAGCACCACCCCCTTTTTATCAATAAATCGATCAGCGCCAATTCCTGGAGGCTGTTTCTTACTAAACCGTTCGGCGAACCTTCTTGAAAAAACAAAGAGCACACCTGAGACAACTGCAAAGGCTCCCCATTGCCAACTTCCTCCCAGACCAAAGATGGCCAGAATACCAGCTACTGCAGCTCCGATGCCAAACCACAGAAGAAAGAATCCCAGGGTGAATATCTCACCGATGATAAAGACTGCCGCAACAGCCATCCATATTAACCAGATGCCTAAAGTCATTATCTCATCCCCCTTTTTACACTATTCTTAGAAAATATGCAAATTCCGCAGAATCTGCCTGTGAGCCAATATTTGTTACTCAACTTCGCTCCTTAGCCAATCAAAATACTTTTTATTAGAACTCACCGGAATTTTTATAACACAATGAGGTCCATTTCTTCCTCTTTAGAGGTACTCGAGTCGGCTTACTTCTACCATCTTTATCTCTCCAGTACTAAGAATTAACTCATAGGTTTAAGTCTATCTCGGCCATCTCTCCTCAATAGTTGGAAGTTTAGGAAATTGACTATGCGGTTCACTCTGATACCAGTATCCCACTGAAGCAATATCATCGGATAGGGGTTGGAATTTCCCATCAGGCCACCAACCCAGCGCTTGAATTGTGACACGCAGATTTTCTTCAAATCTTATTGGATCCATCACATGCCAGCGATAAAGAGAGTGTTTGGGTACTTCACCGGCCTCTTTTCTGCAAAGAGGATAGCCAAGAAAGGGTGTAGAATATGTGTCACCAAAACCCCAGGCACCTCCAAAATAGTCCTCGGTTCCTGTGCCGCAGATAGTAGGATATTCTCTGTCTGCGTCAATGAAAAACTTGATCTCACCTTCGCCCCACCATCCATTGGCTAGCTGCGTC